>ENA-UONQ01000770-UONQ01000770.1-human-gut-metagenome-genome-assembly--contig:-CS26-NODE-770-length-36115-cov-7.450277_pt1 | contig 36115 bp, 32 predicted proteins | sample MGYA00242460_ERZ724007 | MGnify/ENA metagenome assembly ERZ724007
GGGCGCTTTTTTCTGTTTTTAAGGTGCGCACACGCCTTGAAATACATCAATCACACAAGAAAGGATGATTCATCAGTATGAAGAAACGGATTATTTCCCTGCTGATGGCGTTGGTGCTGGCGTTCAGCCTGCTGCCGACGGCTGCATTCGCAGCAGATCATGCCGACCAGGTCCGCGTGATCGTGGAAAACACGACCTACACGGCCGCAGACGCCCCCTGGACGGGGACGCTGGTCGACAAGTGGGTGGATCTGAAATCGGATTCCACCATGATGAGCTGCATGGTCGACGCGCTGGGGAGCTATTCCCAGACCGGCGCGGAGAGCGGTTACATCAGCGAGATCAACGGCCTGAAGGCCGGCGCAGGCGGCAACTACATGGCCGGCTGGATGGGTACGCTGAACGACTGGTTCACGAACGAGGGCTTCGGAGCCTTCACCGCCGCGAAGGGTACGCTGAAGGCCGGTGACGAGATCCATCTGATGTACTCTATGAACGGCGGTGAGGATCTCGGCGGCAGTTGGGAAAACACCGACAAGACCGTCAAGGATGTCACGTTCAGCGCCGGTACGCTGGATAAGGCCTTTGACAAGGATGCGCACGAGTACACCCTGACCATCCCCGCGGACGTGAGCGGCGTCGTTGTCACGCCCGCCGCGTCCAACAAGAACTATCAGGTTCGCACGAGCGTCGGCGGCACGGAGTATGCCCGCACGGCGGAGGTCCCCGTCGCGGACGGCGCGGTCATCACCGTCAAGTGCGGCGACCCCTCCTGGCCCAGCATGAACGCCAATGACGGCGAAGCGCAGAGCTACACCTTCAAGGTCGAGCAGGAGGGCGCGAACCGTGCGCCCACGCTCCGCGGCGACGCCGCGGCGGAGGCCACGCTGGAGGTCGGTATGAGCTACACGCTCGACCTCAGCAAGATCTTTGTGGATGTCAACGGCGACGAGCTGACCTATCAGGTCAGCGTCAACGGCGCGAAGGCCGCGGCCGCCGCGCCCAGCTATACCTACACCCCCGATGCCGCCGGCACCGTGACCCTGGCGTTTACCGCGAGCGACGGCGCGCTCACGAGCGAGCCGTATACCGTGACCCTGCACGTCTATGAGAAGGGCCACGCCTATCCGTTTGAGTTCAAGGGCCTGCACAACGCCCAGCTGAGCGACATCAAGGTCTATACCTACACCGACGGCGTGAAGGGCACGCAGAACCTCCTCGAGGGCAAGAGCACCGAGGCCGACGGCTATAAGCTGAAGTACACCACCGAGCTGGCCGCGGGCGACTACTGGGTCGACGGCTATGACGCCAACGGCGACTTCAACGGCGGCACCGTGATCTCCGTGGCCGTGGGCGGCGGCGAGGTCACCCTCGGCCGCGTCTATCAGATATATGCCAGCAACAGCGGCTGGGTCAAGGATACGGACTACTCCATCTCCTACCAGCTGGTCATGGCCGACGGCACCGAGCGTGAGAGCACGCTGGGCACTGCGGATTCCTGGGGCACGGTCTACACCTCCGGCCTGTATGCGGCGGGTGACACCGTCAAAGCCACGCTGACCCCGATCGGCGACAAGGCGGCGGGCTATCTGGCCACCACCGTTACCAAGACGACCGACGCATCGAGCGGCGGCCTGAGCATGTCCGCCAGCATCCCCGCGGCCATCGACGTGACCGTCACCGCGCCCGCGGGCTCCACCATCTCCACGGGCACCTTCGGCAGCTACTATACCTATCAGTTCTTCACCGCCGAGAGCGTTGAGAATGTGGGCGGCAATGTGAAGGCAACCTTCCGTGTGCCCACCAGCTCCTATAACCACTTCCTGCGCGTGCAGAACCCCGACGGCGTGACGTACTGGACGTTTGCCAAGTGGACGAGCGCACAGGACATCACCGTTACCAAGGAAGACCTCCACATCGGCGAGAAGGACTGCACGAAGGATTCCGTCTATCGCTTCGACAGAACATGTATGACCGCGCGGGCATCTACCTGAACGTCAACCGTCAGGGCTACATCAACATGGAGTCTGGTGCGACCCGCGAGCTGGACGCCTTCCGCAACTGGCAGGCCATCGAGGGCTTCATGAATAGCCAGATCGCCCTGCCCGACATGCACTATCAGGTCATCGACTTCGACGGCAACCCCAGCGATGTGGTCTCCGTCACCCCCGATGCCAACAACAGCAGTCTTGCGACCCTGACGGCCAACAAGACCGGTACGGCCATCGTTCTCGTAACCTACGACGCGATGACCCATATGCAGGGCCAGAGCAGCACCGACAGCAAGGTCTTCTCCGCCATCTGGCCGGAGTGCACGGGCGTGTTCGTTGTCTCCGTGGACAATGACGGCTCTGCTATCGAGACTAATATGGAAATTGCACGTCCCGGCATCAATGTGACGAAGGACGAGCAGAAGTACATCGACGCCGAGCATGACATCCTGTTCTATCTCGGCAACGCCGGCGCAAGCTACACCTTCACCCCCGAGAGCGGCACGACCGTGAGCGTCGCCCGCTCCACAGTGAGCGATAAGCTGACGTTCAGCGGCTTCACCACCGACGGCGTCGCGGTGGATTCCGAGACGGGCGCCGTGACCGTGACGGGTCTGACCACCGGCCGCCACATCATCCGCGTGGAGAAGAACGGCACCGCGACCTATCAGGTCGTCACCGCACGTCAGGTCAGCTATGACCTCGTCGACGCGAACGGCAACGTCCTTCCCGCGAATACCGAGTATAAGGCCGGGGACAAGGTCTATGTCCAGTTCCACGACCTGATTAGCCCGCAGGAGAAGCTCTCCGGTGTGTATAACTTCAACTTCTCCCTGTACTATGAGGGTGAAAACGGCACGTTCTTCCAGTCCAAGCCCGGCTCTCCCTTCGGTGTCTATGATTTCAGCGGCAACCCCGTGCGCCAGCTGATCGAGATCACCATCCCCGAGGGCTGGACGGATCTGGCTTATGATCTGACCGGCGCAATCAAGGTCGGCGGCTTCGGCGGCGTGCCGACGCACCGCGGCGTATCCTACACCAAGGGTATGGATCGTCAGTACGGTACCAGTCCCGCTGCGGTTCTCGCCCAGCTCCCCGCGCTGTCTCTGAAGCTCGAGGGCTGGCATGTCAATGACGCCATCGAGAAGATCAATGCCATCGGCACCGTTACGCCCGACTCCGGCGACGCCATCGCCGCCGCGCGCAGCGCCTATGACGCGCTGACCGACGCGCAGAAGAAGCAGGTCACGAACGCTGATACCCTGACCGCCGCCGAGGCCCGCTATACCGACGTCGTCGCCATCGATGGCGCGGAGAAGGCCATCGACGCCATCGGCGAGGTGACGCTCACCTCCGGCGACGCGATCGCCGCTGCCCGCGCGGCCTATGACGCCCTGACCGACAGCCAGAAGGCCGAGGTCAGCAACTACAACACCCTCCTCGCGGCGGAGGCCCGCTTCGCCGAGCTGAAGGACGCTGCCGCCCGCGCGGCCTACGCCGAGAACGCCTATCAGACGACCGGAGATCTGCTCGAGACGCTCGGCACGCCCAATGTCGGCTCTGTCGGCGGCGAGTGGATGGTCATCGGCCTTGCCCGCTCCGGCCGCACCGTGCCCGATGGGTACTATGAGAACGTCGTGAAGTACGTGCAGGAGAACTGCGACGCCGACGAGCGTCTCGACGAGAACCGGGCGACCGACAACGCCCGCGTGATCCTCGCGCTGACGGCCATCGGCAAGGATGTCACGAATGTCGGCGGCCACAACCTGCTGGCCGGTCTCGACGAGATGAGCTATGTCACCTATCAGGGCATCAACGGCCCGATTTGGACGCTCATCGCCCTCGACAGCCACGACTATGCGCCGCAGGGCGACGTGACGCGCGAGAAGCTCATCGACGCCATCCTCGGCGCGCAGCTGCCCGACGGCGGCTGGGATATGATGGGCAAGGCGGCCGATACCGATATCACCGCCATGGCCATCCAGGCGCTCGCGCCCTACTATGACACGAACGACGCCGTAAAGGCCGCCGTGGACAAGGCGCTCGATGCGCTCAGCGCCATGCAGAATGACGACGGCACCTTCTCCACCGCCTTCAGCGGCAAGACGTCCGAGTCCACCGCGCAGGTGATCGTCGCGCTGACGGCTCTCGGCATCAATCCCGCGACCGACAGCCGCTTCATCAAGAACGGCGTGAACGCCGTGGACGGCCTGTGCAGCTTCTATGTCGACGGCGGCGGCTTCCGCCACATCGCATCCGGCGATCTCGACGGCATGGCGACCGAGCAGAGCTACTATGCCCTCGCGGCGTACTACCGCCTGCTGGCCGGTCAGACGAGCCTGTATGACATGAGCGACGTGACCATCACGCCCGCCCCTGTCACGCCCGATCAGCCCACGAACCCCGACAAGCCCTCCACCGGTGACCGCGGCGTGATGCTGTGGGTCGCGGCGCTGGGTGTGTCCGGTCTGGCCGCTGCCGCCGTGGTTGGCAGCAAGAAGCGCGAAGAAGCGTAACCCCATCCCCTGCTTAGCTCATCCATAACCATAGCGGAAAGGCCTGCCCTCGCACAGGGGCAGGCCTTTCTGCATGAAATTTTCGGTTTACCGGAGCCATTTGCGTCCGCAGCGCATGGTCACAGCGCCGATGACGACGCCGCGCAGGCGGCGAGGATGTACCGGCAGTCGCGCTCCGGGCAGTACGTCTCTTCGCAGTATGCCCGCCGCAAAGACGCATAGCCGCCCGCGGCAAGTCCCTGTGCGTCTCGCGGAGAAAATCGGCAAACACCGCGTGCAGCGACTACTCATAGGCGCGGTGCGCGGCGAGACTGCCGCCCCAGAAGCAGATGATCGACCGTTTTCGTAAAACCACCTCCGATCGGAATGAAAAAAGAGCTTCCTCCGACGGATCGTGTCCATTGTAGGGAAGCCCCTAAAACGCGGGATAAACAGAGATTAAACAGACCTTAAACCAGCATCAGAAGCGTACCGGCGACGATGCCGGCAAGGCCCAGCGCCGATTTCTTCGTGAGCTTTTCGTGAAAGACAACGTAGGAAAACAGCACCGTCACGAGGATGCTCAGCTTGTCGATCGGGACGACGACGCTCGCAGGGCCGTCCCGCAGCGCCTTGTAGTAGCACAGCCAGCTTCCGCCGGTGGCGAGCCCCGACAGGCAGATGAAGCCCAGCTCGCGCTGCGGGATGCCGCGCAGCGCGCTCTGTTTGCCCGTGACGAACACCATCAGCCACGACATCACGAGCACGACGCCCGTGCGGATGGCCGTCCCGAGGTTCGACTCCACGCCCGAGATGCCGACCTTGCCGAGGATGGCGGTCAGGCTTGCGAACACCGCCGAGCCGAGTGCGTACCACAGCCACGCGGCGCTCTTCGTCTCGCCGGTGCTCTCCTTTTTCTCAATCATCAGGAACGTGCCCGCGGCGATGAGTACCACGCCGATCCCCTTCGTCAGGCTGACGCCCTCGCGCAGGAGGATCGCCGCGAGCAGGATCGTGAGCACGGTGCTGGACTTGTCGATCGGGGCGACCTTGTTCACGTCGCCGAGCTGGAGCGCCCTGAAATAGCACAGCCAGCTCGCGCCCGTGGCGAGTCCCGACAGCACCAGAAACAGCAGCGTCCGCCCGCTGATGGACGAGATCGTCCCCTGTGAGCCGGTGATAAACACCATCAGCCACGAAAACGCCAGCACCACGATGGTGCGGATGGCGGTGGCGACGGTGGAGTCGGTCTTTCGGATACCGCACTTGGCCAGAATGGCGGTCAGGCCCGCGAAGAGCGCCGAGCCGAACGCAAAGAAAATCCACATGTTTGTTCTCTCTCCTCAAATGCAAAATGGTTCAGGACGGTTCATTGTCCTTTCGCAGTCGGTACCCCACGCCCCAGACCGTCTGCAGCAGCGCCAGCACCACCGCCGCACCGAGCAGCACCAGCACCGCCGCCGTGAGCAGCGGGATCACGAGCATCACGATATTGGAGTGGGCGAGCCGCTTCCGGATCGTCATAGGGCAGACCTCCCCAACATGAAATCGGGTATATTATATCATGGATCCGGGAAAAGATTTAGACAAATCTAAAACCGCGCAAACGCTGACACAGCAATGGGTTCAGTGAATCGTCCTGTTAAAAATGAGTAAAATTAGAAAAAGATTATATGGAGAAAAATGCAATTTCACTTGACTTTCTGCGATATTTTTCGTAAAATGAAACGCGTCTGTGCGGATTCTTAACGCGCGATAATACAAAAGAAAGAGGAGTAAAACGTGGAAGAGAAGAAATTCCAACCCTATGTCCCGGCGGACAAGGTTGTGCCGGAATTCACCGTGTTCTCCGTGGTACTCGGCGCACTGCTGGCCATCGTGTTCGGCGGCGCCAACGCCTACCTCGGTCTGCGCGTCGGCATGACGGTCTCCGCATCCATCCCGGCGGCGGTGCTCTCGATGGGCGCCATCCGCTTCATCTTCAAGCGGGACTCCATTCTGGAGAACAACATGGTCCAGACCATCGGCTCGGCCGGTGAGTCCGTGGCCGCGGGCGCGATTTTCACGATGCCTGCCCTGTTTATGTGGGCGGCGGAGGGACTTTGCGACATGCCCTCCGTCGTGGAGATCGGCCTGATCGCCCTGTGCGGCGGCGTGCTGGGCGTGCTGATGATGATCCCGCTGCGCTCGGCGCTGATCGTGCAGGAGCACGGCAAGCTCGGCTATCCCGAGGGCAAGGCCTGCGCCGAGGTGCTCATGGCCGGTGAGGAGGGCGGCAGCCGCGCCTCCACCGTGTTCTGGGGTCTCGGCATCGCCGCGGTCTACAAGTTCGTGACCGACGGCCTGAAGCTGTTCCCGAGCGAGGTCGAGTATGGCATCGACGCCTACAAGGGCTCCGCCGTCGGCGTGGACGTTCTGCCGGCGCTGGCGGGTGTGGGCTATATCTGCGGCCCGCGCATTTCGTCGTACATGTTCGCGGGCAGCACGCTCGCGTGGTTCGTGCTCATGCCGCTCATCACGCTCTTCGGCAGCGACCTCGTCATCTATCCCGCCGATGTCAGCGTGGCGGAGCTCTGGGCGACGGGCGGCACCGGCGCCATCTGGGGCAAGTTCATCCGCTACATCGGCGCGGGAGCGCTGGCGGCGGGCGGCATCATCAGCCTGATCAAGTCCCTGCCGATGATCGTGCGCACGTTCGCCGCGGCCTTCAAGTCCTATGGTAAGGGCGCCGCCGGTACTCTGCGCACCGAGCAGGACATCTCCATGAAGGTCGTGCTCGCCGTGTGCCTGCTGATCGCGGTGTTCATGTGGCTGTTCCCGGCCATCCCGGTGAGCTTCCTCGGCGCGCTGATCGTGCTGGTATTCGGCTTCTTCTTCGCGACGGTCTCCTCGCGCATGGTGGGACTGATCGGATCGTCGAACAACCCCGTCTCCGGCATGGCCATCGCTACGCTGCTCATCTCGACCATCGCGCTGAAGGCCAGTGGCTCCACCGGCTCCGAGGGCATGGTCGGCGCGATTGCCATCGGCTCGGTCATCTGCATCATCGCCGCTATCGCGGGCGATACGTCGCAGGACCTCAAGACCGGCTTCCTCCTCGGTGCGACGCCGAAGAAGCAGCAATACGGCGAGCTGATCGGCGTGTGCGTCTCCGCCGTCGCCATCGGTGCGATTCTCTACCTGCTCAACGCCGCGTGGGGCTTCGGCACCGATGAGCTCGGCGCGCCGCAGGCCATGATGATGAAGATGGTCGTCGAGGGTGTCATGGGCGGCAAAATGCCGTGGACGCTCGTGTTCACGGGCGTGTTCCTCGCTGTGGTGATCGAGATTCTCGGCCTGCCCGTGCTGCCGGTAGCCATCGGCATCTATCTCCCGATCCACCTCAACGCCGCCATCATGCTCGGTGGTCTGGTGCGCCTGTTTGTCGAGAAGCGCAAGTACGCCTCCGAGAAGGAGAAAAACGACAGCATCCAGTCCGGCATCCTCTATACCTCCGGCATGATCGCGGGCGAGGGCGTCGTGGGCATCCTGCTGGCGATGTTCGCGGTGGCGAAGGTCAACACCGACATTTCCGATAAGGTGAACCTCGGCAACATCGGCGGTCTGGTCTGCTTTGCGCTCCTGCTGCTGAGCATTCTCTATTTCTGCAGCAAGGGCCGCAAGGCCGCGAAAAACTGACGCGAGCCGCCCGGACACTTTCCGGCGGCCACAGGAGGACGTTATGGCAAGAAAAGCGAAAAAGGACGAAAACTATCTCGACTATATCCCCGCCGTTTCGACGAAGAACAGCTGGGATGCGGACGCGGAGGGAAACGTCACCATCCACATGGTGCACCGCGGCTTTTATGCGTGGATCGCGCAGAAGGTCTTTCATCGCCCGCGCGTGAGCCATATCGACCTCGACGAGATGGGGAGCTTTATCTTCCCCCTGATCGACGGCGAGCGGACGGTGGGGCAGATTGCGCAGCTGGTGCGTGAGCGCTTCGGCGCGGACGCGGAGCCGCTGTACGAGCGGCTGGCGAAGTATATGCAGATCCTGCGCAACAACGGCTTCATCTACTACGCCGGAAAGGACAGGGCGCCGCAATGACCGTCGGACAGATTATGCTGGGCATTGCGCTTTTCGCGATTGCGGGGGCGGTGCTCTATGTGTGGGGACTGAAAAAGTCCGTGAACCAGCGGGAGGATCTGCAGCGCAGCCTGCTGAGCGCCTGCGGCAGCCGCGTGGTGCGCCGCGCGAAGAAGCAGGGCGGCATCACGCGCGCGGAGATCGCCGCGCTGATCGAGGGGCTGAGCGTCGGCCCGTTCTGGTCGCGCAGCCGGGTACGCGTGCAGAGCGGCGAAAAGGCGGCCGATCAGGTCATCGCCTTCCTGCTCGGGCAGCAATACCTCGAAGCCGCGGGAGACGATACCTACCGTGTGAAGAAGTGAAAACAGCTATAAAACCACCCCGGTGCAGCGCACCGGGGTGGTTTTATAGCTCATCAAAAAAGGTCGATGACCTTTTTTGATGAAGGGGATTTGCTGCGACACTCCGCTCCGCGCAGAGTGTTTTTTGCAACTTACACGCCGCAGAAAAAAACGGATTTCTATTGATTCGCGCCGCTGCGGCGGCGCGAACTCTGTGAGATCATTGGGGTAGAGAAAGCACCCGGCCTGCGGCCGGGTGCTTTTGTATATCCGGAATTTACCACTCGAGGTTGTGGCCATCCTCCTTGCTGAAGACGTGGGCGACGTTGCCGCCGAAGATCAGGTTGACTTCGCTGCCCATCGGGAAGTTCGCCGCGGCGCCGTTTGTGGGGACAATCACGATGACGTCCTTGCTGTCCACGGTGGAGATGTGCAGGTGGACGGAGGAGCCCATCAGCTCGGAGACCTCCACATGGCCCTTGATGCCGTCGGCGCAGAGCATGATGTGGTCGGGGCGGACGCCCAGCGTGACATCCTGCTCGGCGACGTTCTTCGCGTTCAGACGCTCCTGCTTATCCTCGGAGAGCTCGACGGTGATGCCGCCGGCGCTCACGGCGTACTTGCCGTTCACCTTGGAGAGTCTGGCGTCGAAGAAGTTCATCTGGGGCGTGCCGATAAAGCCGGCGACAAAGAGGTTCGACGGGTGGTCGAACACCTCCTGCGGCGTACCGATCTGCTGGATGAAGCCGTCCTTCATGATGACGATGCGGTCGCCGAGCGTCATGGCCTCGGTCTGGTCATGGGTGACGTAGACGAAGGTGGTGTCGATGCGCTGGCGCAGCTTGATGATCTCCGCGCGCATCTGGTTGCGCAGCTTTGCGTCGAGGTTGGACAGGGGCTCGTCCATCAGGAACACGGACGGGTCACGGACGATGGCGCGGCCGATGGCCACACGCTGCCGCTGGCCGCCGGAGAGCGCCTTGGGCTTACGGTCGAGGTACTGGGTGATGTCGAGGATCTCGGCGGCCTCTTTCACGCGGCGGTCGATCTCATCTTTCGGGGTCTTCTTCAGCTTCAGGGAGAAGGCCATGTTGTCATAGACGGTCATGTGCGGATAGAGCGCGTAGTTCTGGAAGACCATCGCGATGTCGCGGTCCTTCGGCTCGACGTCGTTCATCAGCTTGTCGCCGATCCACAGCTCACCGCTCGTGATCTCCTCCAGACCGGCGATCATGCGCAGGGTGGTGGACTTACCGCAGCCGGAGGGGCCGACGAGCACGATGAACTCCTTGTCGGCGATCTCGAGGTTGAACTCCTGCACGGCGACGACGCCCTCGTCGGTGATCTGGAGCTTGACCTTCTTCTCGGGCTCGCCCTTCTTGGCCTTTTTCTTCTTCTCGGTGTTGGGGTAGACCTTCTTGATGTCCTTCAGAATAACCTTTGCCATAATGCATCTGACTGTAACCGCGCCGCCTCCGCACGCACGGTCTCGCGCCCGGTGAAAATGTCCGGTACGCCTTACGGCAGGTCTCCACACTGCCGCACCGCCAGCCACAGCGGAACTTGTTCCTCCTTTGATTTGCCGGTGCGTGCCATAGGGAAATAGTGGAGTGAGACGCGCCGGTAGGAATAAGATACTCTATTTTACCATGCGCGCGCGGTGGGCGCAATTCCCGCGGGCGAGAAATTTCCGTTTGGATTTTGTAGGATGTGACAGAAAAGTGTCACCGCAGGAAAAAACGGCCCGCAGAGCGCGGGCCGTTCGGCGTTATGGTTCGGTGGCGTCCTGTGGGGCGTCCGGTTTGCCGCTCTTTCCGCGGGCGCGGAGCAGTCTGCCGTATTCAAAGAGCGCCAGCGCGAGGAAAACCCACATGAAGATGTTCTCTAGAAAGAAATTAAGTCCATAGCATTTGCTCAGTAGCGCTGCGCAGCGCTCAAGGGTGTAAAACGCCCCGCTGATGAGCAGGAAGATGTCCGCGCGTCGCATAGAAGCTCCTTTCAGAATAAAAAATAGGATTATTAACCAACTGTACTGGTGACGCTATAATCAACTCTATGAGGGACATGAGCCAGCACAGCTTCAGTTCCTACGAGTTCCTGACGAAGGCCTGCGCCTAAACCAGCGCTGGAACCCTGGTAAACGTCATACTTTTTGTAGTAGCGCTTCAAATCGAATCCAGTTGCGATGTAAAAAGATGCGGTGTTGCCAGAAAGGCCGATGCCGGTGGGAATTTCCGTCTCTGTTGCCAAAGCTGCGGAAGGAACGAGCAGGAGGATGCAGAGTAGGGCCGTAATCAGAGCGAATAATCGTTTCATATATCACATCCCTTCATTTTCTATACCAATAGTATCGTATCAGAAGATAATCGAAAAGTAGTTACAGAAGTGTTAAAATTAATAAAGATTTCGCTAAGGGGAATTTGCTCATAAATAAGAAGACCTGCACAGTTGTACCCTGAGCAGTTCTTTTTATTTACCGGTATGGGCTTATTTCCCCTCCCGGACCCAGCGGGCGAGGGCGCTTTCGGCCTCGGCGACGTGGCTGCCGTGGATGGCGAGCCCCTTCGTGACGGCCGCGCCGGGCGCAGCGCGGCGGATGTCGCTCTCGGTGTCGGAGAGCCCGCTGCCCTCGTGCGTGCAGAAGGGACGGATGGTCTTGCCGGTGAAGTCGTAGTGCTCGAGGAAGGTATAGACCGCCATCGGCATCGTGCCGCAGTAGTTGGGGTAGCCGAGGTAGATCTCGTCATAGCCATCGAGACTCTCCGGCAGGTTCACAAGTGCCGGGCGGGCGCCGCACTGCCAGTCCTCCCGCGCCTCAGCGACGCAGGCCTTGTAGTCCTCGGAGTACGGCTGCACCTGCTCGATGCGCAGCGTGTCCGCGCCGGTGACTGCGGTGAGCATCCGCGCGGCCTGCTCGGTGTTGCCGACGGAGATGCGGCGGTACGCGCCGCCGAAGTAGTTCTCGCCCGCGCGGGAGTAAAATGCGATGAGCGCTTTCATGTCAGTTCGCTTCCTTTTCAAAATTTTTTGCCACGTCCTCCAGAAGACGGCGGATGGGCAGGTGCTGGGGACAGACCTTCTCGCACCGTCCGCACTTGACGCAGTCGGACGCCCTGCGGCCGGGGGCGGTGTGGACGACGTTATAATAGTAGTCCGCGTTCCAGTCGTGGTGGATCTGCTTCGTGTTCATGGTGGCGAAGAGGTCGGGGATGGAGATGTGCTCCTCGGTCTTGAAGAAGGCGGCGGTCAGCTTGTCCGTCAGGATATAGCGCTCGCGTAGGCAGCGGCTCGTCAGACACTCGCGCAGGGCCAACTCGCTCTTGCCCTGCAGATAGCTGCGGGCCGTGTCGAAGTAGTTAAAGCCCGCGTCCAGAAACGCGTCGACCATGCGGCAGGTCTCCGCCGAGTCGACGTTCTCGCCGTTCATCGGCAGGCGCATGCAGCCGAAGTTCTTTTTGATCTGTTCCATGAGTCAGGTGCCCCGCTCTGTTATAATCTCGGATTGGCTTTATTGCAGCGCGCCGCGCGCGGGGAAATCAATTCCGTTTTCGGGGCGTTTATATAAGAAAAACTGATCCACTCACCGCTTACAGGTATTTTCCGGTGATGCTGTCGGGGTTGGCGCGGATGTCCTCCGGCGTGCCGCAGGCGACGATGCGTCCGCCCGCATCCCCGCCGCCGGGGCCCATGTCGATGATGTAGTCGGCGCTGCGGATGACGTCGAGGTCGTGCTCGATGACGACGACCGTCGCGCCCTGGTCGAGCAGCGTCTGGAATACGCCCAGCAGAACCCGCACGTCGAGCGGGTGCAGGCCGATGGACGGCTCGTCAAAGACGAACACGGCGTCCGTCTGCGTACGGCCCGTCTCGCTCGCAAGCTTGAGACGCTGCGCCTCGCCGCCGGAGAGACTCGGCGTCTCCTCGCCGAGCGTGAGATACCCCAGCCCAAGTGAGCGGAGCGTCTCAAGCCGCTGGCGGACGGTGTTCATCCCGCGGCAGAAGGCCGCGGCGTCCGTGACGTCCATGTCCATCAGCCCCGGGAGGGAGGCAGACTGCCCGTCGGCATTCGTCAGCCGGATCTCCTGCGCGGCGCGGCCGTAGCGCGAGCCGCGGCAGTCGGGGCAGGGAACCGTCACGTCCGGGAGGAACTGCACGTCAAGACTCACCACGCCCGTCCCGTCGCAACCGGGGCAGCGCAGAGAGCCGGTGTTATACGAGAAGTCACCCGCCTTCAGGCTGCGCGCCTTCGCTGCGGGGGAGCGGGCGAAGAGCTTGCGCAGCTCGTCGTGGACGTTCGCGTAGGTTGCGACAGTCGAGCGGACGTTCAGCCCGATGGGCGTCGCGTCGATGAGCTTGACGTGGCGGATGCCCTCCGCGCGGAGCGCCTTGACGTGGGCGGGGAGGGGCGCGCCGGTAATCTGCGCCTGCAGCGCGGGGACGAGGCTCTCGAGCACCATCGTCGTCTTGCCCGAGCCGGAGACGCCCGTCACAACCGTGAGCCGACCCTTCGGCAGCGTGACCTCCAGCGGCTTCACGGTGTGGATCCCCCCGGTGGAGAGCCAGATTTCACCGCCTGCGAACAGCTCCTCCCGCGCCGCGCGCCGGCGGATATCCGCACCGCCGCGCCCCGCGAGGAACGGGCCGATCTGCGAGACGGGATCTTCCGCGATGGCTGCGACCGGCCCCTCGGCGATGACGTGGCCGCCGCGTGCGCCCGCCTCCGGGCCCATCTCGACGATCCAGTCTGCTTCCCGCAGAATCTGCGTGTCGTGGTCGACGAGGAGGACGGAGTTTCCGTCGGCGACGAGGTCGTGCATCACGCCCGTGAGCCCGACGATGTTCGACGGGTGCAGACCGATGGACGGCTCGTCGAGGACGTACAGCACCCCCGTCGTGCGGTTGCGCACGGCGCGGGCGAGTTGCATCCGCTGGCGCTCGCCGGTGGAGAGCGTCGCGGCGGAGCGGTCGAGCGAGAGATACCCCAGCCCGAGGTCGAGCAGGCGGCGCGCCGTGGCGGTGAACGCCTCACAGATGCTCTGTGCCATGGGACGCATCACGTCGGGCAGGCTCTCCGGTACGCCGCGCACCCACTCCGTGAGCTCGCTCAGCGGCATGGTGCAGGCGGCGTCGAGCGGGATGCCGCGCAGCAGCGGCGCGCGGGCGGCACCGGAAAGGCGCGTGCCGCCGCAGTCGGGGCAGACCTCCTCCTTCAAAAACCGCTCCACGCGCTTCATGCCCTTCTCGTCCTTGACCTTGGCGAGGGCGTTTTCCACGGTGTAGACGGCGTTGAAGTAGGTGAAGTCCAGCTCGCCCGCCTGATTGGAGTTTTTCGCGTGGTAAAAAATGTGCTTTTTCTCGGCGGGGCCGTGGAAGACGATGTCCTTTTCCTGCGCCGTCAGGTCGCGGAAGGGCACGTCTGTGCGCACGCCCATCTCTCGGCAGACGTCGGTCATCAGCGACCACATCAGGCTGTTCCACGGGGCGACGGCGCCGCCGTCGATGGTGAGCGAGTCGTCCGGGACGAGCGTTTCAAGGTCGACCGTCCGCACGGTTCCCGTGCCGCCGCAGCGCTGGCACGCGCCCTGGGAGTTGAAGGCCAGCTCCTCGGCGGACGGCGCGTAAAAGTGCGCGCCGCAGTCGGGGCAGACGAGCTCCTTCCCGGCGGCGACGGCGAGCGTCGGCGGCAGATAGTGCCCGTTCGGGCAGCGGTGGCTGGCAAGGCGCGAGTACATGAGCCGCAGGGAGTTCAGAAGCTCCGTCCCGGTGCCGAATGTGCTGCGGATGCCGCCGACGCCCGGCCGCTGGTGCAGCGCGAGCGCCGCGGGGACATAGAGCACCTCGTCCACGGCGGCGCGCGCCGCCTGCGTCATGCGGCGGCGGGTGTAGGTGGACAGAGCCTCGAGATAGCGGCGCGAGCCCTCGGCGTACAGCACGCCCAGCGCGAGCGAGGACTTGCCCGAGCCGGAAACGCCTGCCACGCCGACGATTTTGTGCAGCGGAATGTCCACGTCCACGTTTTTCAGGTTGTGGACGCGCGCACCCCGCACGAGAATTTTGTCAATCATGGGGTCAATTCCTCCGGATACCGGTAAAATTTTCCCCTCTATTGTATCAGCATTGCGCGCGGCGGGCAAGTGCCCGTCAGCACAGCGGGGCGAAGATGCGCAGAACGCCGTCGACGATCCAGCGGCGGGAGTAGCGCTTCATGTCACAGGCTTCGACCGCGCGGCACTGCGACTGCGTGGCGAGAAAGTCCTCCTTCACGCGCGCGACGATGCTGCCGCGGTAGAAGAGGGAGTTGTTCTCAAAGTGCAGAAACAGGCTGCGGTAATCGAGGTTCACCGTCCCGACGGTCGCGGCGCGGTCGTCGCAGACGAGACTCTTCGCGTGGACAAAGCCGGGTGTGTACTCATAGATTTTCACCCCGCCCGTCAGCAGCACCTGATAGAAGCTGCGCGACATGCGGAAAATGAGCTTCTTGTCCGGGATGCCCGGCATGATGATGCGCACGTCCACGCCGCGCTGCGCCGCCGCGAGCATCGCGTCCAGCAGATCATCGCCGAGCATGAGATAGGGCGTGAAGAACCACGCGTAGTCCGTCGCCTGCGACAGAAGGTCGATATAGAGCCGGTTGCTCGTCGCCTCGGAGTTGAGCGGGGAGTCGTAATAGCTCAGCACCCAGCCGTCCTGCGCGGCGGGCTCGGCGGCGGCCGCCGCGGGCGGCATGGGCATCGGCTCCTCCTTCTGCAGCGAAAACGCGTTCCAGAACGTGAGGAACATGTGCGTGAAGCTGCGCACCGGCGCACCCGTCAGGCGGAAGCCCGTGTCCTTCCAGTGGCCGTAGGGGTGCTCGCGGTTGATGTACCGGTCGGCGAGGTTCACGCCGCCGCTGTAGGCGACCGCGTCGTCCACGATGAGCATTTTCCGGTGGTCGCGGTAGTTGGCCGTCCCCTTCAGTGCGAGCAGGGGGTTGAACGTCGCGCAGCGGATGCCCAGCTTTTCAAGCGCGAGGGCGTTGCTGAAGTTGAACGTCGAGATACTCCCGAGGTCGTCGTACATCACGCGCACGTCCAGCCCCTCGCGCACCTTCTGCGCGAGGATGTCGACGATGCTCTGCCACATCTCGCCCGGCTCGATGATGAAATACTCGAGATAGATCGTCTTTTTTGCCGCTCGGAGGTCGGTGAGCATGTCGGGGTACATCGCATCGCCCAGCGGGTAATAGCGGACGTCCTCGGCGCGCATGAGGGGATAGCCGGACTTATGCTCCAGCCAGCGGACGGTCTGTTCCATGCGCTTTTCCCCCTCGAAGGGCGTCCCGCCGCAGGGGAGCGGAGCCGGCTGCCCGGCCTCCTGCACGCGGCGCAGGCGCTTTTGCAGCGGGCGTGCCGTGCGCCTGTTGCCGAAGAGAAGGTACAGCAGCGCACCCACGACCGGTACCGTGAGGATCACAAGCAGCCACAGGATTTTATACGCCGTCTCTTCGCGCTTGATGATGATAAACAGCACCAGCAGCACCGCCGCGACGGACAGCGCCAGCGTGATGTACGCCGCATACGGCGACAGCCACTTCACCAGCAGCAGAATCCAGAGCGCCTGCACCGCCGCGGCCGGAATGACGGTCAGCACCCGCCGAAGCATTTTCGACATGAAGAAAACTCCTTTCCCGCGCGGAGAAACCCGCGCAGATCATATATGGACAAATTCCCTGTTCTTATGATACACTATACCGTAAAAGAGCAACAATGTAAACCGATCAGGAGGAAACGCCATGCCCGTTCAGGTCAAGCCCATGATCGCCGAGGCCTTCATCCGGCTTTCAAAGCAAAAGAATATCGACAAGATCACGGTCAAGGATCTGGTGGAGGCCTGCGGCATCTCCCGCCAGACGTTTTACTATCACTTTCAGGACATTCTGGAGGTCATCGAGTGGTCGCTGGATCAGGCGTTTTCGCACCTGCTCGAGCAGAGTCTCGCCGCCGACGACCCGGAGGCCGTCCTGCGCGGCTTTCTCGAGACGTCGGAGGAGTCGGCGGAGCTGCTGCAGAAGCTCCTCCACTCGCAAAAGCGCGAGCAGGTCGAGCGGCTCCTCGTCCGCTCCGTGCGCACTTATTTAAAAGAGGTGATCGAGCGCAGAGGCCCCGTGCCGGGGCTCTCGTACGAGGACATGGACACGGCGCTCAGCTTCTGCACATACGGGGTCGTGGGGCTGCTGCTCGAGAGCTGCGAGAAAAAGAGCGCCGACCGCGCCCGCCGCGCACGGCAGATGCACCATCTGCTCGCGGGCCGCATCGGGGAGGACGGGCCGTTCCCCGTCAAATAACAGCATACCCTCGGGCGGGCAATTTGCCTATTTACAATCTGCACCGTCTGTCCGGACAGATCCGCAGGAGTGTCAAAAATTCTGACACTCCTGCGTTTTTGTCAGGACACGGCGGGCAAACTGATAGTGGAAAACCGCGCCGGGGTCTGCTATAAAAGAGCTATCCCAAAGATGAAAGGGCGTGTGAGCCATGCAACCAACCCCCGGGGTCTTTACCGGCAAGCTCTGCGAGCTGGAGCGGCAGTACGGCGACGCCGTCGACCGCCTGCGCCTGTATCAGCAGGCGGATCACGAGCAGGTGCGCCGCGAGCTGCAGGCGCTCTGGCAGGACTGCCGCGAGCGCGAGCTGCAGATGCGCGAGAGCGTCCGCGAGAGCCGATCGCCCGCCGTCGCGGCGCTGTCTCAGGCGCAGCTGACGTATGAACTCGAGGTGCAGCGCATTCTGCGCGACGAGCTGCCGGCGTATCTCCACGGCGAGAACACCTGCCGCGACGCCGATCGGGCCGAGGCGGCGAGTCTCTACGGCGAATACGCCATCGACTTCGCGGCGCAGGCCGTGCGCCACGCGCTGCTCGCGGCGCTCTCGGCCATCGACCTGCAGATGAGCTGCGATGAGACCAATCAATCCCAGTCCCCAAATGAAACGGAGGAATCTGTATGAATGAAGTGAAATCCCCCAAAAAGCCCCTGCTGTTTTACTACATCCTCGTGCTGATGTTTCTGCTGCTGTTCAACCTCCTCGCCATGCCGTGGATGGCCGAGCACCGGATTGAGGACGTGGACTACAACACCTTCGTCACCATGACCGAAAACGGCGAGATCGGCAAGGTGGAGATCCAGCAGCAGAACAACCGCATCCTCTTTACGAAAGCCGACGGCTCCACCGTCTATAAAACGGCCATGGTGCCGGACGACGACCTCGTCTCGCGTCTGCTGGCGGCGGGCATCTCCACCACCGGCGAGGAGATCGAGCAGACCTCCGTGCTCACGAGCATCCTCGCCTGGATCGTGCCGCTGCTCGTGTTTATCTTCATCGGCCAGCTCCTCTCGCGCAGCATGATGAAGAAGATGGGCGGCAGCAACTCTATGATGTTCAACATGGGCAAGTCCAACGCCAAGGTCTATGTCAAGTCCGCCGAGGGCATCAAGTTCGACGACGTCGCCGGCGAGGACGAGGCGAAGGAGAACCTCACCGAGATCGTCAACTATCTGCACGATCCCGGCAAGTATCAGGAAATCGGCGCGTCCATGCCCAAGGGCATCCTGCTCGTCGGCCCTCCGGGTACCGGCAAAACGATGCTCGCCAAGGCCGTCGCCGGTGAGGCGAACGTCCCGTTCTTCTCCATGTCCGGCTCGGAATTCGTCGAGATGTTCGTCGGCATGGGCGCGAGCAAGGTGCGCGACCTGTTCCGTCAGGCGAAGGAGAAGGCGCCCTGCATCGTCTTTATCGACGAGATCGACGCCATCGGCAAAAAGCGCGACGGCCAGATGGGCGGCAACGACGAGCGCGAGCAGACGCTCAACCAGCTGCTGACCGAGATGGACGGCTTCGAAGGAAACACCGGCGTCATCATCCTCGCCGCGACGAACCGCCCCGAGTCCCTCGACCCGGCGCTCACGCGCCCCGGCCGCTTTGACCGCCGCGTGCCGGTGGAGCTGCCCGACCTCAAGGGCCGCGAGGAGATCCTGAAGGTTCACGCCAAAAAGATCAAGGTCGCCGAGGACGTCGACTTCAACAAGGTCGCGCGTATGGCGAGCGGCGCTTCCGGCGCGGAGCTTGCAAACATCGTCAATGAAGCGGCGCTTCGCGCCGTGCGTGACGGCCGCCGCTTTGCCACGCAGGCGGACCTCGAAGAGAGCATTGAGGTCGTCATCGCGGGCTATCAGAAGAAGAACGCCATCATGACCGATCAGGAAAAGCGCATCGTCTCCTACCACGAGATCGGCCACGCCCTCGTCGCGGCGAAGCAGACGAACTCCGCCCCCGTCCAGAAGATTACCATCGTCCCCCGCACCTCCGGCGCGCTGGGCTATACGATGCAGGTCGAGGAGGGCAACCACTACCTCATGAACAAGGAGGAGCTGGAGAACAAGATCGCGACGTTCACCGGCGGCCGCGCGGCGGAGGAGGTTGTGTTCGGCTCCGTGACCACCGGCGCCTCGAACGACATTGAGCAGGCGACAAAGCTCGCCCGCGCCATGATTACCCGCTACGGCATGAGCGACGACTTCGATATGGTCGCGCTCGAGACGGTCACGAACCAGTACCTCGGCGGCGACGCGTCGCTCGCGTGCTCGGCCGAGACGCAGACGCAGATCGACCGGCAGGTCGTCGCCCTCGTCAAGCGCCAGCACGAGAAGGCGCTGCAGATCCTGCACGACAACCGCGAAAAGCTCGACGAGCTGGCGAACTTCCTCTATGAGAAGGAGACGATCACCGGCGAGCAGTTCATGCAGATTCTCAACGGGTGAGCGTGATGAACCTCCTGTTCTGCATCGACCGGGGATTTATCCCGCTGCTCGGCACCTGCGTGCGCTCCATCCTGAAAAACGGAGGCTATGAACGCTATGAGGCGTATGTACTCCACTCCGACCTGACGCAGGCCGATCAGGCGGCCATCCGCCGCTTCGGCGGCGAACGGATGCACTTTACGTTCCTGACCGTGCAGGAGGAGCTGTTCGAGGGCTTCCCGTCCTCGGAGCGCTATCCGCGCCAGATCTACTACCGGCTGATCGCGCCGCTCCTGCTGCCGCGCAATATGGAGCGCATCCTGTATCTCGACGTCGACACCGTCGTCGTCAACCCCCTGACGGAGCTGGAGACGCTCCCGTTCGGCGACGCGTGGTTCATGGCCTGCACACATGTGCGCTACGCGCTCTCGAAGCTCAATCAGGTGCGGCTGGGCATGGATCTCGGGAAGGATACGCTGTATCTCAACTCCGGCGTGATCCTCTATAACCTTCCGGCCTTCCGCGAGGGGCTGGACATCGCGCGCATCCGCGATTACGCGGAGGAGAAGAAAAATGCGCTCGTCCTACCGGATCAGGACATCCTCACCGCCGTCTGCGGCGAGCACGTCCGCCTGCTCGACCCGCTGCGCTATAACCTCAGCGACCGGATTCTGGCGTTCCACAACGCCGACCTGCGCAGTCCCCAGCTCGACGCCGACTGGGTGCGGCGAAACGGCGTCATCGTCCACTACTGCGGCAAGAACAAGCCGTGGCACGAAAACTACCGCGGCGTGCTCGACGTATTCTACCGCGAAATTGCCGCCGAAAAAGAATGAGCGAAGCCCGCAGACCGGGAAAATGGTCTGCGGGCTTTCATAATACGCGCTTTTTTGTGAATAAATACCGCCGCTGCGCTTGTCAGCGGGACGGCTTTGTGCTATAGTTACACTGTATTTTTACGCATAGGGGGCGCAATATGGCGCAGCTTTCCCAAAAACGGCTGTTTTTACTGGACATGGACGGCACGATTTACCTCAGCGACCGGCTCTTTGACCGCGTACCGGAATTTCTGGCGCGCGTGCGCGGGAGCGGCGGCCGGGCCGTGTTCCTCACGAACAACTCCTCGCGCGGCGTGGAGGATTATATCGAAAAGCTCCGCGCGATGGGGATCGAGACGGCGCGGGAGGACTATGTCACCTCCGTCGACGCCGCCATCCGTCACCTGCGGCTGCACCACCCCGGCAGGCGGTGCTACGTCTTCGGCACGCGCTCGTTTGCGCACCAGCTGGAGCAGGCGGGGGTTCCCCTCGCCGCAGGACGGGACGGGGCGGAGGTACTTTTGTGCGGGTTTGACACGGAACTGACGTTTCAGAAGCTCGAGGACGCGTGCATTCTCCTCGGCCGCGGCGTCCCGTTCGTCGCGACGAACCCAGACTGGGTCTGCCCGACGTGGTATGGCTCAGTGCCGGACTGCGGGAGCGTGTGCCAGATGCTCACGCGCGCGACCGGGCGTGAGCCGGTCTTTGTCGGCAAGCCCCGGCCAGACATGGTGCGCCTCGCGATGGAGCGCACAGGCTTTTCCGAGGAGGAGACGGTCGTCGTCGGCGACCGGCTCTATACGGACGTCGCCTGCGGCGTAAACGCCGGGGTCGACACGGTGTTTGTCCTCTCCGGCGAGGGGACGTGCGCCGACATCGAACGATTTGACATCCACCCGACGTGGGTGCTGCAGGACATCGCGGCCATCTGCCGCGAGATGGAGGAAAACCGATGAAACTCAACTATAAACGCACAATTCTGGTGGGCTTTGCCTTTTTCCTGATCTGCGCCTTCTGGCAGGCGTATGACAACACGATTCCCCTGATTCTGACGAACAAGTTCGGCATGAGTCAGGCGTGGTCGGGCGTGATTATGGCGCTCGACAACATTCTGGCGCTGTTCCTGCTGCCGCTGTTCGGCGCGATCAGCGACCGCTGCACGAGCCGCCGCGGCCGCCGCACGCCGTTCATCGTCGTCGGTACGCTCATCGCAGCGGTGCTGCTCATCGCGCTCTCGTTCGTCGACAGCGCGCAGCTCCGCCACATCCGCGACGTCTCCACCATCGACGATCCGCAGGCGCTCGAGACGATCTATGAGCGCGAGAGCGGCTCGACGCTCATCACGCCCGCGGGGCAGAAATTCGTTCTCGGCGAGAAGTTCACGCTCGAGGAGTTCACCGCCATCCGCAGCCAGATCACGCAGGACGGCGAGATGGTCACGAACCCCGACTATACGAACTACGTCGTCCCCGCGCGGCAGGCCTGCGCCTGGCAGGCGACGGCCGAGAGCCCCACGACGCTCGTGTTCTCCATCGTGCTGCTGCTCATGATTCTCGTGTCGATGGCCGTGTTCCGTTCGCCCGCGGTCGCGCTCATGCCGGACGTCACGCTCAAGCCCCTGCGCTCGAAGGCGAACGCCGTCATCAACCTCATGGGCTCGGCGGGCGGCATCCTCGTGCTGATTCTCGGCATGGTGTTCGCCACCTCCGCCGTGCACAACTCCCTCATGAGCTACACCGGCTATTTCGGCATCATCGCGGCGGTTATGCTTGCGGCACTCGTCGTGTTCATGCTGACGGTGCGCGAGCCGGAGTGGGCCGCCGAGATGCGCGAGCAGTCCGTGGCCCTCGGACTGGAGGAATCCGGCGAGAACGGCGAGAACGGCGAGGGCGGCGGGCGCAGGCTCTCAATGGATGAGATCAAGTCGCTGGTGTTCATCCTGCTGAGCATCGTACTGTGGTTCTTCGGCTACAACGCCGTCACGAGCAAATACTCCGTCTACGCCTCCAATATCCTGCACAAGGACTATAACCTCACGCTCATTATCGCGCAGGCCGCGGCCATCGTCGCCTATCTCCCCGTGGGCTTCATCGCCTCGAAGGTGGGGCGCAAGAAGACGATCCTCGCGGGCGTCCTGATGCTGACGGCGGCCTTCACCGTGGCGAGCTTCCTCAACGCGAGCAGCCCGACCATGCTCATGAACGCGATGTTCGCCCTCGCGGGCATCGCGTGGGCGACGATCAACGTCAACTCCTTCCCGATGGTGGTGGAGATGTGCTCGGGCGGCGACGTCGGCAAGTACACGGGCTTTTACTACACGGCGTCCATGGCCGCGCAGGTCGCGACGCCCATGCTCTCGGGTCTGCTGATGGATAAGCTCGGGATGCACGTTCTGTTCCCGTACGCCGCGGCGTTCACGGCGCTGGCGTTTGTGACGATGCTCTTCGTCCACCACGGCGACAGCTGCCCCGAGGCGAAGAAGGGGCTGGATGCACTGGAGGATATGGATAACTGATGCTGACACTCATTTTAGTTCTGCTGATACTGCTGGTGCTGGCGGAGGTGTGGACGCTGCTGCTGCGCTGCCGCCGGGGCCATCCGGGCTGGAAGCTGCTGCGGCAGTACCGCTACGCCCACCGGGGCTATCACGATAAGCCCCACATTCCGGAAAATTCCATGGCAGCCTTCCACCGCGCGATCGAAAACGGCTTCGGCGCGGAGCTGGACGTCCACCTGCTGAAAGACGGGCATCTCGCCGTCATCCACGACGCGAGCCTGAAACGCACGGCGGGCGCCGATGTGCTGGTGGAGGATCTGACAAGCGAGGAGCTGAAGGCCTACCGGCTCGAGGGGACGGACGAGAGAATTCCGCTGCTAGACGAGGTGCTCGCCCTCTTTGAAGGAAAGACGCCCCTCGTTGTGGAGCTCAAGCCTGAGCGCGGGAACCACGCCGAACTCGCCGCGGCGACGTGCGCGCTGCTCGACCGGTACCGTGTGGACTACTGTATCGAGAGCTTCGATCCGCGCTGCCTGATCTGGCTGCGCAAGAACCGGCCGGAGATCATCCGCGGCCAGCTCTCCTCGCAGTTCCTGCGCCACGGGGAGACGGCGGGGCACGGAAAGCTCACCATGTGGCTGCTCGGCAACCTCATGGCGAACATCGCCGTGCAGCCGGACTTTATCGCCTACCAGTTTCAGGATCGGAAAAACCCCGCGCTGGCATGGTGCCGCAAATTCTATAAGGTGCAGGAGATCGACTGGACCATCCGAACGAAAGAGGAGATGCAGGCGGCGGAGCAGGAGGGAAATCTTGTGATTTTCGAGTGCTTCGACCCCCGCGCGTGAAGCTATGAGAGTGATTACCGGGTCTGCCAGGGGCAGACGACTGAAGGAACTGACGGGCATGGAGACCCGTCCAACGACCGACAAGGTCAAAGAGAGCCTGTTTTCCATCATCCAGTTTGACATCGAGGGGCGGCGCGTGCTCGACCTCTTCGCGGGGACGGGCCAGCTCGGCATCGAGGCGCTCTCGCGTGGGGCGGCCTCGGCGGTGTTTATCGACCGGCGGGCGGACGCGGTGCGCCTTGTGAAGGACAACCTCGAACTGTGCGGCCTGTCTGACCGCGCGAGCGTCCGCTGCGGCGACGCGATGAGCTACCTCCGCTCGGGGGAGAAGTTCGACCTGATCTTTCTCGATCCGCCCTATGCCGCGGGCCTGCTCGGCCCCGCGCTCGAGGAGATTGCAAGGTTTGACATTTGCAGGGAGCATGGTATAATTGTGGCGGAAAGCGCGCTGGAGACGGCTCTGCCCGCCCTCGCGCCCCCCTATACGCTGTATCGGGAGTACCGCTACGGCAAGATCAAGCTGACGGTGTACCATCGCGGCGGAAACGAGGAAACGATATGAAAACGGCGATTTATCCCGGCAGCTTCGACCCGATCACGCTCGGGCATCTGGACGTCATCCGCCGCGCGGCGGTGTGCTTCGATCAGGTGTGCGTGTGCGTGATGGCCAACTGCGAGAAAAAGCATCCCATGTTCACGCCCGAGGAGCGGCTGGAGATGATCCGCAGCTCCATCGCGGATCTGCCGAACGTGGAGGCGGAGCTGCACTGCGGCCTACTGGCCGAATATGCCCGCGAAAAGGGCGCGCGCATCCTGGTCAAGGGTGTGCGCGGCGCGGCCGATTTTGAACAGGAATATCAGATGGCCCACATCAACCAGGGCATCTGGTCGGAGCTGGAGACGGTGCTCATCCCCGCGAGCGCGCAGTATCAGCACGTCAGCTCCACCATGGCGCGCGAGATGATTCGCTATCACCAGCCGCTGGAGCAGTATCTGCCTGCCCCGGTCGCGGAGAAATTGAAAGGAAGGTAACGGGATGGAAGAAAAAGATGTACAGCGCTTGCTGGATATGCTCTATGGCATGATCGACGAGGCCAAGAGCGCCGCCTTCAGCTCGGAAAAGTGCATCATCAACCGCGATGAGGCGCTCGACCTGCTCGACGAGGTCCGCGCGAAGCTGCCGCTCGAGATCAAGAAGGCGCAGGAGCTTGTCCGCGCCCGTGAGGAGTATGTCTCCACCGCGAAGAAAGAGGTTGAGAAGATGCTGCGTCAGGCCGAGCTCGACGCGAAGGTCATCGTCTCCGAGAGCGAGACGCTGCAGCAGGCGCGCCAGCGCAGCAGCGAGATCATCCGCCGCGCCGAGTCGCGCAGCAAGGAGCTCTATCACGTCGCCAACACCTACACCGAGGACGCCCTGCGCCGCACCGAGGAGGCCATTCAGATGGCGCTCGACGAGGTGAAGGAGTCCCGTGTGCGCTTCCGCGCCGCCTCACAGGAGCAGATGCAGGCGCAGAAGGAGCAGATCAACCAGAAGCCCTCCGCCCTCGAGCAGAGCGCGGAGGAGACGGACACTTCGACAGAGTGACAGAATTTTGACAGAAATTTTGTAGAAAACAACAAAGGTTGGCCCGTATGAACCAGCTTTTGTTTAATTTAAGCAAGATGTTGCGGCTTTGCAGGCCAGAAGCACTATATATAGTGCTTCTGGCCTGCTTTTGTTTCCAAAGTTTGAAACGAATGTTTTATGTTAAGCGGATTGAATGCTAAAAATGGGAAAAACCGCCAAAAAACGTCCGCGTACCCGCGAAAAAAAGCCCTTGCAATTGCGAAACAAACAAGGTATACTCAAAACACGGGTGGGGGATAGTAGCGCCAAAACCCATGTTTGTGGTGCCACTCCCCACGATTTTCCCGCGGCGTGGCGAAGAGGAGGTGGCAGGCATGACCGGCAAATACGCCCATAATATCGACGCAAAGGGTCGCCTGTTCATTCCTGCCAAGCTGCGCGAGGAGTTGGGCGGGAAGAACTTCCACCTCATCATCGGACAGGATATGTGTCTGTCCCTCTTCTCCGACGAGAGCTGGAACGAGAAAATGGCGGCGCTCAAGGAGCAGTCGTACAGTTCGCTGAAAAAGCTGCGCATGATCTTTGCCCACGCGGCGGACTGTGACCCGGATGCGCAGGGACGCATCCTCATCCCCGCCGACCTGCGCCAGAAGGCGGGACTGAACAAGGAAGTGATCGTGGTCGGCAGCTTCGACCGCGTGGAAATCTGGGACGCCCAGCGTTGGGCCAGGATGGAGGAGGAGGCCTTCTCCTCCGGCGAGCTGCAGGCGGCGATGGAAGAAATGGGGCTGTAAGCGATGGCTTTTGACCGCAACGCAGAAGAAGATCTGGCCTACGGCCACAAGCCGGTGCTGCTCGATGAGTGCCTGACGGGGCTGAACATCCGCCCGGACGGCATCTATGTCGACGGGACGCTCGGCCGCGCGGGGCACTCGCTGGAGATCGCCCGGCGCCTGAGTGACGGCGGACGGCTCATCTGTCTGGACCGCGACGAGACGGCCATCGCGGCCGCGCGCGAGCGGCTCGCGGACTATCGGGATCGCGTCACGCTGGTACACAGCAACTTCAGCCGTCTCGGCGAGGTGCTGGGCGAGCTCGGCATCCCCGGCGCGGACGGCATGCTCTTCGACCTCGGCGTCTCCTCGCCGCAGCTCGATGACGCGGCGCGCGGCTTTTCCTACATGCATGACGCACCGCTCGATATGCGCATGGATCGCACGGCGGGGCTGACCGCCCGCGATGTCGTGAACGACTGGCCGTATGAGGAGCTGCGGCGCATCCTTCTGGAATACGGCGAGGAGCGCTATGCCCCCGTCATCGCCAAGCACATTGTCCGCGCGCGGGAGCACACCCCGATCGAGACGACGGGCCAGCTCGTGGAGATTATCCGCGGCGCGATGCCCGCGCAGGCGCTGCGCGAGAAGCAGCACCCCGCCAAGCGGAGCTTTCAGGCCATCCGCATCGCCGTGAACGATGAGCTCGGCGAGCTGCCGCCGATGCTGCGCGCGGCGGCAGATCACCTCAACCCCGGCGGGCGGCTCGCGGTGATCTCGTTTCACTCGCTCGAGGACCGCATCGTGAAGAAAACCATGCAGGAGCTGGCCACAGGCTGCACCTGCCCGCCGAATTTCCCCGTCTGCGTATGCGGGAAGAAACCGAAAATGAAGCTCGTCAGCCGCAAGCCGATCACGGCGGGGGACGATGAGCTGTCCTATAACCCGCGCGCCCGCAGCGCTAAGCTTCGGGTGGCGGAAAAGCTCTGAGAAAGCGATTTTATACGAAAGGACGACCTGGACCATGGCCGATATGAAGAAAAAAACCTATCCGACAACGAACGGAAACCTCGCGTTTGATCTGGACGTGCTGGTCCGGGAGCGGGAGCTGGAAACCGCCGGCGAACACAATCGCCGGCAGGAGGAGGTTCGCCGTGCCGAGGCGCAGCCAAAGCCCCGCACGCGCCCGCAGGCCCGTCCGCGCCAGCGCGTCTCGCCGGTGCTGCTGGCCGGGACGATGGTGCTCGCGGCGCTGGCCGTGGTGCTCGTCATGGGCTATGTCCAGCTGACGACCATCTCCGGCTCCGTCTCGGAGATGAAGAACGAGCTGACCCAGCTCAACACCGAGCACGTCGCCCTGCTCACCCGCTATGAGCAGACGTATGACCTCGCGAGCGTCAAGGAGGCGGCCGAGGCCGCCGGTATGAGCAAGCCCTCGAGCGGCCAGATCACCTACATCGATCTCGGCAGCCCCGACAGCGCCACGGTCTACCGCTCCGGCGCGGACGGCTTCTTCAGCAAAATCGCGGACACCGTGGACGGATGGCTGCAGGCGGCGGTGGAATATTTCCGCTGAGCCCGGCCATATAGTGGGATAGTCCAATATAGAAATGATGCAAGGAGTAAGAAGGAGACTTCTTGCTCCTTGCCTGACATAAGGAGGAAAACCAGTGCCGCAGCGTAACCGAAAAAGCGAACAGATCCGGCGCGCCAACCGGGTGATTCAGAGCCGCAGCTTCATCCTGATGCTTGTGATGGGGGTGCTGCTCTTTGTCGTCCTTTTCTTCAAGCTCTATCAGCTGCAGATCGGCCGCCACGATGAGCTGCAGAAAAAGGCCATCAACCAGCAGGTGCGCAGCACCGTCGTCACCGCCTCGCGCGGGACGATCTATGACGCGAGCGGCAACATCCTCGCCATCTCGTCCACGGCAGAGACGGTCTTTCTCGACCCGAATGCCATCGACAAGGCGCTCAGCGACACTGAAAAGCCCGTCGCCTGGACGCGCGAACTGATCGCGCAGCGGCTCGGCGAGATTCTCGGCATCAGCGAGGACAGCATCCTCGAGAAGATGGAGCGCACCTACTCGCAGTATGAGGTGCTCAAGCTCCGCGTCGACGAGGACGTTGCCAACGAAGTGCGAAGCTTCATCAACGAATACAGCGTCAAGGGCATCTACCTCAGCCCCGACGCCAAGCGCTATTACCCATACGGGACGCTCGCCTCGCAGGTGATCGGCTTCGTCGGCACGGACAACACCGGTCTTTACGGGCTGGAAGCGCAGTATGAGGACCAGCTCGAGGGCCAGACCGGTCTCGTCGTCACCGCGCGCGACAACGCGGGCAACGACCTGCTCTATGAGTACGAGCAGTACCACGCCGCCCAGAACGGCAGCAACCTCGTCCTCACGCTCGACGCCACCGTGCAGTACTACCTCGAAAAGGGCATCGAGGAGATGCTCGACCAGTTCGACGCGAAAAACGGCGCCACCGGCATCGTTATGAACGCCAAGACCGGCGGCATCCTCGCCATGGCGTCCTATCCGAACTATGACCTCAACGACGCGTCGACCGTGCAGGACGCGCGCCTGCGCGCCGCCATCGAGGACGGCTCCGCCTCGCTCAGCGAGATGCAGCTGCGCCAGTGGCGCAACAAGGCGCTCAACGATACCTATGAGCCCGGTTCGACGTTCAAGATCCTGACGCTGGCCGCCGCGCTCGAGGAGGGCGTCATCGACGAGAGCACGACAGTCAACTGCACCGGCTCCATCAACGTCATGGGCTCGACGATCCGCTGCTCGAACCACGACGGCCACGGCCAGCAGTCCCTCGTCGAGACGGTCGCCCACTCCTGCAACCCCGCCTTTATCACCTACGGTCTGAAGGTCGGGACGGAGAAATACTATGACTATATGAAGTCCTTCGGTCTGATGGAGCAGACCGGCATCGACCTCGGCGGCGAGGCCACCGGCATCTTCGCCTCGCCTGAGAACATGACCCAGCTCGACCTCGCGTGCTACGCCTTCGGCCAGAACTGCAACGTCACGCCCGTCGCGCTCATCGCGGCGCAGGCGGCCTGCATCAACGGCGGCTATCTGCACACGCCCTATCTCGTCGACCAGATCACCGACAGCGACGGCAACGTCACCTATCAGCACGACAGCACCGCCACGCGGCAGGTCGTCAGCGAGCAGACCTCCGCCAAGGTGCGCGAGTGCCTGGAGTATGTCGTCTCGTCCGGCACGGGCAAGAACGGGCAGGTCACCGGCTACCGCATCGGCGGCAAGACCGGCACGGCCGATAAGGGCAACACGGGCGATGTCGTCGTGTCGTTCCTGTGCTTTGCCCCGGCGGATGATCCGCAGATCATCATGCTCATCACGATGGATACACCCAGCCGCACCACCGGCACCTATGTCTCCGGCGGCAACATGGTCGCCCCGACGTCCAGCAAGGTCATGTCGGAGATCCTGCCGTATCTCGGCATCGAGCCATCGTATTCGGCCTCGGAGCTGCTGGGCATGGACACGACCGTCCCCAACGTCACGGGCATGGACCTCGCCGACGCAAAGGCGAAGCTCGAGGCGCGCGGCTTCGGTTATAAAATCGTCGGCGACGGCGATACTGTTACTGACCAGACCCCCGTCGGCGGCGCGGTGATTCCGGGTAAGTCCGTCGTTATCCTCTACGCCGGGGCGGAGAAGTCCACCGACCAGTGTACCGTTCCGCAGCTCGTCGGCAAGAGTCCGTCCGAGGCGAACGCCGCCGCGACGAACGCGGGGCTGCTCATCCGCTTCTCCGGTGCGACGGACAGCGGCTCCGGGAGCGTGCGCGTGCTGCGCCAGTCGCTCGCGGCTGGCAGCAAGGCCGATCCCGGCACGGTGATCGACGTCCAGCTCAGCGACGGCAGCGTGACAGACTGAACAGGCGCAGGATTTGCCAAAAGTCCAGCATATACGGCTATTTTCACGGCAAATCCTGCCTGCTATAATAGACGCGCCGGATGGCGCGTGCCACCCGAAAAAACGTGTCAAAGGAGACGGAAACGATGAAATTGAAGGATCTGCTCGCGGGGCTGGAGCTTCTGGGCGGCAATGCCGACCCGGAACAGGAGATCACCGGCGTCAGCTATGACTCGCGCACGACAAAGCCCGGCGACCTCTTTGTGGCGGTCTCCGGTATGGAGTCCGACGGGCACAGATATATCCCCATGGCGCAGGAGAAGGGCGCGGTCTGCGCTGTCTGCGAGCATGAGATCGAGGGCGGCCTGCCCCACGCCGTGGTCGCGTCCTCGCGCCGCGCGCTGGCCGTGATCGGCGTGAACTGGTACGGCCACCCCGCGCGCGAGCTGACGATGATCGGCGTGACCGGCACGAGCGGCAAGACGACCTCTACCTACCTCATCAAGAGCATCCTCGAGCAGAAGGCCGGGGCGAAGGTCGGCCTGATCGGCACCATCCAGAACATGATCGGCAGCAAGGTGATCCACACCGAGCGCACGACGCCGGAATCCTTCGAGCTGCAGGGGCTGCTGCGCCGCATGGCGGACGCGGGCTGCACGCACGCGGTGATGGAGGTTTCGTCCCACGCGCTCCAGCTCGACCGCGTGTACGGGATCCAGTACGCCGTCGGCATCTTCACGAACCTCTCGCAGGATCACCTTGACTTCCACAAGACGATGGAGAACTACTGCGATGCCAAGGCGCTGCTCTTCCGCCAGTGCGACATCGGCATCTACAACGCCGACGACCCGTGGCATGAGCGGCTGCTGAAGAATACGACCTGCCCGCGCCTGTTCTCCTACAGCGTCAGGGGCGAGGCCGATCTCATGGCGAAGAATGTCGCCCTCCACCCCGGCAGCGTCGACTTCGACGCCGAGGCCGAGACGGAGTGGGCGCATATGCACGTCGGTATCCCGGCGCTGTTCACGGTGTACAACACGCTCGACGCGGTCGCGGCCTGCTGGAACCTCGGCGTGCCGCTCGGCGAGTGCGCCGACGCGCTCGCAAAGAACCACGGCGTCAAGGGGCGCATGGAGATCATCCCCACGCCCGGCAAGAGCTACACCATCCTCAACGACTATTCCCACAAGCCCGACGCGCTCGAGAACGTCCTGCGCTCGGTCAAGAGCTTTGCCAAGGGGCGCACGGTCGTGCTCTTCGGCTGCGGCGGCGACCGTGATAAGACGAAGCGCCCCGTCATGGGCAAGATCGCCGCGGAGCTGGCCGATTTCGTGATCGTCACGAGCGACAACCCCCGCACGGAGCAGCCGCAGGCCATCATCGACGACATCCTCGCCGGCATGCAGGATTCCGACACGCCGCGCCATGTCGAGCCCGACCGCGTCGAGGCGATCCACTACGCGATGGACAACGCCCGGCCGGGCGACGTCATCATCCTCGCCGGCAAGGGCCACGAGGACTATCAGGAGATCAATCACGTCCACTATCCGATGGATGAACGGGTCATTGTGGCGGATTATCTGAAATAAACGCACGAAAAACGCCCCGCGCGGGCGGGAGGAGAGAGCTATGGAAATCATACTGGCGGTCGTCATCAGCTTTGTGCTGACGGCGCTGATGGGCAAGGCGCTGATCCCTGCCCTCGTGAAGCTGAAGGTCGGGCAGAGCATCAAGGAGATCGGCCCGAAGTGGCACATGAACAAGCAGGGCATCCCCACGATGGGCGGCCTGATGTTCATCATCGGCATCGGCGTGACGATCGTGATTCTCGGCTGGAGACGGATGATGGCGGGGAGCTTTGAGCACCTGTATGTCTATCTGTTCGCACTGGTGTTCGGCGCCATCGGCTATATCGACGACTATCAGAAGGTGAAGCACCACCACAACACCGGCCTCACGGCGCTGCAGAAGTTCGCGCTGCAGCTGGCGGCGGCGGTCGCGTTTTTGTGCCTGATGCGCTATGAGGGCATGCTCAGCCCGAACCTGTATATCCCGTTCTGGAACACGCACATCGTGCTGCCGTGGGTGGTGTATCTGGTCTTCGCCGCCTTCGTCATTGTCGGTACGGTCAACGCCGTGAACATCACCGACGGGCTCGACGGTCTGAGCAGCAGCGTCACGCTTCCTGTGGCGATCTTCTTCGCCGCCATCGGCTGGCGCTGGGCGGAGGGGTATCTGCAGCTGAGCCTGTTTTCCGCGGCGCTCGTCGGCGGCCTGCTCGGCTTCCTGGTCTATAACCACTACCCCGCAAAGGTGTTCATGGGCGATACGGGCTCGCTGTTTCTCGGCGGCGCCGTGTCGGCGCTCGCCTTTGCGTATGACATGCCGCTCGTGCTGATCCTCGTGGGCTTCGTGTACCTGTGCGAGACGCTCTCGGACATCATTCAGGTGACGTACTTCAAGCTCACCCACGGCAAGCGCGTGTTCAAGATGGCCCCGCTGCACCACCACTTTGAGATGTGCGGTTGGAAGGAGACGAAGGTCGTCGCCGTGTTCGCCTCGGTCAGCGCGGTGTTCTGCGTGCTGGCCTATCTGGGCGTTATGAACCGCTTCGGCATCTGAGCCAAAACCGAAAATCCCGGGGAAAGGGGGAGAAGCCATGACAAGAGAGGAATATCACGCGCACAAGGCGCAGCAGGAGCGCCGCCGCCAGATCGAGCGGCGCGGCTATGAGGCGGCGAAGGGCCCGCTCGATCTGCCGCTGCTGCTGCTGACGCTGCTGCTGACGGGCATGGGATTGCTGATGCTCTTTTCGGCGAGCTTCCCCTCGGCCTACTATGAGTCGGGCGACCCAGCGTATTACCTCAAGCGGCAGGCGTTTTTTGCCGCGCTCGGCCTTGCGGCGATGTTTGTCGTCAGCAAGATCAACTACCAGCGCTGGCGCGGCGCGTCGAAGATTCTGCTGGGCTTTGCAATTTTTCTGCTGATCCTCGTCATTATCCCACACAACCCCCTCGCGCAGACGCGCAACAATGCCACGCGCTGGCTGGGCACGCAGACCATCTCGTTCCAGCCCTCGGAGATTGCGAAGCTCGCCGTCGTCGTGTTCTTCGCCGACAGTATCTCCAAAAAGCGCGACAAAATGCAGACGCTGCGCTTCGGCGTCATCCCGTACACGGCGGTGCTGGGTGTGATCTCGGTGCTGATGCTGCTCGAGCCGCACCTGTCCGGCACGATCCTCATCCTCGGCATCGGCATCGTGATGATGATCGTCGGCGGCATCAAGGCCTGGCTCGTCGGGCTGGGGCTTGGCGGCGTGTCGATCGTCGCGGTGCTCTATGTCAAGCTCGTCGAGAGCGGCATCATACAATACGGCGCCTCGCGTATCCAGATGTGGCACGACCCGTGGATCGACGCCGCCGACAAGGGCTATCAGATGTGCCAGAGCTTGATTTCCATCGGCTCGGGCGGCCTGCTCGGCGTGGGGCTCGGTAAGAGCCGTCAGAAGTTCCTGTTCCTCCCGGAGGATCACAACGACTTCATCTTCGCGGTGGTGTGCGAGGAGCTGGGGCTGATCGGCGCGTGCGTCGTGATGCTGATTTTCGCGCTGCTGGTGCTGCGCGGCTTCTGGGTCGCCCTGCACGCGCGCGACCGTTTCGGCTCGCTGCTCGCCGTCGGCGTCACGACGCAGATCAGCCTGCAGGTGTTTTTGAACATCGCGGTGGTCACGGGGCTCATCCCCGCCACCGGCATTTCCCTCCCGTTTTTCAGCTACGGCGGCACGGCGCTGGCGCTGCAGCTGACGGAAATCGGGATCGTTCTGAGCGTATCACGGCAGATTCCGGCCCCAAGAGCCGGATAGGAGGCATAAGCTATGAAAGTGATTTTTACCTGCGGCGGCACGGCGGGCCATGTGAACCCCGCCCTCGCGCTGGCGCAGTACATGCAGGAGCGGATTGAAAACCTCGACATTCTCTTCGTCGGCACACCGGACGGCATGGAGCGCGGGCTTGTGGAGCAGGCGGGCTATGCCTTCCGCGGCGTGGAGGTCGGCGGCTTCTGCCGCTCGCTCGCGCCTAGCGGCATCCGTCACAATCTCAAGAGCGTCGAGCACCTGCTCGCGGCGAAGGGGCGCGTGCGCGCCATCCTGCGCGATTTCCCCGCCGACCTCGTCGTCGGCACGGGCGGCTACGCGAGCTATCCCATCACGAAATACGCCGCGCAGCACGGCATCCCCACGGCCGTACACGAGTCGAACATGGTGCCGGGGCTGACGACGAAGATGCTCGAGGGCTATGTCGACTGCGTCATGGTGGGCTTTGAGGAGTGCCGCCAGCACTATAAGCACCCGCAGAAGGTCGTCGTCACGGGTACGCCCGTGCGCGGGGACTTCTTCACGCTCACGCGCGCGCAGGCGCGCGAGAAGCTCGGCCTGACGGATGAGCGTCCGCTCGTCGCGTCCTTCTGGGGCAGTCTCGGCGCGAGCGGCATGAATGAGCAGATGCTCCGCTTTTTCGAGCGCGAGATTGCGGACGGCCAGCCCTTCCACCACATCCACGCCGCCGGAAAGAGCGGCTGGGCGCTCATGGAGAGCGAGCCCGCGGCGCAGCAGTACCTGCACCGGCCGGGGCTCGACATCCGACCCTATATCGACAACATGGCCGAGGTGATGCGCGCGGCGGATCTCGTGATCTGCCGGGCGGGAGCCTCGACCGTGAGCGAGATCACCGCCCTCGGCGTTCCGGCTGTCATCGTCCCCTCGCCCTATGTCACGAATAACCATCAGGAGAAGAACGCCCGCATCCTCGAGCAGCACGGCGGCGCGGCGCTCCTGCTCGAGAAGGACGCGACGGGCGACGCGCTCTATGACGCCGCGCGCGGCATTCTCGACGATCCGGAAAAGCGCGCGTCCATGTCCCGCGCCATGGCGGAACTGGGTATCCCCGACGCGACGGAGCGGATCTTCCGCGCCGTGATGGCGCTGGTGAAGAAGTAACCCGCCGCCGCTTCCCCACATAGACTGGTGTAAAAACCGTGTGGAAAAGGGGAGCGGATATGAATCTGATTGCAGTGGAGGGCGGCAGAAGGCTCGGCGGCGAGCTGACGGTACAGAGCGCGAAAAACGGCGTGCTGCCGGTGCTGGCCGCGGCGATTCTCTGCCGCGAGCCGTGTCTGATCCGGCGCTGCCCGCGCCTGAGCGATGTGGACACGGCCGTCCGGATCCTGCGCCACCTCGGCGCGCAGGCGCGCTGGGAGGGGGAGGATCTCCTCATCGACGCGCGCGAGCTGACGCGCTGCGACGTGCCGGAGGAGCTGATGCGGCGGATGCGCTCGTCGGTCATCTTTCTCGGCGCGATTCTCGCCCGGTGTGGCCGGGCGGAGATGTCTTATCCCGGCGGCTGCGAGCTCGGCCCGCGGCCGATCGACCTGCACCTGAGCGCGCTGCGCGCCCTCGGCGCGGAGATCCGCGAGGAGGCCGGGACGCTGCGCTGCGAGGCACCGCGCCTGACGGGGGCGGACATCGTCCTGTCGCTGCCGAGCGTCGGCGCGACGGAAAACGCCATCCTCACCGCCTGCGGCGCGGACGGCACAACCACGATCTCAAACGCCGCGCGCGAGCCGGAGATCGCCGATCTGCAGCTGTTTTTGCAGAAAGCGGGCGTGCGTATTGCGGGCGCGGGCAGCTCGACGGTCACGGTATGCGGGGGACTGCCCGGCCGGGGCTGTGAGCACCGCTGTCTCGGCGACCGCATCGCGGCGGCTACTTACCTCTCGGCGGCGGCTGCCGCCGGCGGGGAGATTTTCCTGCGCGGGGTGGACTACCGCCACCTTTCCACCGTGACGACGGCGCTGCGGCAGGCGGGCTGCCGCGTTGAGAGCGAAAAGGACGCCGTCCGCCTGACGGCGCCCGCGCGCCTGCGGGCGATTCCACCGGTGCGCACATCGCCGTACCCCGGCTTTCCGACCGACGCGCAGGCCGTCCTCATGGCGGCGCTGCTGCGCGGCCGCGGCACAACCGTGTGCGTGGAGACTATGTGCGACG
>ENA-UONQ01000801-UONQ01000801.1-human-gut-metagenome-genome-assembly--contig:-CS26-NODE-801-length-34357-cov-13.092648_pt1 | contig 34357 bp, 43 predicted proteins | sample MGYA00242460_ERZ724007 | MGnify/ENA metagenome assembly ERZ724007
TGCTGATCGTGCTGGAGGCCATGAAGATGGAGATCGAGGTCTCCGCTCCTGTGGATGGCACTGTCAAGTCTGTGGCCGTCAATGTGGGCGCCACTGTGAACACCGACGACCTGCTGGTCACCATCGGTTGAAAGGAGGGGTAAAGTATGGATTTCTTAGTTGAAGTTGTTACCAAAATCGCACAGGGTTCCGGCTTTGCCGCTCTGGACATCAAGACCGTTATCATGTTGGGCGTTGCCTGCGTCCTGCTGTATATGGGCATCGGCAAGGGCTTTGAGCCTCTGCTGCTGGTCCCCATCGCCTTCGGTATGCTGCTGGCCAATCTGCCTGTCACCGGCCTGTTTGCCGAGCCTGTCTATGACCCGGTAACGCACAGCGGTACGGTGGGCTTTATGTGGGTGCTCTATCAGGGCGTCCAGTATGCCATCTATCCGTCGATCATCTTTATGGGAATTGGCGCTATGACCGACTTCGGTCCTCTGCTGGCCAACCCCATGTCCCTGATGCTGGGCGCTGCCGCTCAGCTGGGCATCTTCGCCGCGTTCCTGATGGCCCTGGTCCTGGGCCCCATCACCGGCGGCGTGATCAGCTTTACTCCCGCTGACGCCGCTGCCATCGGCGTCATCGGCGGCGCGGATGGCCCCACCGCCATTCTGACGGCCTCCAAGCTGTCTGTGGAGCTGCTGCCGGCCATTGCCATTGCGGCTTACTCCTACATGGCTCTGATCCCCCTGATCCAGCCTCCTCTGATGCGCCTGATGACTACCAAGAAGATGCGTCAGGTCAAGATGAGCCAGCTGCGTGTGGTCTCCAAGACCGAGAAGATCATCTTCCCCATCGCTGTGACCATCTTCGTGGTGCTGCTGATCCCCGATACCGCTCCTCTGATCGGTATGCTCATGCTGGGCAACCTGTTCCGTGAGTGTGGTGTCACCGAGCGTCTGTCCGATACCGCCCAGAACGCTCTGATCAACATCGTCACCATCCCCCTGGGCCTGTCCGTGGGCTTCAAGGCCACTGCGGATCAGTTCCTGACTCCCCAGACTCTGGGTATCGTGGCGCTGGGCCTGACCGCCTTCCTGCTGTCCACCGCCGGCGGCCTGCTGCTGGGCGACCTGATGTACGTCCTCACCGGCGGCAAGGTCAACCCCCTGATCGGCTCTGCCGGTGTGTCCGCTGTGCCCATGGCTGCCCGTGTCTCCCAGGTCGAGGGCCAGAAGGAGAATCCCTCCAACTTCCTGCTCATGCACGCCATGGGCCCCAACGTGGCCGGCGTGATCGGTTCCGCCTGCGCGGCCGGTTTCATGATCAAGGTGTTCGGTGGCTGATCCTGTTTCCCAAACAAAAATATCGGACAGAGCGTGCGCTCTGTCCGATACTTTTTAGAGTCATCAAAAAGGCCGGTCTACATGACCGGCCTTTTTTGCACAAATCAGAAAATGCTCAGATACATTCTTCTGGACAGGCGCTCCAGGACCTGGATGCCGGCCACGCTGTTGCCCTTTTCATCCAGGGCCGGAGCAAAGATGCCCACGCCCATCCGGGTTGGGACGACCCCCATGATACCGCCGCCCACGCCGCTTTTGGCCGGGATGCCCACCCGGATGGCGAAGTCTCCGGAGCCGTCATACATCCCACAGGTCATCATGATGGCGTTGACATAGCGGGCGTATTCCGGCGGGAAGAGCTGTTCGTCCGACTGAAGGGCCTTGCCGTGGTTGGCCAGGACAAAGGCGATATTGGCCAGATCCTTGCTGTTGACCCGGATCGAACAGGCCTTGAAGTAGCAGTCCAGCACCTCCTCCACACCGTCCTCCAGCATCCCATAGGATTTGAGCAGGAAGGCCAGAGCGCGGTTCTTGCTACCGGTGCGCTTTTCGGAGAGGTAAACTGCCTCATCCAGGTCGATCTCCGGGTTGCCAGCCAGCTGCCGGGTGAAATTGAGCAGCCGCTGGAAGCGCTCCTCATAGCTGGAGCCGTGGATCAGGGTGCAGATGGCGATGGCGCCCATATTGACCATCGGGTTCAGATGGGCGCTGAGCAGGGGAGAGTCGGTCACATTGATGGCGTCAAAGGGCTTTCCGGTGGCCTCCACGCCCACTTTGGCGCGGACTACCTCCTCGCCGTTGTCCAACAGGGCGAGAAGCAGGAGGATCGGTTTGACAACGCTTTGGATGGTAAAGTGCTTGCGATAGGAGCCGGCCTGGTAGTGCCGTCCATCGCTGCGCAGGACGTAGATCCCCAGGTCGCTGGGGTCGCCCTTGGCCAGCTCCGGGATGTAGGTGGCGACTTTTCCATGAGCTGTGTAGGGCTGGCATTCTCTGAGCAGGGCATCCAACAGTTCTTCCATGTTATTCCATTCCTTTCGGCGTGGGATGCGGACCTTCGCCGCATCCGCAGGCGAATCTCATCACTCTTATTATATGCGATGTCGGGGTGCTTGTCCATCATGCCTGTAAAATTGAAACGTCCGCCGGTCCCGAACAGGGGAGCGGCGGACGCTTGAAGCCATTCCCTTGGATCAGAAGAGGGAAGTCAGGCTGTTGATGCCGATAACCAGAGAGATCAGGAACACCGCGGCGCCCAGCACATTCTGGATCATGCTGTTCTTGTACTGGCCCATAACGCGGCTGCGGCTGGTCACATAGACCAGGGTAAACACGATAATGGGGAGGAAGATGCCGTTGACGGCCTGGGCGGTCATGATGATCCAAATGGGGTTGAAGCCGGTGGCGGCCACGATGATGCCGGCCACGACCACGGCAATGTTCGTCCAGAAGAAGCGCTTATCCTTTTTGTTCATCTCCCAGCCAAACAGACCGGCCAGAACATAGGACACGCCCAGGGGGGTGATGACCGCGGAGGAGATCCCGGCGGCAATCAGGCCCATAGCCAGGAAGGGGACGGAGAAGCTGCCCAGAGTGGGCTCCAGCTGGACGGCCATGTCAATGGCAGAGTTGACCTCCATACCGCGCATCACAGTACCGGCGGTGATCATCACAGAGCCGGTGATCAGGCCGCCGATGATCATGGAAACGGTGGTGTCGAACCGGGCCAGGGGGAGCTGCTTGGGGTCGTGCCAGGTCTTGCGGGAGGAGGTGGCGTGGATGAACATATTATAGGGGACGACGGTGGTGCCGATGAGGGAGACGCAGGTCATAATGGAGCCCTCGGGAACAGAGGGAAGCGCGCCGGAAAATACCGTGCCCAGGTCAGGCTTGACCACGATCATAGTCACCACAAAAACGATGGCCATCACGGAGACACAGACGGACAGCAGCTTTTCCAGGGATTTGACCGCGTCGCCAATGTTGATGATTACCAGGATACAGCAGCCCCAGATGGGTGCAATGATGTTGGAGGGGATCCCGGTGATGGCGGAGAGACCGATGGCGGTGCCGGTGAGGTCGCCGCCCATGTATGCAAATCCGCCCAGCGTGATCGCGGCCGCAACCAGAGCCACCATGAGCCATTTCAGGGGGGGACGGTCGGACAGGTCCTTGACCAGCTCCTCAGCCAGTCCGTTCTGGGTTACGATACCCAGCCGGGCGGCCATCTCCTGCATGACGATGACGGCGATGACAGAGAATACCACTGTCCACAGCAGCGCGTAGCCATAGCCCGCACCGGCTTTTGTGGCGCTGGTGACAGTACCTGGACCAATGAAGGAGCCGACGACCAGAATACCGGGGCCCATTGCCTTCAGCTTGTCCTTCAGTGTGTACCGGTCTTTGATTTCCATAGAGATCCCCACCTTAATTTTTGATTGACCGGGCGGCCCCGGTCCTGCTCTGTTCACGCTTCTTTCCACTCACACTTGAAACGATAATATCGTTTCAAAAACTATATTATCATTATAATGGGAGGGGGGCAGATTGTCAAGAAAAAAAGAGAGAGGAAGAAGAAAAATGTGAATCTTAACAAGAGATTGGAAAAACTATTGCCGTGAGCAAGAAATTATTGTAAAATACACAAAAAAGGACCTGTACCTGGTGGTTTACCAATGGGTCTAACCGAGATTGCGAGGGATCCGAAATGCCTGAGAAAGAGGTACGGGTGATTCAATCTGTCCAGCGGGCGATCGATATCATCAACTGCTTCGATGAGCACGAGCTGAAGCTGACGCTGCCGCAGATCAGCGCCAAGCTGGAGCTGAACATCAACACGGTCCGGGGGCTGGTGAATACCCTGGTGGCCAACGGCTACCTGGAGCATGTGGCAGATGGGAACTGCTATATGCTGGGACTGGCCTTCCTGCCGAAGGCGGATCTGGCCGGGGCCAACGACATTGACCGCCTGCGCAGCCGGGTGCGTCCGAGCCTGGAGCTGATCGCCGACCGCTTTCAGGTATCAGCCCGGATGCAGATCATCAGCAACGACAATATTTTTGCGGTGGAGGTGGTCAACCCCATCGATTCCCACTATATTTTCCTGACCCGCCTCAATGCGGTGTTTACCCTGAATGCTACGGCCTCCGGCAAGCTGGTGCTCTATTACATGGACCAGCCCAGACGGGAGGCGTTTTACCGCACTTTCGCCCCCAACAAGTATACCCGTCACACCATGACCACCCGGGAGGAACTGGAGGCGGACCTGGAGCAGATCCGCCTGCGGGGCTACTCCACAGAGTTTGACGAGTTCGGGGTGGGGATCAGTTGTATCGCGGTGCCCATCCTGCGGTGCAACGGCAGTCTGTACGGGACGGTGAGCATCGTGGCTTCTTCCTCCGTAGTGCAGGAGGTGGCGCAGCAGGCCCTTCCGCCAATGCGGGAGTTTGCCGCATTTGTTCGGAAGGAGCTGTTGTGATTGGATAGCTCCGGCTAATGGAAGCACCTATAAAAATATTGGGACCGTGCGGGTTGTCGGTCCCAATATTTTTGTAGGACGAGAGGGAAGAAAAGCTGTATGAGCGTCATTTGTTGGCAAAGCGGTGCTGAGCCACACCATTCATAAAATAGAGGGCCATCCAGCAGGCTGTGTGGGCGGACTGGTGGGCGCCGCAGGTCTCCGGATAGATCTCGACAAAGTCGAAGGCGCCCGCACCGGCCTTACCGGCCTCGTGGAGCATCATGGCAACCTCGAAAGAGGTGGGGCCGCAGGGATCAAAGGGGCCCTGGGGGTTGGCGGCGGCATCCAGTACATCAGAGCAGACGGTGACGTAGATCACGTCGGTGTCCTTGCTGACGATGTCGATGGCCTTCTGAATGGAGGCCTGCCAGCCGTTGAGCTTGATCTCCCGGGCGGTGATCACAGTGGCGCCGGCCTTCTGGGCCTCGATGCGCTCCTGATGGTGGTTGCGGGGGCCGCGGATGCCGATGTGGACGATCTTGGTGGAGTCAAAGTTCTCATCCCCATACAGGCGGTTGAAGGGAGAGCAGCGGGAGTACAGGTCATCGCCGAAGGTGGGCATGGTGTCAAGATGGGCGTCAAAGTGCAGCACACCCACGCGCTTCTTGTGGCGGGTGCACAACTCACTGATCAGCGGATAGGAGATGGAGTGATCGCCGCCGAAAGTGATGGGCACACAGCCGGCATCCAGGATCTCGCCGATCCCCTTCCGCATGGAGGCGAAGCTGTACTCATAGCTGCCGTTCTGGATGGGGATATCGCCGTAGTCGCAGCAGCTCATATAGTCGAAGGTATCGAAGTCATAGTCGGGGAGATAACCCACATAGCGGGTGGAGACGGAGCGGATGGTCTTGGGGGCAACCACGCAGGAGGAGAAGCCGCCATAGGTACAGCCGCCTTCGAAGGGCACACCCATGACCGCAAAGTCATACTGCTTCAATTCCTCCGCCGTTTTGGCGGTGGGCATCCCCATAAAGGAGGGGACACCACTGTAAATTTCATTTGGGACGACACCGGGCTGATAGATGGTAGGTACCGTTTTCAAGTTGAACACACCCCTTTATCTCGAGTAACGATATTATCGTTTTTATCACGATAATTACACAAATATTATGGCACGAAGGGAACGGGATGTCAAGTGTTTTATCCCGTTCCGTTCACCGGTCTGCCGCAGTCAGCGCCTGTACTGCGTCCGAGGTGTTCCCTGTGCTGAGGAGGAAAATGGTATAGTTGGTGCGGCCGGAGACAGCAACATAGTCGGAGGCCACCACATTGGCAGGGGGAGTGGAGCCCAGGAAGGCAGAGTCCAGCGTCTCGATGTCCGCATGGGAGGGGATGGGAGCGAGGTTGGTCTCGGCAAAGAAGAATTCGTATGTGCCGGGACGGATGCGTTTATAGCTGGTGGTCTCCTTAAACCGGACGTCTGTGTAGATCACCCGGCCATCCGCCAGAAGGACATCCAAAGGGTTGCTGTAATAGGCCAGATTGCTGACCCGGAGATTGGAGTAGCGGCCGGTGGGCGGACAGCACCGGTCTGAGATCTGGAGCAGATCCAGACCGCCGGCCCGGAGGATGACGGCCAGGGTTGAGACGCTCCCAGCGTCGAAGGGAATGCTCTTTTGCAGATAAATATAGCCGTCCAGACCGGCCACTGACACGGTATGATACCCGGCCCGCAGACGGCGGTAGGGGGAGAGGCTGCCGCTCCCCAGGAATCGGACGGCCCGGACGCCGTCGATGAGGATCTGAAAGGAGGGATAGCCGTAAGCGGCGTTGAGGAAGCGGGCCTGAGCCGCGGCGGGCCATACAGGGATGCTGGGGATCCCGCTCCCCTGGCCGCCTGGATAGACAGGCCCTCCCTCACCGGGGTTGGGAAGGGGGATCACGGGGACGCCGCCGCCGGAGTCCACCGGGCCTCCCTCGCCCGGGTTGGGAAGGGGGATCACGGGGACGCCGCCGCCGGAGTCCACCGGGCCTCCCTCGCCCGGGTTGGGAAGGGGGATCACGGGGACGCCGCCGCCGGAGTCCACCGGGCCTCCCTCGCCTGGGTTGGGAAGGGGGATCACAGGGACGCCGCCGCCGGAAGATCTGCCGGAGCTGGGTTGGGAGAGATGACACATGGTATGGATCGGGCCCGCCGAGAGGCGGCGGGTCCGGCCTCCTTTCTATTCGATGCTCCATCCTATTCCCGGTTCAGGGGCCTGGTGCGAAGAAAGGGCCCGGGATGCAAAACAGCCCTCCGAGCCATTCGGAGGGCTGTAAAAGTTCTGTTTCAGATCAGACCGCGCCGTTCAGGACGGGGGCCAGCAGCACCCGGCCCGTGCCGCGGTAGACGTTGACCAGGCCCTCGCCGGAGGCGGCGGAGCCGACCAGGGACTTGCCGGAGCGCTCCACAGTGAAATTCAGGCTGCCGCTCCAGGCGATGGCCATGTTGCCATCCACCTTCAGCACGTCGTCCTGAAGGGTGATCTCCACCAGCTCCTCCTTGGGGCAGAGGGACTCCAGGCAGACTACGCCGCTGCCCGCGATGCCCAGGTTGAACAGGCCCTCATTGCCGGCCACCGCCGAGGAGAAGTTGGACCGCATGACCGCTTTGTGCTTCAGTCTGGAGTCACAGGCCAGGAACAGACCGTCGTCCAGAACGATGGAGCCGTTCCAGTCGGCCAGATCCAGCAGGAGAATATGCTGATAGGTAGGCTCCAGGACCAGGGTGCCGTCCCCAGTATATTCCGGTTTGATGGCGCTCTCACCGGTGACGCTGCCCCGAAGGGCTTTGCCGAACAGGTCGCCCACCCCCTTGACGCCGGTAGTGGCGTTGACGTTGCCCACCGTCCACTGCATGGCTCCGGCCTGGAGGGTGATATTTGCCTTGCTCAGGTCACAGATGACCTGGCGCTTGCGCACATTCATGGCGTTGCAGTAATAGGCCAGCTGGGCGCTGCCAGGCATGACGCTGAGGTCCTTTTGGTATTCGATCACAGTAAAGGGGCCCAGGGAGTCGAGGAGTTTGACGTCGTCGTTGTTGGTAAAGTTATTGATCTGATACATGGCGTTCATCCTTTCTTCTGCGGCCGCCGGAGCGGAGCCGGGTGATCCTGCCTGGATTATACCACAGGAGCCGGCGGCGGTCGAGAACTTTCAAAAGATTTTGCCTGCCAGCGGTGGGATCAGCAGAGCCCGGGGTACTGGTGTTGAGAGGCCGTTTCCTCAAAATTGCGGCACAGGGCAATAAAATCCCGGGCCTGTGCGGTCAGAAATTTGTCCCGGTGATAGACGATCCGGAATTTCCGGTGGAACTCCAGCCCCTCCACAGTAACGGCGGACACCAGCCCGCGCTCCAAAGGGGCGGACACCATGCGGTAGGGCAGCACCGCAATGCCCAGGCCGCTGATGACCGCGTTGACCAGTGCGGGCGAAGCGCTCCCCGGCCGCGGTGATGCACAGCCGCCGGCCGATCCGGTCGAAGAGGACCACACCGTAGTGTGCCTCCAGTTCCCGGAGGGCCAGGCTTACCGCGGGCTGGGTCATGTGCAGGGCCTCCGCCGCCCGAGTGGTGTTATAGTCGTGCTCGCAGAGGGCGAGAAAGATTTTCATGTGCCGCAGGGTCATGGTCCACACCTCTTATATTGATTTTATAATGAAAAATGGTTGATTATCTCAAAAAAGCCTTGATTTACGGGCATACAAGCAGGATTTCAAGCTGAATTTACTACCAATTTACTACTTTTGAGGGAAAGAGCCTTGATATGCCGCCCGGAACCCTGCCAGCCCAGCCACCAGCACACAGCATTGAGAAAGAATAAATGAAAACTGAATACGACGCAGACGCGGCGTTTCTCTATCCTTAACGGGAGAACAGGAACGCCGCTTTTTTTATGCCCTCATGTTACGCAGTAGGGGCGAAAAGAGCCTTGCTATATAAGGCTTTGCGGGTGCGTTTCTGCCGGGGACAGGGATTTATACCTAACCCCGGCAAAATGGCGTTCTATCGCGTAACAAATCCACAACCAAAGGAGTGATGAAGCTATGGCAGTTTTCCGAGTGGAGCGCAACAAGGGCTATACCGTTATGAGCAACCACCATTTACGAAATAAGGAGCTGACCTTAAAGGCAAAGGGGCTTTTGTCGCAAATGCTCTCCCTGCCCGAAGATTGGGACTACACCCTTGCGGGGCTGTCACAGATCAACCGTGAGAAGATAGACGCTATCCGGGAAGCCATAAAGGAACTGGAACGCGCCGGGTATATCGTCCGTTCACGGGAGCGCGACGAAAAGGGACGCTTGCGGGGAGCCGATTATGTGATCTATGAGCAGCCCCATACAGAACCTACGCCGGATTTACCTACATTGGAAAATCCAACATTGGATAATCCAACGCAGGAAAAACCAATATTGGAAAAACCTACGTTGGAAAATCCAATGCAATTAAATAAAGATATACAAAGAACTGATTTACCAAAAAAAGAAAAAATAATTACTGATGAACAAAGTACCCATTCCATTCTTATCCTTTCCCCTAACCCCTCTCCTATGGAGCAGGAAGCGGCTGCGCCGCCGGAACGGAAACGAAAGGAAGCGGAAGCACAGACAGCTTTTGAGATTTATCGGGAGATCATCAAGGAGAATATCGACTATGACATTCTCATGCAGGATATGAAGTTTGACGGTGACAGGCTGGACGAGATCGTTGATCTCATGCTTGAAACCGTCTGCACCCGGAGAAAGACAATCCGCATTGCCGGGGACGATTACCCCGCCGAGCTGGTGAAAGCAAAGTTTATGAAGCTGGACAGCGAACATATCCGCTTTGTGCTGGACTGTATGCGGGAGAACACAACCAAAATCCGCAACATCAAGCAGTATTTACGGGCGGTGCTTTTCAATGCCCCGTCCACAATCGGCAATTATTATACGTCCCTTGTGGCTCACGACATGGCAAGCGGCGCACTTGCGCCACAGGAGCCGCACGACCCCTATTCATTCAGACCGGGCGAAAGCCTGTAAACACCCACAACCACAAAAGGAGGATTTTATTATGGCACAGAAAACGACGGGAGCATTGGTATTTGACGAGCGCACAGACCGCTACGACATTCGCTTTGACCTTGCCAGCTATTACGGCGGGCTGCATTGCGGGGACTGTTTCGACGTGTTCACCCGCGGCAAATGGAAGCCGACCCGCATTGAAATGAACATGAAACAGGAATGGTACTTAGTGGGTATCAGAGCCGACGACCTTAACGGGCTGCGGGTGCGTATCTGACCGCCGCCCCATAGATTACCCCGAAAGGAGGGAAAGACCCCATGCAGGACGAGATCAACGAGAAAACCGTTGCCCTGTATATCAAGACCGGGAAGCTGACCGCCGAAGTGCTGCAAAAGGCAATGAAAGCCGTACTGACACAGACAAAGAAGCAGATCGGCAAACAGCCCCACGGGAAACAGACCCTAAAGCAGCTTATGAAGCAGAACACGGGCGTTTCCAACATTGAGATCACCAAAGACAATATCAAGGCGTTTGAGAGTACCGCCAAAAAGTACGGTATCGACTTTGCGCTGAAAAAGGACGCGACGGAAACCCCGCCCCGCTACCTTGTATTCTTCAAGGGCAGGGACGCGGACGCGCTGACCGCCGCTTTCAAGGAGTTTTCCGCAAAGAAGCTGACGCAGGATAAGAAGCCCTCAATCCGAAAGGCATTAGCCGCTTTCCGGGAAAAGGCAAAGGAGCTGAACGCCAGCCGCCAGCAGACCAAACACAAGGACAGGGAGGTATCGCTATGAAGCCGGAAGTAAAGAAACTGCTTATGAGTGGGTGTGGTACAAGGAGCGCGGGACGGGATTTCTCAATGCAAACCGGGCCCCGCTGAAAAAGTCAGAGAACATTCTGGTGTTCTATCAGAAGGCCCCTCTTTACAATCCGCAGTTTACCTACGGGAAACCATACAACCGAGTCCATGCCCGCAGCGGCACCAGCCCGAACTATGGAAAATTTGAGCGGCAGAGCTCCGAGTCCAGCGATGGGCGGCGCTATCCGGGAAATGTGCTCTTTGTTCCCACCGTGACGGGAGGTATCCATCCCACGCAAAAGCCCGTGGAGCTGTGCGAGTATTTCATCAAGACCTATACCCGGCCCGGCGAGCTGGTGGCTGACATCTGCGCGGGCTCCGGCACAACCGCCGTTGCCGCCCTCAATGCGGGCCGCCGCTTTATCTGCTTTGAAACGGCCCCGGCCTTTTATGCCGCCGCAAGTGAGCGCATCCGCGTGGCGCGGGCGGCGGTAAAGTCCGGGGAGAAAGGAGTATAGCTATCGGACGATATTCTATCATTTACGCCGATCCCCCGTGGCGGTACGCCCAAAAGGGCCTGCAAGGGGCGGCGGAGCACCACTATCCCACAATGGGGATCGACGAGTTGTGTGCGCTCCCGGTGGCGGATCTGGCCGCCCCGGACAGCGCACTTTTTTTGTGGGCGACTTTCCCCCAGCTCCCCGAGGCCCTGCGGCTGATTAAGGCGTGGGGCTTTACCTACAAAAGCGTGGCTTTCGTCTGGCTCAAGAAAAACCGGAAGGCCGACAGTTGGTTTTACGGCCTGGGCTTCTGGACGAGGGGCAACGCGGAGATCTGCCTGCTGGCTACACGGGGACACCCGAAACGGCAGGCCGCAAATGTCCATCAGTTTATCATTTCACCCATTGAGGCCCACAGCAAAAAGCCGGACGAGGCCCGTGAAAAAATTGTGGCTCTGCTGGGCGATCTGCCCCGGGTGGAGCTCTTTGCAAGACAAACGCCGCCCGGCTGGGATGTATGGGGTAACGAGGTGGAAAGCACCGTCCCGAACTTTGGGACAAATTGTCCCGAGGTTAAGGGCCCGAAAGGAGGTTGATTCATGCCCTATGTGAATGTTCCCAATGACCTATCAAAAATCAAAACAAAGATGGCGTTCAATCTGACAAAGCGCCAGCTTATCTGCTTTGGCGGCGCGGCGGCCATCGGCATCCCGTCTTATCTGCTGGCCCGGAGCGCCATCGGCAACACAGGGGCCATGTTCCTGATGCTGGCCGTCATGCTCCCGGCGTTCCTGCTGGCGATGTACGAAAAAGACGGGCTCCCGGCGGAAAAGGTGCTGAAAAACATCCTACGGGCCCGGTTTCTGCGGCCCGGGGTGAGGCCCTATCAGACACAAAACATTTACGCCCCCTTTGCCGGGCGGGGCGCTGTGAGAAAGGAGGATGCGATTGCGAAAGGCAAATCCAACCACCAAAAGAAACGCCGCAAAGGGTAAAAAGCGGGCGGCCCTGTCCGCCCAGCAGACGATCCCCTATGTGGCGATGCACCCGGACGGGGTATGCAAGCTCCCCGGCGGGCTCTACACAAAGACCGTGGAATATGAGGACATCAATTATTCCGTGGCATCCACCGAGGATCAGACTGCAATCTTTGGCGGCTGGAGCTCATTCCTCAACTACTTTGACAGCTCCCTGCCGTTCCAGCTTTCCTTTATCAACCGCCGCTCCCACTCCCGGAGCCGCTATAAGGTAAACATTCCCCAGGCGGATGATGATTTTAACAGCGTCCGGGAGGAATTTACCGGGATGCTGAAAAACCAGATCGCCCGGTCTAACAACGGGATTGAACGCTCCAAGTACATTACTTTCGGCATCCCAGCCGGAGGGATCGTGGAGGCCCGGCCCCGTCTGGAGCGTGTGGAGGCCGATGTGATGGGCAACTTTAAGCGGCTGGGCGTTCCCTGTGAACCGATGGACGGGCGGGCAAGGCTGGCCCTGCTTCACAGCCAGATGCATCCGGGCAACCGGGAACCGTTCCGCTTTTCATGGAAGGACATCCCGCAGACGGGGCTCGGCACCAAGGACTATATCGCCCCGGACAGCTTTGACTTCCGGCACTCCCGCCTGTTCCGGGTGGGCCAGTATTGGGGCGCTGTTTCCTACTTGCAGATTTTAGCGTCTGAGCTCTCGGATAAACTGCTGGCAGAAATTCTGGAGCTGGATGCGGAAATGACCGTAACCCTCCATATCCAGACGGTGGATCAGCTAAAGGCTATCAAAACCATCAAGGGAAAAATCTCCGACATCGGGAAAATGAAGGTGGAGGAACAGCGGAAGGCTGTCCGGGCCGGGTACGATCCCGACATTCTCCCGCCCGACCTCATTACCTTTTCCAAGGATGCGGCGGAGCTTCTTGCTGACCTCCAGTCCCGTAACGAGAGGATGTTCCTTTTGACTTTTACGGTAGTCAATATGGCCCCTACCCGCCAGCGGCTGGAAAACGATGTGTTTACCGTGGGCGGCATCGCACAGAAATACAACTGCGCCCTCAAGCGGCTGGACTGGCAACAGGAGCAGGGCTTTGTGTCCTCGCTGGCTCTCGGCTACAACGAAGTGGAGATCCAGCGTGGTATGACAACCAGCTCCACGGCAATTTTCATCCCCTTTATGACAAGGGAGCTGCGGATGGACGGGCAGGCCCTCTACTATGGCATGAACGCCCTTTCCCACAATGTCATTATGGCTGACCGTAAAAAGCTGAAGTCGGCCAACGGAATGTACCTCGGCTCTACGGGTTCGGGAAAATCCTTTGCGGCAAAGCGGGAACTGCTCAATGTCTTTCTGACCATTCCCCAGGATCGGATTATCATTGTTGATCCGATGGGTGAATATGCCCCGCTGGTTCGCAGGCTGGGCGGACAGGTGATCGAGATTGCCCCGGACAGCCCCCATCACCTAAACCCGATGGATGTGGAGCTCAACATGGCCGCCGGGGAGAGCCCTCTTTCCATGAAGGCGGATTTCCTGCTTTCCCTGTGCGAGCTGGTGGTAGGCGGAAAGGAAGGCTTACAGCCCATCGAAAAGACAGTGGTTGACCGCTGTGTGCGGCTGGTGTACCGGGAACAGGCCCTTGGGCTTGATACGGGAAAAACCCCGCTTTTGCAGGACTTGTATGAGGAGCTCTTAAAACAGCCGGAGCCCGAGGCCCGGCGTGTGGCAACTGCCCTTGAGCTCTACTGCACCGGCTCCCTCAACCTGTTTAACTATCCCACGAATGTGAAAACCGACAGCCGGGTGGTGTGTATCGTGCTGAAAAACATGGGAGAAAACCTCCGCAAGATTGCCATGCACATCACAAACGAGTTTGTCTCCCAGGCGGTGGACACCAACTTCCGGGAGGGCGTGGCGACATGGTGCTATTTCGATGAGTTCCATGTCCTGCTCCGTGATCCGCTGACCGCCAGCTATTTTGTGGCGGTTTGGAAGATGCTCCGCAAGAAAGGCTGCGTCCCCAGCGCACTTACGCAGAATGTGAAAGACCTTCTTGCCAGCCGGGAGATTGAGAACATTTTGGACAACACGGACTTTATGATCCTGCTGTCCCAGGCCCAGAGCGACCGGACGATTTTGGCAAAACAGCTCGGCATATCCGAGCATCAGCTCTCCTATATCACCCACTCCAATGCGGGCGAGGGCCTGCTGTTCTATGGAAATGTGACCATCCCCTTTATTGACCGTTTCCCCAAAGGCGAGATTTACAACCTGCTCACCACCCGCCCGGAGGATTTAGCCCATGAACGAAAAGACGAATAAGGCCGGGGCCCGCGAAGAAACCGGGGGCACTTCGGGACAAAGTGTCCCAAAGTCAAAATTCCGGCAAAAGAGCCAGCAGGAACAGGCCGCCGCATCCAAACTCCGCATGGAAAAGCGGAGCGAAAAGCTGGATAAGGCAAAGGATAAACTGGCAAAACAAAAGCCACCTAAAAAGCCCGGCCCGGTGAGGCGCGTGGGCCGGGTGGCTGGCAGTACCGCCCACGGTTTTGTGCATGGAAAGATTTACGAAAATGAGCATGAGAATGTGGGCATCGAAGGGGCCCACCGCTCCGAGCTGGTGGGCGAGTCCGTCCTGCGGCATGGCTCCCGATTTCTCAAAAAGAAAGTAATGGAGCATCCGGCAAAGGCGGTTCGCAAGGCCGAGTCCAAATATATCAAGGCTACGGCAGATTACCATTTTCACGCCGCCGCCCAAGAACACCCGGAGCTCACCAAAAATGCGCTGTCCCGGTTCTGGCAGAAAAAGCGGCTCCGCAAGCAATATCAAAAACGGGCGAAGGAGGCCGCGAAACAAGGGGCGCGGGCCGCTGAAAAAACTGCCGTTACCACGGAAAAGCTGGCGGTTCGGGCCGTGGGCTTTGTCAAACGCCATCCCGTGGGGTGTCTGCTGGCTCTGGCCTGTATTCTGCTGGTACTGGTGATGCAGTCCTGTTCTTCCTCGCTGGTGACGCTGGGAAACAGCGCCATCGGCGCGGTGGGGGCCAGCACCTATCCTTGTGAGGATGGGGATATGCTGGGGGCCGAGGCCGCCTATTGCGGTTTGGAGGCAGAGCTCCAGGACTATCTGGACAGCTACGAAAGCACCCACGATTATGACGAGTACCACTTCGACCTGGACGAGATTGAACACGATCCCTATGTGCTGATTTCGCTTTTGTGTTCGCTCCATGAGGGACAATGGACGCTTGACCAGGTGGAGGGCTCTCTGCAAACCCTCTTTGAAAACCAGTATATCTTGACCGAGGATGTGGTGTGGTGGAGGTGCGGTATCGGACGGAAACCCGCACCGACAGCGAGGGCAACGATTACACCGTGGAAGTCCCTTATAACTACTATATCTGCTATGTCACGCTGGAAAATAAAAACCTGTCCCATCTGCCCATCTATCTGTTGAGCGAGGATCAAATGTCCCGGTATGCCATCTATATGGCAACGCTGGGAAACCGCCCCGACCTGTTCCCGGGCTCCGAGTATATCGGCAAATACACCGATCCGCCAGAAGGGTACGAAGTCCCCCGGGAATATCTGGACGATGAAACCTTTGCCGCCATACTCTCCGAGGCCGAGAAATACATCGGCTATCCCTATGTGTGGGGCGGGAGCTCCCCGGCCACATCCTTTGATTGCTCCGGCTATGTGTCATGGGTGATCAATCACTCCGGCTGGAATGTGGGCCGCCTGGGAGCCCAGGGGCTGTATAACATCTGCACCCCGACCAGCAGTCCCCAGCCCGGCGATCTGGTGTTCTTTGTCGGCACCTATGACACGCCGGGGGTGAGCCATTGTGGGATTTATGTAGGCGACAATAAAATGCTGCATTGTGGAGATCCCATCGGTTACGCAAACCTGAATACAAGCTACTGGCAGTCTCATTTCTACGCCTACGGGCGTTTACCATGATTGGAGGTTATCTATGGCAACGGCAAAAAGCATGAAAATCCAGGCCGAGATTGATAAGGTCAAGGCCAAAATCAGCGAACAGCAGGCCCGGCTCAAAGAGCTGGAACAGAAAAAGCTGGAGGCCGAAAACAGCGAGATCGTGGACATCGTGCGGGGTATGAGCATCCCCCTGGCGGAGCTCCCCCTGCTGTTTGAAAAGCTGAAGGGAGATGGAACTTTGGGACAAATTGTCCCGAAGTCCGAGCCCAAAGGAAAGGAGGAAAACTGAATGAGACAATGGAAGTCCTGGACGGCGGCGCTTTGTGCCGCCGTTCTTTTATGCGGCTTTAGCGTTCCCGCCCATGCCTATGCCAGCGGCGGTGAGGGCGAGAACTACGGAGATCCCACCATGACCGAGGAAACCACGGCCCCGGAACCGGAGCCCGCCATCGAACCGGGCGAGGGCTTCTCGGAGGAGGGAAACCTTGTTACCCGTGATCTGCTCTATGACGAGCACACCAACAAGCAGTTTATTACGGTGCAGACGGCGGGCGGGAACACCTTTTACATTGTCATTGACTATGACAAGCCCGTGGACGAGGAGGGCGAGCAGTATGAAACCTACTTTTTGAGCATGACGGACGAGGCCGATCTGCTGGCTGCGGCGGAGGCTGCCGGGGTGGAACAGGCCGCCTGCTCCTGCTCTGAAAAATGCGCGGCGGGGGCTGTCAATATGGATTGCCCGGTCTGCGCTGTCAATATGACCGAGTGTGCAGGCGTTGAGCCGGAACCCGTGGAAACGGAGGAAACGGAGGAGCCTGCCCCGGAGGAGGCCGAGCCGGAAACAGGCGGCAATATGGGGATGCTTCTGCTGGTGCTGGCCGTGGCGGTGATCGGCGGCGGGGCTGGCTGGTACTTTAAGATTTACCGCCCGAAACATGAGAAAGCCGCCGAACCCGAGGAGGACTACGGCGGGGAGCTTGAGGACTATGACGGCGCGGAGCCCTATGGGGACGAGGAAGAGGACGGCCCGCCCTGGGACGAGGATGACGCTGACGGAGAGGAGGAAACAAAATGAATTTTACGAACAGCCCATTTGAACGAATGATGAAACAGAAACCCCGCCCCCAGGCTCCGGCCCCGTCAAAACCGCCCAGGGGCTCCCGGTGCGATGGGTGCTCCTACTGGCGGGGGATCGGCTGTGTGTCCTGCTACCGGGAACTTTTGAAAGCTCCGTCCAGCGGGAGGTGAGGCCGTGTCCCGTGAACTTACCCGGGAGGAAAAGGCGGCGATTCGCTCCCTGGTGGTAAAATGGTGCGCCAATTATGACCGGGAATATGGCTGCCTGCCGATGGAATGTGAATGTTATATGTTCGGGAAATGCTGGACGGGGGCCTATTGCCGCTATTTCCGGGAGGCCGTCCTGCCACTTGATCCGGCGCTGGAGGCCGCCCTTATGACCGAGGGGCCCAGGCTCGATTTCAAGGTGTGCCCGGTGTGCGGCGGGCCTGTTCCCCCGGATGGGCGGCAGGCTTACTGTTCGGCGGCCTGTGCAAAGAAGGCCCACCGCCGCCAACAGCGGGAATATATGCGGAAAAAACGGGGCTGGAGCGTTGACAATTAGGCCCCGCAAAACCCGCTTGTATCAAGGCTTTCCGGGGCCGCTTTTGGGGTGGGCCGTAGTTTGATATGGCCTGCCCGTGTTTGGCCCGGATGCTGTCAACATCGGTATCATGGTACTTTGGGACAATTTGTCCCGAAGCACCCGCTTTTAAGGAGGTGCTACTCTGGAAGAAAATCAGGGTTATGTGATCCATCAGTTTGTCCTGTTCGATAATGGCCGGGGCTTTGCGCTGGGGGAAAACTTTAAGGCTCCCAACCCCTTTGTGACCTGGCAGTTTACCCAGGAGGACGGAAAACGGGACTATTACTGGGGCCACTATTTCAACGAGGAATGTGAGGCCATCGGGGACTATAACCGCCGTGTGTTCAACCATGAAAAGCAGTATGGCGTGTCCCGTTTGGAAACCTCGGGCCCGGATTTTTTCAAGTATTACTCCACCCAGCGGCCTGTGGATATAGGCACCTATCCGCGCCAGAAAGAAAATCTTCCGGTTGCCCATCTCAATTACAATACCCGCCAGCCCGTGGAGGGCGAGGCGTTCCGGGATTGGGGCGAGCTCTGGTATCTCCACCCGCTGACGGAACAGCAGATAGCAGATTATGAATTGCGTCCCGCCCATGACAACCCCGAAGGCCGTGAGCCTGTGCCCGAGCGGTGCCCGAAAAAGCGTTCCATCGCCCAGCAGATGAAAAAAGCGGAGAAACTGGCCCAGGAGCACCAGGGCCGGGAGTCCCCGAAAACGAAAACCCCTGACCGGGGTGAACGATAAGGAGGATTTACATGGAAGAAAAATATAACCCGATGAAAAGCGCGGAGATCGCCACCGAACACAATTACAATATGCTGGATGGCATTTTGAATAACCAGGCCCCGCCCCCGGAGCAGGAAAAGCCGCTGGACAAGGTAAAGGAGCCGCCCCGGGCCTATCGGAGCCGGGATCGGGAGGAACGATGACAAAGAAACGCCGCCGCCCTGTCCATCTTCATGTGATGGTGTCGGAGGAGGAACAGGCGCTGATCCGGGAGCGCATGGCCGAGGCGGGCATCCGCAACATGGGGGCTTATATGCGGAAAATGGCGCTCAACGGCTATGTGCTCCATGTTGACCTGTCCCCCGTCCGGGAGTTGGTGTCCCTCCAGCGGCGGTGCTCAAACAACCTCAACCAAGTGGCGATCCAGGCCAACACCTACGGCGGGATTTATCCCGAGGAGATCAAGGCTTTGCAACGGGACTATGAAAAGCTGTGGGGGCCATTGTCCGATCTTTTGAAAAAGCTGTCTGCTATTGTGGAGCGTTAGTCCTGCCGGGGAGCGGTTTTGCCGTTCCCCGGCTTTCACTACTTCGGGACAAATTGTCCCGAAGTGCTGAAAGCCGGAGCCATCCTTGTTGTCCCGCTGGGACAGAGGTATAATTATCATATAGGGATAACCTGTCAATCAAAACAAGGAGGTATCAAGTTATGCGGATCATTCTGAAAATCCTCGCGGCCCCCTTTGTGCTGGCCCTTACGCTCCTGGTAGCGGTATTAAACTTTAGTGTTTCGCTTGCGTCCTGGGTATTTGGCATCCTGTCCTTGATCTTCGCGGTGTGCGGCCTGTTTGAGTTATTTATCCAGCACAACGCATCCTGGGGGATTACCGGGCTTGTGCTTGCCTTTCTGCTTTCCCCCTATGGGCTGCCCGCCGCAGCCGAGTGGCTGGTCGGCAAGCTGGACGATCTCAACTACTCATTAAAGAGCTTTATTGCAGGATAACGCTTTGGGACAATTTGTCCCAAAGTCCTACGCGGCGGCTGGAGCACAGCCGCCGTATTTCTTTCGGAAGGAGGTGCGCTCACGGCTACAACCTACATCCGGCCCTACAAGATAGCGGCTGGGAAAAGCGCCGTTCAGACAATGGAGGAACGGTTTGACTATGGGCTCAACCCCAAAAAGCTGGGAGCCCTGTCCTCCTACCTTTGCGATCCGGCCACGGCCCCCGCTGAGTTTCTGTTGGTAAAAAGCCAGTATCAAGCGGAGACAGGCCGGGCCGTGGGAAATGGCGCTTTGTTCTTTCAGATCCGGCAGGCTTTCCCACCCGGCGAGGTCACGGCGGAGGAGGCAAACAAAATCGGCTATGAAACGGCTATGCGCTGGACAAAGGGCAAATATCAGTTTTTTGTCTGCACCCACATTGACAAGGGCCATCTGCATAACCACATTTATTTCAATTCCACGGCCTTTGACCGCTCCCGAAAGTTTCATAACTTCATCGGCTCGTCCTTTGCTCTGCGGCGGCTCTCTGACCGGGTGTGCATTGAGCACGACCTGTCCTATATTCAAAATCCGAAACAGCACAGCAAAGGACGCTTTCTCCATTATGGTCAATGGCTCGGGGAAAAGCCGCCGTCTGCCCAGCAGCGGGTGCGGCTGGCCATCGTGGAGGCCCTGGGGAAACAGCCCGCAGACTTCCCGGCGTTCCTGCGGCTCATGGAGGAGTTGGGATTTGCGGTCAAACATGGGCGCGGCGGCGCACTCTCGTTTCTGGCTCCGGGGCAGGATAAGTACACCCGCCTGCGGGCATCCACCCTGGGCCCAGGCTTTGATCCCGAGGACATCCGGGCAGTAATTGCCGGGGAACGGCCCATCCCGGAGCTCCCGAGAGACGATCCGGCTCCGGCCCGGCGCGTCGATCTTATCATCGACATTCAAGAGCGCATGGCCCAGGGCAAAGGGCCGGGCTATGAACGGTGGGCCAAAGTTTACAATCTAAAGCAGATGGCTGCCGCGCTCCAGTATCTTCGGGAGCATGAGCTGACAGACTATGCGGCGCTGTCGGCCAGCACCGAGGCCGCGGTGGATCGTTTTCACAAACTGGGCGAGGAGTTGCGGGACACCGAGGCGGCCCTTTCCGAGACAACCCAGCTCATGGGGGCCACGGTGGACTATGCAAAAACGCGCCCGGTGTTCGATGGCTATAAGGCGGCCCGGTATAGTAAAAAGTATCTGGCCGAGCATGAGGCGGAGCTTGCCGCCTATCGCAAGGCCCGCGCTACTATGAGTGAGCTTTTGGACGGGGCAAGGCTCCCCAAAATGGATGTGCTGAAAAAGAAACGCCAGGAACTCTCCGAAAAGAAAAAGGCGTTATATGCCGAGTATCGGGAGGCCCAGCGGCAAATGCGGGAGGCCGTGGCGGTCAAGGGAAATATCGACTATCTGCTCGGCCATACGGACGAACGAAATAAGGCCCAGGAGCGTTAGCTCCGGGCCGCAACCAACAGGCGCTTGCGCCGGGACTTTGGGACAATTTGTCCCGAAGTCCTGCGGGTTTGGGGAGCTCCCCAACAAGCATTTTCACGGGCCTGCGGCCTGTGAAAATTTCGGAGTGTGGCCACACCCGAATTGCTTGCCGAAACCGCGTAACCCGCAACATGGCGTAAAAAACGGAGGCCGCGTGTTCTCCTTACGCATCCTCCGTTTCTTTGGCCGCTTTCATCGCTTGGATCGTGGCTTCTACAATTTTCAGTTCTTTTTCGTCCAGGGAGCCCAGCATGGCGTCAATCCGCTTTCTGCACGCGCTCTCCTTATTTTTGGACGGATAAAAGTATTGATCTACTGATATATCAAACATTGTCACCATCTGATAAAAGGTGTTGAGGCTGGGGTGCTGGCCGTCATTCTCGTTATACATGATGGTACGCGGAGCCCGGTCAACAATATAAGCCAGTTGCTCCTGTGTCATCCCGCTGGCCTCTCTTGCCCGTTTGATGGCGAGCCCTATATCGTGAAAATCAAATCGTCGTTCATCTCTCTCAATCTTCATATCATCACCTAATGTAATTTTACATTTCAGGTGATATTATTTGAACGACTGTATATTTCATGATACCGACTGTTTAATTTCATATAAAATGAAGAAGAGGATTGTTTAGATGGAACTAACTGGCTATAATTGAATTGTGTGAGGTGGTAAAATGAAAATTGCAGTTTGCGAAGATAACAATATAGTCGCTGAATACTTGGAAGATTATTTATCTTCTTTGAATGTGCAAAACATTGAATATGAGATTTTTACTTCTGGGGATGATCTCATTCATTATATGGAGCAAGAAAAAACTTCTTTCAATATTCTTTTTATGGATATTGAAATGCCTGGGAGAAACGGTATTGATACCTCTGCCTATATTCGGGAGCGCGATAAAAATGCTCTGATAATCTTTATCACAGATCATCAGGATTATGTATATCAAGTGTTTGAGGTACTTCCGTTCCGCTTTTTGATAAAGCCAGTCCAGCAGGAGCAGTTAAATGCAGTTTTGAGAGATGCTATTTCACAGATAAACACCGCAAAAAAACTGTTTTTCTTCAAAATCGGTAAGCAACAATTTCAAGTCGCCTATGATGAAATTTTATATTTTGAAGGAAATCTACGAAAGGTGCACCTTGTATCGACTGTCGGAGAATGGGCTTTTTACGATAAAATTTCTAAGGTGTTTAGTAACTTGGATGCGGGGTTATTTTTACAGTCCCATAATTCCTTTCTTGTTAATATGGAATATATTCGCTGCATTACAGAAACAGAAATCACATTGACGAACGGAAAGACAATTCCGATCAGCAAGAAATTCCGTGACAGTGCAAAGCAACGCCACATGGAGTATATAGAATGGAGGTGCGGGAATGGGTGAATTAATCTTGTTATTATTTTTTATACTATTTCTCAATATAGTGGATAGTATCTTTATATTACGATACCACCAGCACCTTTATGGAGCCATTCGCTGGGATAAGCGCAAGTTTGCTATGCGTCTTTCTACTGTTGTTCTTGTTGCCACAGTAGTGATTTCTGTCATACCAGCAATGATATTATGGGGAATGGTCTTGTTCAGTTCCTTTTGGATAGGAGCATATCCGGGCGGAAGGAAAAACAAAGTGCTGTTCCAAATGGTATTGCTATCTTTAGCGGTTTTATCATTCATATTATCATTTGTAATTGCCATTACATTTTTTGAGAATAACATAACAGTTGGCATATTTACCCTTTTTACTTCCCATGTAATTTTTAGTGTTATGACCGAAGTTACAAGGCATTTTAATCAATCTGTCTTGATTGATCTTCCCGGAAAAATGTGGTTGATTCTCTTTTCAATTCCGGCTGCCAGTTTGATTTGTGTTCCTGCTTTTTCTCGGATGATTGCACTAAATAAATCCAATGCAAGCGGTATTGGGAAAAATCAAGTTGTCATACTGTTCGCCGTTTTCTTCATTAATATTATGGTTTTCTATTTGTTTGGCAAATTGTCCGAATTATTAAGCACAAGAATAGATGCCGCTGTATTGCAACAACAAATTAAAATGCAGGAGAAATACTACCTCGCTATTGAAGAAAATCATGCAAAAGTGCGGTTGCTCCAACATGACATGAGAAACCAGATCAATGCAATCACGACAATGTTTGAAGAGAAGCAGATGGAAAATCTCGGTCAATATTTGAAAGAAATCGGCGGGCAGGTCAATAAAGTTGAAAAGATAATTGTAACTGGAAATTCTCCCATAGATACGATACTTAACATCAAAATTTCGGAGCTGACAGCGTGCGGTGTCAAAGTAAGTACAAATGTACTACTTCCCAAAGGGATAAGAATGGATTTTCGTGAAGCCGCCACTTTATTAGGGAATCTTTTGGACAATGTGATGGATGAATGTCTCCAGCTCCCAAAAGAGAAACGAGAGGCAAAAATACAGATTTCCTATACCAACCATATCATGTTCATTCGGATTTCAAATCCGATGGTAGTAGCCGAAAAACAGCTTCCTCTCAAAAGCAAAAAACCGGATTCAGAATTGCATGGGTTTGGGATGAAAAGTGTTCAGCAAGTGGTGGATCAATTTAACGGAACTATAAAACTGATTGCTCAAGACTATTTATTTCAGATTTCCATTGTCCTGTACGATGTTTAGACAATAATGACAACTTAGTCCATCAAATATGACAACCAGCTATTTTCTTTAGCTATTGGTGCTACTATGTTTCTATAAAGAAATGTAGTAGCACTTTTTTGGAGGTAGACAACATGAAAAAAGGATTATTGGGCTCTATCGCTCTGATTGTGTTGGCCTTGATCGGAGGGGCAGTCTTAAAAACTATAGGCGCACCTTCTCTGGTGGTAAAAGGAGCAACCCTCGTTGCCGTATTTTCATTCTTGGTTGCTGGAAAATTAGTTTTCGATTACTTCTGGAAAAAGCGGAGGTGATCGGTGTGTGGGCAATTACAAAAAGAGAATTTTGGAACCTGATAAAAAGCGTAAGGGCGCTTATCATCATTCTGTTATTTAGCGCAGGCAGTATTTGGGTGACAAATAGTTTATCCAAGGTAAGCGGACAGCTTGATGTGGAGGAATACTATGCCAGTTTGAGATTGCTGGTCTTGATTTTCGGTTTCCTATTTGCAACAATCCTATCCCACAGTTGCTTTAACGGCGAAGTGGAAACAAAGACAATCCGCTTGCTTTTGACCAAAGTTTCCAAAACAAGTATTGTTATCGGTAAGATGTTAGGAGCTTCCTTATTTTGGCTGGTTTGTTTAACAGGAAGTTTCATCTTCATATCGGCGGTTGGCAAAGTATTTCATCCGAGCGAGCTGTTTATTGCCTTTTCAACAATGGCATATTTTAATAGCATTATCCTTTTAGTTTCGGTAGTTACAGCAAAACCATCCCGGAGTAATTTTGTTGGACTTATATTTGCGCTTTTGCTCCCTGGGCTTGGATTATATGCTACTCTCACAGCTACTTCACCGCTACATTTTTTGCAATACTTCTTTCCATATTTTTATTTGCTACAAGGCGTAGAATTTATGGGGGTTCCTATGATCTTTTCCACGCTTATAACTTGGGTAGCCGTTTTGCTGGTAAAAGGGAGGGACTACTAAATGGATGCAATTAGAACACAGAATTTACAAAAAAACTACGGGAAAACCAAGGTGCTTCAAGATATTACGCTGTCTGTTGCGGAGGGTGCGTTTTGGGGGCTGATTGGCAAAAATGGTGCAGGGAAAAGTACACTCATTAACACTTTGACCGGGACGGTCTTGAAGTCTGGCGGTGCTTTTTGGATTTATGACACACCGGATTGTAAACTGGATTATGCCAAAAAGTCCATTGGCGTTATGCCGGATGTTTCTGGTCTATATGGCACAATGACAGGTGCTGAATTTCTAAGATATATGGCATCCCTTAAAGGCGTAAAATTATCAAAAAGCGATATTAAGCGCTGTCTGGATGATGTCAATTTGGATGTCCCTTTTGATCGCAAAATAAAGGAATATTCTTTTGGAATGAAAAAGAAGATCTCCTTGGCGCAAGCTCTTGTGGGGGAACCAAGATTGCTGTTTCTTGATGAACCAACATCCGGCGTTGATCCAGAGTCTATTTTGCATTTGCAAGGTTTGTTCCATCGTTTACATCAAAGCGGCACAACTGTTTTTTTGGCATCTCATAATCTTAATGAAATAGAACGGCTATGCAGTCATGTCGCAATCTTGGAGAAAGGCAGTTTCCGTGTAAATGGTGAGATAGACGAAGTTATCAATCGCTATACCACTGCTATAAAAATTGGAATTCAATGCAAGGTTCCAGACAACTTTAATGTATCATCGGCTTTTGGTTGTTCTAAACTTATCGATGCCAGAGATAATGAGATGGTATTTGAAGTAAAAACGCAAGAAGATATTCCACAGATTATAGAATTTCTTGTTTTACAAGGTGTTTTAATTTATTCTGTCACATCTCAACGGGCTTCTTTAGAAGAAATTTTTCTAAAGTGATACCAAAGTTGCTGAAATATCTACAAAATTTGAAAAAGTCGCCCAACGGCATATAAAAAAACCGTTGTTTCGGCGGCTGGGTATTCATGCGCCAAAACAAAATACAGTAGCCTTACGGCGGTTTTGAAATAACAAATTTCAAGCCGCCGTTTTCTTTTCAAAAAGTGAGAATACAGGGGGTGTGTTAAAGTCGCCCTTTTTTAAGGATACGGCGGTGTCCAGGAGGTATCGCTGTGTCCGTTTTTCTTTTTCAGAGTTCCCATAATCTCCATCAATTAAAAAAAGTATAGCCCCTCCATCGGATTATTCCGACCATCGATATGAAATATCACAGTACAATAATGAATATATAACTTCATGCGCTTGCGTGGCTTTGTGTCGCGCAGGCGCTTTTTGTTGCCCGCACTTCGAGACAAAGTGTCCCGAGGTGCAGGGCGGCTCCCCCAGGTGTCGCTCCCCGCCGGGCCCCGTTTCGGTCACTCATCCACCCAACACCGAAACGGAGGTTTAACTATGACTACCATCAATCTGAAAGATTTTTATTATTGGTACACACAGGATCAGTTTATCGAGGTTTCTGACGAGGTGGCCGAGGTGTTTGTGGCCGATGCTCGTCACGAGATGGCTTACCAGCGGAGGCTCTCCAGGCACAAGGCGCAGTATTCTCTGGACTGCGAGGACGGGATCGAATACTCGGCCTGCCTGCATGAGCCCACGCCCGAAGAGCTGCTGGAGCGCAAGGAGCGGTTTGTCCGGCTCTGGAACGCGCTCAATTCTCTGCCGGAGGCCCAGGGCCGCAGGATCGATGCCCATATCATTCTTGGCAAGAGCATCAAGGAAATTGCCGAGGCTGAAGGCGTACATGAGGAGTCTGTCCGGCAGTCCATCAAGCGCGGGCTTGAGCAGATGAAAAAAACTTTTTAATTTTTTGCTTTTCCCCACTTGGAAATGATCAAAAAATGTCTCGGTTAATGAGAGGAGGAGTTCTTCTCTCTGCAAGTGAACAAGGGCGGCCTCGAGCATAGCGCGGGGAGCCAAGTGGCGGGTGCGCGGTGACTTCTTCCACGGAAGGACGAGCGAATACCACCAGCGCCGCAAATGGAGCTGGCCATCCCACGGCCACGATCCGCCAGAGGACAGGCTGGCCGCCTGCCCCTCCGGGCCGCCCTCTCATCTGCAAGGGAACGCCGCGCCGAGGATTGTTGTCTTTGGACAGGTCAAGGAAATGGGCGCGGCGTTCTCTAAATTTTATCGAAGGGGGAATAAAAGAATGAAGTACGATCCTGCATTAGTCGGTATGATGGCCGAGCTCTGGAGCAATAACGCTTGCCGAGGATATGTAATCTACGCGATGGAAAACTGCGGTTTTTCTCCTGAGGACATTCGGCGCGTTGTCGGTGAGCTCCATTATGTGTTTGACTTCACAAGTCTGGAAGAGGCCCAGGATCACTACGAAAACGGCCCCTATTAACTTCGAGACAAAGTGTCCCAATGTGAGGACAGGCCAAAGGGCGGCACTTATGCGGTGCCGCCTTTTCGCGTTTCCCTACAGGACAGCGGGAGGCGTTTCATCCGTCTAAACGAAGGAGGTTTTACCGTGAGATTAACCACAAAGGAACTGGAACAAATGAAAAGCGTTGACATCGGCGCAGTGTCCCCCGAGTCCCTGCCCGATGTGAGCGGTATGACCTTTAACAATGCGCTTTCCCGTGAGGATCGTGTGCTCCGCTTTTTGCAGGCCGTTAAAAACCCTTACTGTTTTTGTGTGGGCGGTGTAGGCGTGAAAATTGAGTTTGCGGAAAGCGGGCCATCCCTCCAGGATGCATTGACGGACTTTCTGCTCCGTCAAAAAAGCGGGCTGTAACTTCGGTTATGGCCCGTTTCTACTTCGAGATAAAGTGTCCCGAGGCGGAGGCATCCTTGTTGTCCCGCCCGGGCAGAGGTATAATATAGATGTAATGTGATAGGGAAGGAGGAACAATGGCACGAGCAAAAAACAGAGGATTGCAACAAAGTTTCTCTCCCTCTTATACCGTCCGCCGCTGGCGGCTGGGCGAATATATCCGGCTTTCCAAAGAGGATTTGAAAAAAGGAAAAGACGATAGCAACAGCGTGAAAAATCAGCGCGACCTGCTCAATGATTTTTACCAAAAGCACCTGGAGGAATTTGAAAGCGTTTCTGAATATGTGGACGATGGACACACAGGAACGGATGCCAACCGCGAAAATTTCCAGCGGCTTCTGGCCGATGTAATGAGCGGGAAAATCAACTGTGTTGTGGTAAAAGACCTTTCCCGTTTTGCCCGGAATTACAGCGATGCGGGAAGTCTGATTGATAACCTGTTTGTGCAGATGGGTGTCCGCTTTATCAGCCTTGCGGAAAATGTGGACAGCTTTGTAAACCCGGACAGCGTTTCCAGCATTATCGTTCCGATTACAAATGTTATGAACGATCAATACTGCTATCAGACTTCAAAGAAAATCCGCCAGGTGTTTGACTACAAGCGGCGCAACGGTCAGTACATCGGCTCCTTTGCTCCCTATGGTTATGTGAAAGATCCGAAAGACAAGCACCAGTTGATTGTCGATCCCGAGGCGGCTGAAATCGTGAGACTTATTTACGATATGACTTTGCAAGGCGTAACGAGGCGCGGCATTGTGTATCACTTAAACGATCACGGCATCCCCAGCCCTACCACCTACCGAAGGATCAAGGGCCTGCCCAATTCCTGCTCGGTGTCTGACAATCCTATGTGGGGAGATCGAGTCCTCACAAACATTCTTACCAATCCCACATATACCGGGGATTTAGTACAAGGCCGCCGCCGTGTGAAAAGCTACAAGGTGCATGAAATTGAGGCGGTGCCGGAGGACGAATGGGTGCGGGTGCCTGATACCCACGAGGCAATCATAGACCGGGAAACCTTTGACAAGGTGCAGGCGCTCCTAAAGCGTGATACCCGGACAGCCCCGCGAAAAAAGGAACTGCACCTGTTCAGCGGCTTTCTCCGCTGTGCGGATTGCGGAAAATCCATTACACGGAGCCAGAGCGGGAAAAATGTGTATTATGCCTGCTCTACATACAAATACCGCTCCCGCGCCGCTTGTTCCATGCACTCAATCAAACACGAGCGTTTAGAGGCTGCTGTTCTATTTGCCGTCCGACAACAGGTGCATCTGGCTGTCTCCTACTCGGAACTTGTTGCCCGTATCAATTCGGCTCCAATCAAAAAAAGCCAGTCTTTCCGACTGGACGATTTGATTGCGGCTAAAGAGCGTGAACTGACAAAAATCACCCGCTATAAACAGTCTCTTTATCAAGATTGGAAAGACGGGGAAATTACCCAGCAGGACTACCGCAACATGAAAGCCGACTATGAGCGGCAGGCCGCCGCTCTCTCTGATGTGTTGGAACGATTGACCGCTGAACGGGCTGAACTGGCAAACGGCGTTGACAATGAGCATCCCGCGCTGGTGGCTTTTATGAAATATCAGAACATCGAAACACTCAACCGGGAAATCCTCATTGAGCTTGTGGACTACATCAAGGTTTACGAAAACGGCAATATCAGCGTGAAATTCAAATTCGCTGACGAGCTCCGCAAAATTGCTGAGTACATTGAAATCAACATTTCTGAAATTCCCGCCGTAGCGGGCTAAAGTCCCGCTACATCCTTTCTGGCAGTGTGTTTTCCTAATAAGAAACATTCATATGCTTGCTAAGAAACTTTATCCCTTTATCTCTACTACGGAAGAAACCTTGATTTTGCCAAAGCAGGACAAAAGAAAAACGCTGCAATCTGCAAAGATTACAACGCTTCTTAAAATCCATATTTAATTTTTAATTTTGTCGGACATTCTCATTCGTCCACTTTTTCGACTTCTGCTATCTCTTTTGCGGTTGCTGCTACAATCCGAAGCCCCGTATCACTTATGCCGTCGAGTAGCGCATCAAGCTGCCGTCGCTGCGTGTTCTTTTCAGTGGGCATATCTAAAAGAAACTGGTCTACGGATATATTGTAACGGAGCATAAGCTCAAAGAAAATTTGCAAACTAGGGTGTTGTCCATTGTTCTCAATATTCGCAAGGTAGCGGGGAGAAATATACATTTCGTCGCTGACTTTCTTGCGGCTCTCTTTCCTGCCCGTTCGCGCTGCCTTTATTGCTGCTCCAAAAGCCTTGAAGTCGTATTTTGGTACTGGTCTTTTCGACATATTCATTCACCCAGTTACATTTTACTGTTCCTTTTTTCTCTTGGATATGTCTATACACTTCATACCATAAACCAAAATAAAGCATATTATTCTTTGCATTGATGCTTGACAAAGGTTAGAGTGATATGCTATTCTTTTTACAGACCATTGGTTTGTATGGAGGTGTAAAATGGCACGGAACAAATATCCGGAACAAACAGTGAAACTGATTTTAGATGTTTCAACCCGTCTATTCGTTGAAAAAGGATATGAGCAAACCTCATTACAAGATATTATCAATGAAACGAAATTGTCAAAAGGTGCAATCTATCATCATTTCAGCTCTAAAGAAGAAATTTTTGAAGCAATCTTCCGCAGAATTGGAGAAGAAAACTCTGTTGCACTTGCAAAAATTCGTGATGATAAAAAACTCAACGGATACGAAAAACTCAAAGCAATATTTAAGGCGGCATATTTCAATCCAAATCAAAGTTTAATGCTAACTGTTACCCCGCCGTTATTGGAAAATCCTAAATTTTTGGCTATGCAAATTCAGCAGCTCTATGACATTGTTGTTCCTAAATTCATAGAACCTATTTTGCAACAAGGGATTGATGACGGAACTATCAGTACCAAAGACCCACGAGAAGTAGCAGAAGTTATAATGATTTTGAATAATGTCTGGCTCAATCCAGTTGTCCGTTATACTGATGAAGAAAGTATGAGAAACCGCTGCTATACGTTTAATCAGCTACTAAAAGGACTGGGGATTGATTTGTTAGACGACGCTATGATTGAGGAATATGTAAAGTATTGTTCAACACAAGACACTATGAAATAAAATAAACTGCTCTAAAAGGAGCAGCTTATTTTAGAGCAAATACAGACCGACGGTTGGTTTATAAAATAAGGAGGACTATATAATGGAATGTATTTTGTCAATTCAGAATGTTACAAAAAAATACGGGGAAAAAGTCATTATTGAAAATGAGAATTTCTCTGTCTATAAAGGCGATATTTTGGGATTTATAGGCCCAAATGGTGCAGGAAAAAGCACTTCCATCAATATAATAAGCACCCTTGTATCTCCCGATAATGGAAGCATACTCTTTCACGGACAGGATATTTCTTCTAATAGGTTGAACTATAAAAAATCTTTAGGGATTGTTCCACAAGATTTAGCAATCTATGAGGATTTGAACGCTTATGATAATGTCGCTTTTTTCTGCTCATTGTACGGTATTCGTGGCATAGAGTTAAAAGAAAAGGTTAAAAAGGCATTAGAGTTTGTTGGTCTATGGGATAGAAGAAAAGATTTGCCCTCCAAATTCTCCGGTGGTATGAAACGTAGACTAAATATAGCTTGTGCGATTACACATGAACCGGAACTGTTAATTATGGACGAACCAACAGTAGGGATTGACCCACAATCAAGAAACAAAATACTTGAAGCGGTTAAAGAATTAAATCGAACTGGAACTACGGTAATTTACACTAGTCATTACATGGAAGAAATTGAAGCCCTATGCAATCGAATTGTTCTGCTTGATAAGGGAAATGTGATTGAGGATTTATCAAAAAATGACTATAAAGCAAAATACGAACAAATGGGTTGTTCTACTTTGGAAGATATATTCTTATATACTACAGGAACAGACTTGCGGGATATGGAGGGATAATCTATGAATACATTTTTTCCGCTGCTTAAATTAGGTATAAGACGGAGAAGCCGGGATTTTTTCATTATTTTTTATACAGTGGTATTTCCGATTGTCATTATTGCACTTTTAGGCTATCTTACTTCTACTTCATACGGGACAGAATTTACCTCTTACGAATATTATTCGATAGTAATTATCCCGTTTTGCTTGCTCATGGGAGTAACAAGCGTAGTTTATGCTGCGGCTGATGAAAAAAGAATGAAAACAGCATACCGTTATATGATAGCTCCTATATCAAAAGCTGCTCTGATATGGTCAAAATTCTTTTCTTGTGTCATAGCCTTTACGATATGTGGCGTGATTGTATTATTGCTTTCAAGGTTATTATTTCACTTACCGGTAGGAAATAACTTTGCAGCTTTATCATTGTTACTGTTATGTGAGTCAATAACAATAAGTGGTTTAGGATTATTCTTTGGACTTGCAATTAAAAGTTTCACTGTTATCCAAAACTTTCTGAATTTACCGATTGTTATTTTCGGCTTTCTTGGTGGCGCATTTTTTCCAGTTGGTTCTGTCAATCCGGTACTGTCATTTATCATCAATCTGTCGCCGCTGACATGGATAAATAAAGGCATAATATTTTGCCTGTACATGGAAGATAACACTATTCTTTTGGGGGTGAGCGCGGCACTCTTTATTGTAGGGATAATATTCACTTTCCTTACAACAAAGCACTTCAAAAAGGAGGCGTTTGTCTAATGAATATTCTAAATATTATGAAATACTGTTTCAAACGAAACTGGAATAGGCGCGCTACTTTTATAGCTAATCTTGCCATTCCTATATTAGTCGTAATTTTAGGGATTTTTGCAAACAATATTAGCCACCCGAGTTTCACAATCGGGGTTATCAATGAGCAATATGCTACACTGGTTATAAACAGGCTTTCAGATACGCCCGGTATTGATATAAGCAACGCCGACGTTGACACAGTTAAAAGTGATTTAATCACAGGGAAATATTCTGCTATCGTTGCGTTTTCTGAAAATGGTTATGACTTATTTTCTGTAAAAGACCAAACGACAAATAATGAAATACGGCAAATTTTAGATAGATACCAAAATTCCGCACAGATAATCAACATTTACGAAGTGATAGGGAATGAAATGAGCGTCGCGGAACGAACCGTAGCCTTTATAGTTTTATTTCTTATGGTCACTGCTACGGTAACTGCGTCTAACATGATAAAAGACAAGAACGGAGGTACTTTAAGAAGATACAAATATGCTCCGCAAACATCTTTGACGTACATTTTGGGGAACTTCTTATATAACTACTTAATTACCTTTTTTCAATATTTGATTTCTATATCTTTTATGTACCTTATAGGAGTTGAAATAGGAATTAAATATTGTGACTTGCTATTTATGGGAATATGGCTAAGCGGAATTGCAACCGCTTTTGGGACATTTTTTTCAAGTATCTATCGAAAAGAAGTATATGCAAATTTATGTGCGTCATTTGTTGCACTCATACTTTCTCTTATAGGCGGAACATTTATTGCTTATGATAATATGCCTGCTATGCTCCAAAAAATTAGTACAATAAGCCCTTTACGGTGGTTTATTGAAACGACTAAAAGTATGCAAAATGGTTTAGGGTGGTTTGATAATATACAGCAGATTATCATTCTTTCTGGAATGATATTTGTTCTGCTCATAGCAACTTCCTTAATCAACAAAAAACAAAAGGTTTTTTAATCAGACAGTTTCTTAAACATGAAAACCGTTGTTATGCGGTGTCATGCACTTTATGGGCAAACTAGATTTAATGGCGGTTTTGAAAATCGAAAATCAAAGCCGCCGTTTCCTTTTTGAAAAATAGGATACGGAGGGTGTGTTGAAGTCGCCCTTTTTTAAGGATACGGCGGTATCAAGGAGGTATCGCCATGTCCTTTTTCTATACCCTCAATGCCCCTAACTTATTAAAAAAAGCTCGTCCACCACCACGGGATATTGTGGTTATGAATATGAACTATCAAATCATTTAGATACTTTTAATATTTCCTTTGCGTCTGTCTGCGTTTTGCAGACGGGCGCATTTTGTTTTTTGCAAAACTTTTTTTGTAAAGTTTTCCATTCTAGTTGGCAAATCTACGGTGTGTCCGTGGAAGGCAGCCGAAAAGGGATAAATAACCCACCCCTGGGACGGAAAGGGGGTGAGAATATGAACCCTGAACGTTTTGAATGGCAGACTAGATGCGAGTTTAATGCGTATTGCAAACACGCTCTACGCAACGAACTGATTGACGCTCTGCGGGAACGTAAAAGCCGGGAACGCCGCGAAGTTAATTTTTCAGACCTTGCTCCGCATGAAGAAAAACAACTGTATACCGTTGACCGATACTTTGTCAATGAGGAAAACGAAGCATTTTGTGCGGGTGGCTTGAAGATAACGGCAAAGCTGTTAGCTGACGCTTTACATTCCCTGCCAAAAGAAAAACGTCAAGCTGTACTGCTGTATTACTTTTTCAACATGACAGACGCGGAAATTGCGGAGATGATGAAAATCCCCCGCAGCACAGTACAGTATCGACGGACAAGCTCTTTTGAATTGCTAAAAAGATTTTTGGAGGAACGCGCTGATGAATGGAATGAACTCTAACAATGACGAGCGCGGCTTATTACCTTTCCCGGTCATTTTAGCCGCGACAAAGGGCGACCCAGACGCTATGAAAATTGTCTTGCAGCATTATCAAAGTTACATAGCTTACTTGTCTATGAAGAAAATCCGTGACGAAAACGGTAATACCTATTGGGGCATAGACGAGGACTTACGGGAACGACTGCAAGCCAAACTCATGCAAGCTGTCCTAAATTTCAAGATTTACAGAGAATAAGCCATATTTGCAAAGTGTTTTCCCTTTTCCACTTTGCGCGGCAAAGAAAGCACCTTGACAAAGAAAGCGGCGCAATAGAACGGCGACGCAGCATAAGGCAAATCGGATA
>ENA-UONQ01000809-UONQ01000809.1-human-gut-metagenome-genome-assembly--contig:-CS26-NODE-809-length-34112-cov-7.523299_pt1 | contig 34112 bp, 29 predicted proteins | sample MGYA00242460_ERZ724007 | MGnify/ENA metagenome assembly ERZ724007
CGCCATTTCCAGGTCGGCCAGCCGCCGGGCCAGCCGGGACCGCTCCGCCTCGCTCCGGGCAGTGAGCGCCGCCAGCTCTTCCCGGCTGAGGGTCCCGTCCAGAAAGGCGTCCAGTGCCCTAGCCCGGCGGGCCTCCTGACGGCGGAGGGCCTGCCGCAGAGCCGCCGCCCCGCACTCCGCCCCCGCCGGCCGGGCCGACGCCAGTACCTCCGCAGCCATCGCCCCCAGAGGCAGTCCCACCTCGCCCAGCACGTGGCGGACACAGGCGGTCAGCACGTCTCCCGGTACCGCCCTCATGGCGCATCCCGTTCCCCGTCCCCGGCAAACGAAGCGCAGGTACTCCCGCCCATCGGGACGCCGGGTGCGCTTGGCGGTGAGGCGCCCGCCGCACGCCCCACACACCAGCTTGCCGGAATACCAGTAGCGGGCGGAAAAGCGGCTCCTCTCCCCCGCCAACCCCGCGCGCCGGGCCAGCTCGGCCTGGACGGCGGCAAACTGGGCCCGGCTGACAATGGCCGGGTGGTGGTTTTCCAGGCGGAACTGCTCCTCCGCCCCGCGGTTGACCACCTTCCGGTGGGTCAGATGGTCCACGGTGCGGTACTTCTTCTGGAGCAGGTCACCGCAATACTTCTCGTTGTGGAGCAGCCGCAGTATCATGGCGGGCGACCACGCCCCGTCCGCCCGGAGGGGCGGGGCCACCCCCGCCTCGGTGAGCTCCCGGGCAATGGTGTGGGCCCCTTTACCCTCCTCCAGACACTTGCGGTACACCTCCCGCACCACCTCCGCCTGCTCCGGCCGGATGGTGAGCGCCCCGCCCCGCAGCGCATAGCCGTACACCGTGTCGTTGCCGAAGGCCACCCCCCGCCGCATGGCCTGGAGCTGCCCCCAGCGGGTGCGCTCGGAGATCTTACGGCTCTCCTCCTGGGCCACGCTGGCCATGATGGTGAGGCGGAACTCCCCGTCGTTGTCCCGGGTGTCAATGCCGTCGCTGAGGAAAATTACCCCCACCCCCTGTTCCCTCAGCCGCCGGGTCACCTGGAGGGCGTCCACCGTGTTGCGGGCGAAGCGGGACACCTCCTTGGTGAGAATCAGATCCACCGCCCCCGACCGGGCCAGCCGGAGCAGCTCGGCGAATCTGGGCCGGCGGAGGGTGGTGCCCGACAGGCCCTCGTCGGCGAAAATGCCCGCGCAGCGCCAGCCGTGCCGGGCGATGTACCCCTCAAAGTAGGCCTGCTGGGCCGCCAGGGAGTGAAGCTGATCCTCCTTGTCCGTGGATACCCGGCAGTAGGCCGCCACCCGCAGCGCATGTTCCATCCTTCCATGCCCCCTTTCCACCTACTCTATGCGCGGGTTTTCCCCCGTCTGCCTGAAATGTGTGGAAAACAAAGCGGCGGCAGGAGCGTCCGCTCATGCCGCCGCTGGGGCCAGGAAATTCAGTTAGTCAATGCCCAGGGCGGCGCGCACCCGGCCGCCGTCGAAGGCGGGGATGCCCAGCATCCGGCGGGCCTCGTCGGGGGTGGCGGGGGTATTGCCGAAGGCCTTGACGGCGTTGACGGCCCGCTCCACCAGCATGTGGTTGGTGGCCATGACCTTCTCGCCGTTCTCCTTCACCTCATACACCACGTTGTCCTCCATGCCCACGCGGATGTGGCCGCCCAGGGCCAGGGAGGCGAACAGGATGGGCAGGTGGCCCTTGCCCACGCCGAAGGCCGACCAGGTGGAACCGGCGGGGATGTGCTGCACCAGGTAGAGCAGGTTCTCCACCGTGGCGGGCATGCCGCCCAGCACGCCCAGGCAGAACTGGTAGTGGCAGGGGGTGGGCAGATGGCCCTTCTTCACGAAGTAGTTGGCCACGCCCAGCATGCCGGCGTCAAAGATCTCCAGCTCCGGTTTGATGCCCTTCTCCATGTAAAGATCGCCCAGCTTCTCGAGGAACTGGGGGGAGTTGACGAACACGCCGCCGGGCATCCAGTTGAAGGAGCCCGCGTCGTAGGAGCCCATCTCGATGCCGGACAGCTCCCTGTGGTGGGCCATGCGCTCGTCGTCGGTGGCGGGGTGCTCCGGGGAGGCGCCGGAGGAGGTGCAGTTGATGATCACGTCGCAGTCCTTGTGGCTGCGGATGAGGCGGATGGTCTCGCGGAACTTCTCCTTGTCCATGGCGCCCAGGCCGTCGTCGGCCCGCATATGCAGGTGCACTACGGCGGCGCCCAGCTTCCAGGCGTCGTAGGCCTCGTCGGCGATCTGCTGGGGCGTCTCGGGGATCTTGTAGCCCGCGGGGGTGACCGCGCCGGTCAGCGCGGCGGTGATGATGGTCTTTGCCATAGCTGTGACACTCCTTTATAAGCAATGCACAGGAAGAAGGGACGTACCGGCCGCCCCTTCTTCCGCGCTTGTAAAATTAAAACTCGTAGTCCTCCGGCTCGTTGCTGTGCTCGAAGACATAGGGGTTCTCGATCTCCCCGGCCTCCACCTTCTTCCACCACTCGGCGGCCTTGAGGGGCATGGTGCGCCAGGATTCGGCGGTCTGGGGCTCCTCCATGTCGCGGGTGGCGTAGCGCCAGTCGTTGACGCGGCTGATGTACTTCTCGTCCTGCTGGGCGGAGTGCTCGTCGCCCAGATCCCCGGCGGCGATGCGCAGCAGGGAGCCGTACTGCTCGCTGACGGTGTGCAGCTTCAGATCCTCCACCAGCAGCTTCTTCAGCGGCCGCTTGGCCAGGTTGGACATGATGGTGCGGTTCTCGTAGGGCATGGTCTTCCACATGCGGGCGATCTCCCAGGCCCGCTCCAGCACCTTGCCCTTGGGCAGCACCTCGTTGACCATGCCCCACTCCAGCATCTGCCGGGCGGTGAACTGGCGGGAGGTCATCATGTAGTAGTTGCCCCGCTTGGTGCCGAAGTAGTGCTGGCACATCAGGCCCATACCGTCGCCGGGCACCAGCCCCCCCTGAGCGTGGGGCACCTCCATCTTGGTGTCCTCGGAGCACAGGGTAATGTCGCACAGCATGGCGGAATCCCAGTGGAAGCCGGGGCCGGGGATGGCGCCGATGGTGGGCACATCCAGGTCAAACACCATGTTCTTGATGAGGTTGGTGTCATCGAAATACTGGTGCTGGAACCGCTGGGTGGGCAGCTCGGAGTAGGTCTCCCAGCCGTTGGCGTCGGACTCGATCATCCAGTTGTCGCCGATGTGGGTGTAGATGATGATCTCGTTTTTAAAGTCCAGGCTCAGCCAGCGGGTGAGCTGGCTCATGGCCCGGTGGGACATGCCGCTGTGGTGCATGGGACCGTCCAGTGTCTTCCAGGTCTCCTGCACGATGCCGTCTTCCCGCTTGAGGTCGGCGAAGTCCGTGAACCACTCCTTGTACTCGTCAAACTCGGGCAGCTTGACGTAATCCGCCATTGGTTTTCCCATGGTAACTACCTCCTGATTCCATACAGTGCCTTACTCGCCATCGGGGCGGTAGGGCTTCACGGGGCGGGTGGGGTCGCAGGGGTTGACCGCCTCGCCGGCCTCCACCTTCTTGAACCACTCGATGGGCTCGGTGCGGAAGGCGGCCCAGCTCTCACGGGTGGGTGCCTGCTGCATGTGGGGGAAGGTGTAGCGCCAGTCGTTGGTCTGGCTGATGTACTTCTCATCCTGCTGTGCGGCATTGCGGTCGCCCATGTCACCGGCGGCGATGCGCAGCAGGGAGCCGTACTGCTCGGAGACGGTGTGCAGCTTCAGATCCTCCACCAGCAGCTTCTTCAGCGGCCGCTTGGCCAGGTTGGACATGATGGTGCGGTTCTCATAGGGCATCGTCTTCCACATGCGGGCGATCTCCCAGGCGCGGGCCATGACCTGATCCTTGGGTACCACCTCGCTGACCATGCCCCAGTCCAGCATCTGCTGGGCGGTCCACTGGCGGGCGGTCATCATGTAGTAGTTGCCCCGCTTGGTGCCGAAGTAGTGCTGGGCCATCAGGCCCATGCCGTCGCCGGGCACCAGGCCGCCGTGGGCGTGGGGCACCTCCATCCAGGTATCCTCGGAGCAGATGGTGATGTCGCTGAGCATGGCGGAGTCCCAGTGGAAGCCGGAGCCGGGGATGGCGCCGATGGTGGGCACGTCCAGGTCGAACACCATGTTCTTGATGAGGTTGGTGTCGTCAAAATACTGGTGCTGGAACCGCTGGGTGGGCAGCTCGGAGTAAGTCTCCCAGCCGTTGGGGTCGGACTCGGTCATCCAGTGGTCGCCGATGTGGGTGAAGATGATGATCTCGTTCTTGTAGTCCAGGCTCAGCACGCGGACCAGCTGGCTGATGGCGCGGTGGGACATGCCGCTGTGGTGCATGGGACCGTCCAGGGTCTTCCAGGTTACCTGAAGGATGCCGTCCTCCCGGTACAGATCCGCGAAGTCCTTGAACCACTCCTTGTACTCCTCCAGCTCGGGGAGCTTGACATAATCGGCCATAGGTTTTCCCATAATGCATACCTCCAAATTTCATTTGATATACGGATTGGATTGATTTTTCACTTTCAGAAGAGCACGACTGCCATAAGCACAGCCAGCAGCCCCGCCAGCAGGTTGACCAGCACGCTCATCATGAACTGCTGGAAGTAGCCGTCCTTATAGGAGAGCTTGAACACGGATAGCTGGAAGGCAATGGCCCCGTTGTGGGGCAGGGAGTCAAAGCCCGCGCCGGAGATGGCGGCGATGCGGTGCAGAGCTCCCACATTGATGGCGGGGTTGCCAAGAATCGTGGCGCCGAAATTCTCCATAAACAGGGTCACGCCGCCGGTGCCGTTGGCCGTCATACCGGCCAGCAGGTTGACCGCCACAAAGGTGAGCAGGTAGGGGTTCATATCCAGGGAGAGCACCTGCTCCACCAGCCAGCCGAACACCGGGGTGGTCTGCACGGCGGTGCCGTAGCCCACCACGATGGAAATAAAGACGACAGGGATCAGAGAGCCCTGAATGCCGCGCACGCAGGTCTGGAAGGGATGGGCCAGCCCCTTGCGGCCCACCAGCAGGAAAAGCAGGGCGATGGAGAGCACCTGAGCGTAGGTCGTGGCCTGGATGGCGGTGATGCCGAACCACTGGAACAGCAGGCTCAGGCCGATGATGGCCGCCACGCAGAGGTATCCCTTCCAGGCGGGGGGCAGGGATGCCTCGTCCTTATCGTTTTTAGGGTCGTCCTCGTAGGTCACAAAGCCCTCCCCCCTGGCCTTCAGGCGCTTGCTCAGGAGAATCAGGTAGCCCACGATGAACGCCACGGAAAAGGCGGTACACACCAGGCTGATGACGGGACCGGCCATGGTGGTGGTGCCCAGGTAGGTGGTTGGGGCGATGTTCAGGGCGTTTGGCATGCCAATGAGGGTACCGTAGGCCACAGAGCCGGCGCCGGCGGACATGGCCGCCAGGGCCACCTTCCGGGACATATTCAGCTTTTTCAGTACGGGCAGGGAGATGGCCAGGACAGCGTACTGGTAGGAGGCCACGCCGGCGGCCATCATCAGGCAGGTGATGACGAATAGGGCCACGGCGATCCACTTCCCACCGAAGATTTTGATCATGTGGGTGGCCATGGCATCGCCCAGGCCACTCTCCATCAGACAGAAGCCGAACGCGCCGCCGATGGTGTAGAGCAGGAAGAACTGCTGAAACATGTTGCCCATGGAGGGCAGGAACGTGGTGAAGATGGAGGTCAGGCCGTCCGGGGTGCACAGGCACACCAGCACAGTGCAGGCAAAGACGGTCAGAAACAGGTTGACGCCACGGAAACTGAGAAAGAAAAACAGCACGAAAGCAATGATGACCACCATCAAGGAAACTAGTACGCTAGCTGACATTAAAATCTTCTCCTCTCTATTTATTTACTTTTTCCGTGCCCTCTTCTTTTTCACCTCCTCACAAACGGGCAGAATAAGGCCGTCTACTCTGTCTGGAAAATGCCTGCCGCGCCCATGCCGCCGGCGATACACATGGTAACCATAGCATACTTGCCGCCGGTGCGGCGCAGCTCCGAGATGGCCTTGCAGCTCAGCACCGCGCCGGTAGCACCCAGGGGGTGGCCCAGGGCCATGGCGCCGCCGTTGGGGTTGACCCTGGCGGGATCCATGCCCAGCTCCCTGATGCAGGGGCTGACCTGGGCGGCGAAGGCCTCGTTGAGCTCAATCACGTCCATGTCGTCCATGGTCAGGCCGGTGTACTCCAGCACCTTGGGCGCGGCGTAGATGGGGCCCAGGCCCATGTAGGCCGGATCCAGGCCGCCCACACAGAAGCCCAGGAAAGAGGCCAGGGGCCGGATGCCCATCTCGGCGGCCTTGTCCCGGCTCATCAGCACCAGGAAAGCCGCGCCGTCGCTGGTCTGGGAGGAGGTGGCGGCGGTGACCCGGCCGTTCTCCCGGAAGCAGGGCTTCATGGACGCCATCTTTTCCAGGGTGGTGTCACGGCGGATACCCTGGTCCTTGTCAAAGACGATCTCGTTGCCCTCGGCGTCCACGCCGGGCAGGGGGATGATCTGCTCGTCAAAATACCCCGCGTCCTGGGCGGCGGCCGCCTTTCGGTGGCTCTCCAGAGCCAGGCGGTCCATCTCCTCCCGGGTGACGTTGTACTTCTCCGCCACGTTCTCGGCGGTCTCGCCGTTGGAGATGTACTGGGCGGGGTCGTGCTCCAGCAGCCAGGGGTCCATGTCGCCGCTGCGGTCCAGGGTCATGGGCAGGGCGGTCATGGACTCGATACCTCCGGCCACGATGCAGTCGGCCTGTCCGGCCTCGATCTGCCAGGCGGCCAGGGCCACGGCCTGGAGAGAGGATGAACAGAAGCGGTCCACGGTAAGGCCGCAGGCGGTGTAGGGCAGGCCGGCCCGGGCGGCCACCAGCCGGGCGGGGTTGAGGCCCTGCTTGGCCTCCGGGATGGCGCAGCCCAGAATCACATCCTCCACCAGGGCGGGGTCCAACTTGGGGATTTTCTCCATCACGCCCTTGAGCACCAGCCCGCCCATGTCGATGGGGTGCAGATTGCGCAGGGCGCCCTTCTTGCCAGACTTGGCCACGGCGGAGCGGCCATAGGCCACCACGACCGTCTTGCTCAGCGGTTTTGCCATATCAATCTTCCTCCATTTCCTTCAAGTCGGGGGACACCAGGAGCACGGGCTCCACCGCGGCCTGGATCTCCTCCACGGTGTGGCCCTTCCGGATCTCGGAGAGGACCAGCCCCTCCTCCGTCACGTCGATGACGCAGCGGTCGGTGACGATGTGGTTGACGCACTTTACAGCGGTGAGGGGCAGGGTACACCGGCTGACCACCTTAGGGGAGCCGTCCTTGGCCACCAGCTCCATGGCCACAATGACCTTCCGGGCGCCGTTGCACAGATCCATGGCGCCCCCCATGCCGAAGGCCCGGCCGGGGGTGGCCCAGTTAGCCAGATCCCCCTGTGCCGACACCTGGAGTCCGCCCAGCACCGTGGCGGCGAGACGTCCGCAGCGGATGACGTTGAAGGACATGGCCACATCGAAGGCGCTGCTCCCCGGCACGGGGACGAAGGGCACTCCGCCCGCATTGACGAAGCGCTCGTTTTTCATCAGTCCCTCCTGCACCGTGGGGCCGATGCCGATGAAGCCGTTCTCGCTCTGGAAGAGTACGCCGTCCACGGCGTAGCTGCCGCAGAGGCTTGGGATGCCGATGCCCAGGTTGACCACGTCGCCGGGCCGGAAATAGGCGGCCGCCCGCTTGGCGATAAAGTTTCTGTTGTCCATTGTCCCGCCTCCTTACGCCAGAATCATGTCCACGAACATGCCGGGCACCTTGATCTTGTCGGGGCCGAGCTCCCCCAGGTCGCAGAAGTGGTCGCACTCCACGATGGACAGCGCGCCACAGGTGGCGATCACCGGGTGGGAGGCGTGGCCGCTGCTGCCGCTGTAGGCCAGGTTGCCCAGGGGGTCGGCCCGGCGGCAGCGGGTGAGGGCGATGTCGGCGCGGAGGGCGGTCTCCAGCAGATAGCTCTCGCCATTGACCTCAATGATCTGTTTGCCCTCCTCCACCACGGTGCCCAGGCCGGTTTTGGTGAGCACGCCGCCCAGCCCCGCGCCGCCGCAGCGGATGCGCTCGATGAAGGTGCCCATGGGGTTGAATTCCGCCTTCAGCGCCCCGGACTGGATTTTGGCGTTGGTCAGGGGGTTGGTGCCCACGTGGGTGGTGATCATGGCGTCCACCCGGCCGGCCTCCACCAGCAGGCTGACGCCGTGGCCCGGGTCGCTGGAGTCGATGGAGTAGATGGTCAGATGCCTGGCGCCGCTCTCCAGCACGCAGTCGATCAGGCGGTCGGGCATGTACTGGTTGGTCTGTCCGCCGATGGCGATGATCTGCCCATCCTTGAACCGGGCGATGATCTCCTCGGCCGTTCTCACTTTACTCAGTTTCATATCATTCTCCTTTGCAGGACGGGGCTTTCAGGAAGCGGGAGAGCGCCAGGCCGATGACGGCCAGCGCCGCGGCGGTCACATAGGCGCCGGTGTAGCTGCCGCCTCCCGCGGTCTTGAAGGTGGTGGCCAGGCTGGGGCCGATGAGGCTGGCCAGGCCGAACACCACGTACATGACGCCGTAGTTCTCCGTAATGTAGCGGGGGCCGAACATGCGGGCGGTGAGGGGGGTGAGGAGGGAGGCCAGTCCGCCGTAGCAGGAGGCGGCCACCCCCATGAAGAGGAGCACCAGCCCCTCCGTCCCCGTCACGGCCAGGGCGGCCATGGACAGGATGCACAGCAGGAACACCGCCCCGGCGGTGTTAACCAGGCCCAGCCGGTCGGAGAGGCTGCCCCACACGAAGCGGCCGGCCATGTTGCAGGCGGAGAACACGCTGACGAAGAGGGCGGCCCGGGCGGGGGCGTAGCCCAGGGTCTGCTGGAGGATGGGGGATGCCTGGCTGATGACGATCACCCCGGCCACCAGGCCGCAGGTAAATACCGCCACCATCCGGTAGAAGGCCCCGGTGCGCACCATCTGTCCCCGGTTCAGGTCGGCGCCGCTCCCCTGCCCGCCGCTGGCGGCGGGGGCCATGGCGGCGTGGAATCCCTCCGGCGGCTCGGCCAGCAGCAGGGAGCCCAGCAGAATCACCGCGGCGAAGAGCACCCCCAGCACCCGGAAGGCGCTGCCCAGGCCCACCTTCTCCATCAGCGCGGCGGCGGTGGGGGCCCACAGGATGGCGCCGGAGCCGTAGGCAGCGGTGCCCAGGCCGGAGGCCATGCCGGAGTGGTCGGGAAAGAGGCGCACCACATAGGCCATCATGCTGGGATAGATGAAGCCCACCCCCAGGCCGGAAATCACGCCGTAGAACAGGTAGAGCTGCCAGAGCTGGCTCATCAGGCCGGCGGCGAAGAGGCCGGCGCCAAAGAGGACGGCCCCCACGGCCACGCAAAGGCGGCTGGACATGCGGCGGATCAGCCCGCCGAAGAGGAGGGGGGCCATGGTGGAGCACACCACCGTGATGGTGTAGGCCAGGGCCACCCCGGAGTCGGCCCAGCCGAACCGGGCTATAATGGGGGTCTGGAGCACGCTCCAGGCGTAGCCGAAGCCGGCGCACACGCAGATCACCATGGCGGAGATCAGGCACAGCCAGCGGCGGCCGGCGAAGGCCCGGACGGATGCGGTCGTATTGGCGGTCACCCGGTTTCCTCCTTTACAGCTTCTTGTGGAGCTTGAGCAGCTCAATGAGCATCTGGTCGCGGTAGGCCGCGCACGCCTCGTTGGTGTGGCCGATGTGGTCGGGGAAGTGCTTCATCTCCTCATCCACGCCGGGCTGGGCCACCTCGGCCCAGTTGTCGGGCTGGTGGGTCCAGGAGGCCATGTCGGCCAGCCAGCGGTCGCCGGAGTTGCCCAGCATATTCACCATGCCGGTCAGGCCGTCGGGGTTGCCCAGCTGCATGATCATGTTGTGGCCGAAGATGGCCCAGCGCAGGCCGGGGCCGTAGACCAGGGCCTTGTCCGCGTCCTCCACGGAGCACACCCCCCGCATCACCAGATCCTGCACCTCCCGGTAGAGGGCCAGCTGGAGCCGGTTGGCGATGAAGCCGGGGCACTCCCGGCGCAGGAGGACGGCCTCCTTGCCGATGGACTGGTAGAAGTCGTAGGCCAGCCGGAGCAGGGCGGGGTCGGTCTTGTCGCCAGAGGTCAGCTCCACCAGGGGGATGAGGTGGGGCGGATTGTAGGGGTGGGCCCCCACGCAGCGCTCCGGGTGGGCCGCCTTGGCGGCAATGTCGGAGATGAGCAGGCCGGAGGTGGAGCTGGCATAGAGGGCGTCCGCCGCGGCGCAGGCCTCCACCTGGGCCAGAATGGACTGCTTGATCTCCAGGCGCTCCGGGCCGCTCTCCTGGATGAACTGGGCGTCCGCCACGGCCCCCTCCATGGAGGTGGTCAGGCGGATGGCCGCCACGATCTCCCCCCGGCGCTCCGGGGTAATGGCGTTAAATTGCTCCAGAGCATCCAGGCTCTTGTGCATCTGGGCCTCGCTCCTTTTGAGCTGCTCGTCGTTGATGTCGTACAGGGTCACGGCCAGCCCGCGCATGGCGAACTGGATGGCCCAGCTGGAGCCGATCACGCCGCCGCCCACGCAGGCGGCGCGCTTGATATCTGCAACCTTCATAATGACATATCTCCTTTTGCCGGGGTGGCAGGTGTCCCGGCGGGGCGTTGCTCCGCCCCAGCCGGGATATGGCGAGCCGCCAGGCGTTGTGGGGTCAAGCGTCTGGCGGCCTCGTTCTGGTTCAGCATTCCGAAGGGTCGTCCGGTAGAGGCCCGGAGGGGTCTCGCAGGCTGTGCTGAAAAGCCGCGGACAGGCGTTATCTGCGGTAGCGCAGGCCGGTGGCGGAGCGCACCATCTCGTCCCAGGTGGCGAAGTCGGTGCTCTCTTTCACAAAGGCGTCCAGCAGCGGCGGGGCGTAGATCAGGGTATCCGCCTTCCAGTTGACCATCACGGCGCTGGAATACCGGAAGCCCTCAAAGCTCTCAAAGCGGGTATACTCCTGCATGAAGTCGTCGGTGAAGATGTCCTCCAGCAGGCGCATCAGCTCTGGGGCGTTTTCCAGAAAGACAAAGCCCTTACTTATCGTCTGATCCATAGAACTTCTCCGCCTCTTTTTCCACGTAGGAGCGCCAAGCGGGGGCGTCGATCTCCATCCGCTCGCGGATCCAGTGCATCTGCTCGGGCTTTCCGGTCATGGCCTCCTTGCGCAGCACGGACATGTAGAGGGAGCCCTCTCCAGGGGGGCACCCCTGGAGGAAGAAGGCGTTGGGATGCTCCTTCAGGTGCTTGCGGGCGCAGTTACCGTGGAGCAGGATCTTCTCGTCCGGGGTATCGGGGGACAGGGTGTTCCGGCCGCCGGCCACCACCACCATGTCGGTGTTGTCATCGTAGACGCCGATGGCCTTCAGCGTCTCCATGTTGAGGGTCAGCAGGGCCTGACAGCTGGAGCAGGCGCCCTCACAGTGGACCTCATACTCGGGCCAGCGGTTGCGGATGTCCTCCAGGTAGGGGACCCACATCTTCTTGTAGCAGTCGGCCACCTTGTCGCCCACCACCTCGATGTCGTCGCGGTTGGTGGTGCCCAGGCCGGCCTCCTGGGCCACGCGGAAGTAGTCCACGCCGTCGGGATCAATGCCCACCAGCTCGCAGGCGATGCGGTCCAGCGCCACGGGGTCATAGGAGCCCATGATGCAGTCCACCTCGATGGGCACGGGGGTGTGGGGGGAGTAGCCGCTGGCGGCGTGCATCACGTCCATGATGTTGATGTCGGCGCGGCAGGCCCACCACACGTCCATCATGGCCATGGTCAGGTTCTGCTGGTGCATCTGAACATGGACCTGATCCTGCACCACGCCCTTGATGTTCTTCAGCGCTCCGGAGAACACCATGCTGGCGTGGGCCTTGAGGATGGGCAGGTTGATGATGTGCTCGGCCTCCAGCAACAGGCGGGGCAGCTTGACGTGGCTGATGTTGGAGCGGTAGCCCCGCACGGCTACATTGATGAGGTCCTTGTCCTTCTTGATGTCCACCAGCTCGACGCCCTCCTCCCGGGCGACGGCGGCGATGCCGCAGGCCTCATAGCACTCGTCGGTGTCGCAGCCCACGGCGGCGGCCTCGGCGATGACAATGCGCTTGGGGTTGGCCTTTTTTACCTCACGGATGACGGCGCGGACGGTCTCGGGGTGGGTGCACACGGCGAACTCCGGGGGAGCCGCGTGCCCCGCGTTGGGCTTGAGCACAACGGTAGAGTTGGGCTCAATCATTTTGGCAGCGCCGCCCATCATGTCAAAGACGCGGGTGACATTCTCCTGCACGTCCAGGCCATGAGCCAGCGCCACAAGGGATTTCTTGCTCATTGCGTTTACCTCCTTCTAAAGATTGACTATTTATGGGCCCGGCCGCTTACTGCTTGTGCGCGGCCATGTAATCCTGGTCATACTTGTGATCCTGCAGGGCGAGAATCAGCAGAATCGAAAGGAACGCCAGCCCGGCAAACACGATGTAAGCCACGCTCAGGCTGTTGAACAGCTTCTTGATGAGGCCGTTGACGGCGAAGTTGCACATGAAGATGATGTTGGTCAGGGGGAACACCACGCTGTTGACCTTGGCGTAGCCCACCCGGCCGAACACAGAGCCGGGGACGGAGTTCATCAGGGCGGGGGCTGCGGCGCCCAGGAAGCCGATAACCACTAGGGACACCCACACCAGAGGCATCACGCCGCTGATGTTGAAGAGCATGGCCACAATATACAGCACGCCGGTGAGCACGCCGGCCTTCTTGATGCCCAGCCTGAACAGGATGCGGCCGAAGATGACCGCGCCAATAATTCCGATGACGGCGATAGCGCTCATAACACTGACCGCCAGATCGGGGGCAATGCCCACCTCAATGTTGCGGGCCACCAGCTGGGTCATAATGCCCATCTGGGCCAGCATCAGAAAGCCGGTGGACAGAGCGCACAGCCAGGTCTCCTTGGTGCGCAGCAGCTTGCCGGTGGTCCAGCCGGAGTTGTCCAGCTCGGGGGGCGCGGAGGAGTAGTTGGCCTTGAACTCGGCCTCGGTGACGTTATCGGGATAGAGGCCCCGCTCCTTGGGGGTATCGCGCAGAAGCGCCATGCCGATCACACCCACCACGGCGGCCACGCCGCCGCAGATCACAGAGCCCATGGGCATGCCGATCGAGCCCGCCAGGACGTTGAGCAGCGGGACAAAGAGCATGGTTCCAAAGTTGGAGCCCATTGCCACGATGCTCATGGCCTGTCCCTGTCTCTTGGGGAACCACATGGCCACCAGAGTACCCACACCCACAAAGGAGCCGGAGCTGAGGCCGCCGCCCACAAAGCACATGGCGATTAAGTACATGGGGACATTGACGGCGTTGCAGGCCGCGATATGGCCCAAGCCCGCCAGAATGAGGCAGCCGGCGGCCACTTTGCTGGGGCCGATGCGCTGGTTCACCTGCCCTGCTGCGACGGCGATCAGCACGCCGACGATGCCGGCCACGGAGTTCATGGTCAGGATGATGCTTTGATCCACGTTCAGCCGTTCCGCCACAGCGGGAGAAATGATGTTGGTTCCGTCTGCAAAGAAGCCGCCATTGCTGAAAAACACCAGCAGTCCAAAGATCAGCAATAACCAGCCCCAGGGTCCAAATCCTCTTTTTTCTCTCATAATACGCAATCCTCCTGAGTGGGGAGCGGATGCCCGCCCGTCATTTCATGAATTGAGTGCGCCGCGCCGTATAGTCCTGAACCGCCCCTTTCCGCGTTCTCTCCTTTTTGTGATTTTTTTAACGCAGGCCCAGTATATCCTTTACAGCCGCGTTTGAAAAATATATAATCTTTAGAACGGTATAAGCAATTTATATACTTACCGGGAGGGAAGTTGGCATGGAACTTTCACAGTTGAGATACTTCATCGCCGTAGCCAAGCTGGGCAATATGTCCAAGGCCGCCGAGACCTTGTTCGTCTCCCAGCCCAATCTGAGCACCAGCATCTCCCGGTTGGAGGAGGAGGTGGGCGTCCCCCTCTTTGAGCGGCGGCGGGGCAAGATCGCCCTCAATCAGAACGGCGAGCTGCTGCTGAAAAGCGTGGAGCAGGCCGTTTCACTCCTGGACGCCGGCGTCCAGGCTGTGCGGAACCAGCACAGCGGACGGCCCGAGCCCCTCTCCATCGTCTGCATGACGGACGACACCACCCTCCTGGAGCATTTTCTGCTGGAGCACCCCGAGGTCAACCTGATCCACCAGCGGGCCGACCTGCCCAACGTCACCAGTCTGCTGGACCGGTGCGAGGTGGATCTGGCCATGACGGTGCTCCCGCCCCCGTCGGAAGAGGTGGTCTATGAGCGCATCTATGCGTGCAACTTCGGCATGCTCATGCGCCGGGAGCATCCACTGGCCGCCCTGCCTGCGGTAGCCCACCGGGAGCTGGCAGGGGTACACCTGGCCATCGACGGCTCCCGGGTCAACAAGGAGACCTTCTGCGCCGCGGAGAACAGCAAGTTCGGCCTGACTCCCATCATCGACTACGACGTACGGCACCTGGACCTTCTCACCTCCCTGGTGGAGTCCAACAACTGTGTCTCCATTGTCCCCGCCGTCAAGTACAAGGAGCTCTCTCTTCAGGGCAAACACCCCGACTTGGTGTTCCGGGAGTATGCCGACGGCGCGCCCACCGCCTACTGGGGCATCGCCTATAACAAGCGCCGTCCCCTGACGGAGCTGGGCCAGTGCTTCCGCGCCTTTGTCCAGAGCTACTTCACCTCCATCGACACCCGCTACGCTGACGCCCAGGAGCCTTCCGCCGGCTAACAGTTCAGCCCCGCCCCCGGCATGGCCAGGGGCGGGGCTGTGTGTTCCCGACGGGCGGGATAGTGTCCTACCGGCAAGGCGGTGGGCACCGCATTGGCCACCGCCAGTTCCTCCCGGGCAAAGTAGTCGTGGAGTGTGAGTCCCCGGTCCGCCGCCAGCGCCGCCGTCTGGGGGCCCACCATACCGGCGCAGATCGCCTGCCCCGGCCGCAAAGCGTCCAGCACCAGGGCCAGGGGGTGCTTCCGCCCGGACAGGGGCGCGTTGAGCAGGCTGCCCTCCCCCGCCGCCGGCAGGGGGAGCACCACACAGTCCGCCAGGGCGGCCCCCTCCAGGCTCTCCTCCATCTCCACCCCGTCCAGCGCGCCCAGCCGCTCCAGCGCATAGGCGTGCACCGTGTGCCCGTCTGCGGCCAGCAGCTCGGCCAGCTTGGCCTGCCTCATATCGCCCCCCGCCACCCACAAATTCAGTTCATTCCGCATGGAATGCGCCTCCCTTCAACGTGACTACTCCCATCGTATTCCCGCGCCGGAAAAGGGTGCGTCCGCCCCGGGCGGACATTTCCCTTGAAAAAAGACGAATTCTGCGGTATAGTAGATCGGATTCTGTTGGAATGAGGAGGAATGGATTTATGACGGAAAAGAGGCACCAGTGGGCCTCCAACCTGGGCTTCATCCTGGCCGCAGCCGGCTCTGCGGTGGGCCTGGGCAACATCTGGAAATTTCCCGGCAAGGTGGGCGCCTACGGCGGCGGCGCCTTCCTGCTGTGTTATCTGCTGATCGTGTTCCTGGTGGGCTTTCCGGTCATGCTGGCGGAGCTGTCCATCGGCCGGGCCACCCAGAAGAATGTGGTGGGGGCCTTCCGCACTCTGAACCCCCGGTGGCGGTTCGCGGGATACATCGGCATCGTCACCCTGTTTGTCATCCTGTCCTACTACTGTGTGGTGGGGGGCTGGGTGCTCAAGTATGTCCAGATCTACGCCGCCGGCGCCCACTTCGGCGCCGGGCCGGGCGCCTATGCCGACTACTTCTCCACCTTCAGTGCCCGTCCGGTGGAGCCCCTGCTGTGGGGCCTGGGCTTTCTGGTGCTGTGCATCGTGGTGGTGGTGCGGGGCGTGTCCCAGGGCATTGAGAAGGTGAGCAAGGTGCTCATGCCCCTGCTTTTCCTGCTGCTGGCGGGCCTGGTGGTCTACTCAGTCACCCGCCCCGGCGCGGGGGAGGGCCTGCGCTTCCTGTTCGGAATCGACCCCGCCAGGCTCAGCGGCGACACCCTGGTGGGCGCATTGGGACAGGCCTTTTTTTCCCTGTCCGTGGGCATGGGCATCATGGTGACCTACGGCTCCTACGTGCCCAAGTCGGAGAACCTGGCCAAAAGCGCCGGTTGGATCTGCGCGCTGGACACCCTGGTAGCCGTCATGGCCGCCCTGGCCATCGTCCCGGTGGTGATGATCACCCAGGGAGAGGAGGGACTGGGCATGGGCGGCGGCTTCGCCTTCATCAGCCTGCCTGCCATGTTTGCCGAGCTGCCCGGCGGCCGCTTTTTCGGCATGGCCTTCTTCGCCCTGCTCTTCCTGGCCGCCCTCACCAGCGCCATCAGCATCCTGGAGAGCCTGGTGGCCTTTCTCACCGAGGAATTCCACCTCTCCCGGGCCAGGGCGGCCATCGGCCTGTCGGTGCCCATGGCGCTGCTCAGCGCGGGCTACTCCCTCTCCCAGTCCGCCGGGCGGGGCATCAACCTGCCCTGGTTCGACTTCAAAAACGGGATGCAGATGCTCCCCATGAACGCGGTGATGGAGAAGTTCACCGACAATCTGATGATCCCTCTGGGGGCGCTGTGCTTCTGCCTCTTTGTGGGCTGGGTGTGGGGCACCAAAGCCGCCGGGCAGGAGATCGCCGGCGAGCACGGCCTCCGGCGGATGCAGAAGCCCTGGGCCTTCGCGGTGCGCTTTCTCGCCCCTCTGGTCATCGTGGTCATCCTGTACTTCACCCTCGGCATGGGCGAGGGCCTCTCCTGACAAAAAAAGCGCGGACCGTTGTACGGTCCGCGCTTTTTTGCGGGAATACTAGCTCACAGGGTGTCCGCCCGGTAGGCCAGGGTGCGGCTCTCGCCGGGGGCCAGGACGATGCAGTGGGCTTTATCGGTGAATTCCGGCCCCTCCGCCGTCCCGGCGGCGCAGCCGTGCCACGGCTCAATGCACAGGTAGGGGGCCTTCTTCCCCGGCATGGTCCAGAAGGCCAGCATGGGGAAGCCGTCGAAGGACACCCGCACCCCTCTGCCGCTTTTGCGGCTGCGCAGGGCGACGGAGCGAGAGCGCAGGCCCTCGAAGATCAGGGTGTCCAGCGCGTCAAACCAGCGGTAGTCCAGGGGCAGGGTGTCGGTGTCCTCCAGGCAGGGCAGGGCCGCCGGCCGGTCCAGCAATCCGTCCCGCAGCAGCAGGGTGGGACAGCTCTCCCGCTCGGGGAACACTAGCTCGTAGTCCTCGAACCGCTCCCCCGCCTCCAGGGGACAGCGGAAGCCGGTGTGGGCCCCTAGGCAGAAGGGCAACGGCCCCTCCCCCGGGTTGGCCACCGTCACCGCCGTGGAAAAACCCGTGTCGGTCAGCCGCTGCTCCACCGCCAGCCGGAAGGGATAGGGATACAGCGCCAGGGTCTCGGCGCTCTCCCGCAGCTCCAGGCGCACCCAGTCCTCCCCCCGCGCCGCCGGGGTGAACTCCCGCCGCCGGGCAAAGCCGTGGCGCTCCATGGCGTATTCCCTGCCGTCAAAGCGGATCTTTCCCTCCTTCAGCATCCCCACAATGGGAAACAGCAGGGGATTGCGCCCCGGCCAGTAGGCTGGATCGCCCCCCCAGATGTACTCCAGCCCCCGCTCGTCCCGGTAGGATACCAGCTCGCCGCCCAGGGTCTCCACCCGGGCGGTGCGGCCGCCCCGCTTCAGCTCCAGTTCCATGGTCTCCGCCTCCTTTGTGTATTGTCTGCATTATACCGCCCCAATTCTCCATTTGCAAGGTGGAATGGTTTGACAGATCGCCCATTCCGGGCTACAATAGAACCGATCGAAAAACAGGAAGGAGCAGCCCACTATGCTGTTTGCACCATACGAACGCTATCAGTACGCCCGCGCCCCGCTGGTGGAGGTGATCTGCCAGCTCCGCTTCCCCACCATCCTGTCCATCGGCGCCAAGGAGCCCGCCGAGTTTCAGGAGGCCATCCGCAAGGACTTCCCCCAGTATGCGGCCCGTCAGGAGCAGCTCCCCCCCAAGGTGGTCAAGAAGGGGAACGCCACCGCGCTGGAGCCTCAGAAGCCCATTACCAACTACAACTTCATCTCGGAGGACGGCCGCTGGAAGCTCAACCTGACCCAGGGCTTCATCGCCCTGTCCACCCTGAGCTACACCCGGTGGGAGGACTTCGCCACCCGGCTGGACCGCCCCCTGGCCCAGTTTATCCAGCTCTACCAGCCCGCCTTCTTCGAGCGCATCGGCCTGCGGTATGTCAACGCCGTCTCCCGCCAGCGTTTGGGCCTGGAGGGGGAACTCTGGGACGATCTGATCCGCAGCCAGTATATCGGCATACTCGGCGAGCCTGACGTGGAGGAGAGCGAGATCGCCAAGTGTTCCCTGGACGTGGAGACTCCCCTGGTGGGGGACTACCGGATGAAGCTCCACGCCGGTCCCGGCCTCATCGGCGGCGGCAAGACCGACAAGGAGGTCAAGTTCATTCTGGACGGCGACTTCTCCACCGCGGGCAAGCATAACCCCGACGCGGTGCCCGAAAAGCTGGAGCGGATGCACCGGTTCGCCGTCTGCCTGTTCCAGGGCGCCATCACCAAGGAGCTTCACGAGGCCATGGGGCCCACCCCTCTGGCCGAGTAAATCACACCGCCCGCCGGTTCCCCGGCGGGCGGTGTGATATCCCGGCGCGGCAAGACTGCTCTTGCATTTTGGGAAAAAACTGCTTATAATACAGGTGTCTTGACAGAAAGGCGGTGGACGCGGTGAAGCGGTTGCTTCTCGTAGTGGACTATCAAAAGGACTTTGTGGACGGAGCACTGGGCTTTCCCGGTGCGGAGGCACTGGACGGGCCCATCGCGGCCAAAATCGCCGCCTGCCGCGCCGCCGGAGATGACGTGGCCTTCACCCTGGACACCCATGGCCCGGACTACCTGGACACCCAGGAGGGGCGGAAGCTGCCGGTGCCCCACTGCCTGCTGAACTCGGAGGGCTGGCAGCTCTACGGCCAGACGGGACAGGCCATGGAGCGCAGCCGGGATATGGTCATCGGCAAGGGCGCCTTCCCCTCCCTGTGGCTGGCCAACTGGCTGAAGGAGCAGGGCTATGACCGGGTGGAGCTGGCTGGACTGGTATCCTACCTTTGCGTACTCTCCAACGCCATCATGGTCAAGGCCGCCCTGCCCGAGGCGGAGATCGTGGTGGATGCCGCCTGCACCGCCGGACCCGATCCGGCGCTCCACGCCAAGGGCCTGGACGTGATGGAGGCCCTCCAGATCACGGTACTGAACCGATAAAGGTTGTGAAACAGATGAAGGAACACATGAACTACACACTCCTGTGTGATTTTTACGAATTGACCATGGGCAACGGCTACTTTCAGACCGATGGCTATGCCGACCAGATCTGCTACTTCGATGTCTTCTTCCGCAATGTACCCGATGGAGGCGGCTTCGCCATCGCGGCCGGTCTGGAGCAGGTCATCGACTATATCGAAAACCTCCGCTTCACCGAGGAGGACATCGCCTACCTGCGGGGAAAGGGCTGCTTCTGCGAGGGCTTTCTGGACTATCTGCGCACCTTCCGCTTCACGGGCGACCTGTGGGCTGTGCCGGAGGGCACTCCCATCTTCCCCCGGGAGCCCTTCCTCACCGTCCGCGCCCCCGCCATTGAGGCCCAGTTCATCGAGACCTTCCTGCTGCTCACCCTCAACCACCAGTCCCTCATCGCCACCAAGACCAACCGCATCGTCCGGGCCGCCGACGGCCGCCCAGTGAGCGAGTTTGGGTCCCGCCGGGCCCAGGGCCCCGACGCCGCTGTGCTGGGTGCCCGGGCGTCCTATATCGCCGGCTGCGCCGGCACAGCCTGCACCCTGGCCGACGAGATGTACGGCTCCCCCGCCGGGGGTACCATGGCCCACTCCTGGGTGCAGATGTTCCCCGACGAGTACACCGCCTTCAAGACCTATTGCCAGCTCTATCCCCACTCGGCCACCCTGCTGGTGGACACCTACAACGTGCTCAAGTCCGGCGTGCCCAACGCCATCAAAGCGTTCAAGGATATTTTGCTCCCTCAGGGCATTACCAACTGCGCCATCCGGCTGGACAGCGGCGACCTCACCTATCTGTCCCGCAAGGCCCGCAAGATGCTGGATGCGGCGGGGCTTACCGAGTGCAAGATCGTGGCCTCCAACTCCCTGGACGAGTACATCATCCGGGATCTGCTGCTTCAGGGGGCCAAGATCGACTCCTTCGGCGTGGGTGAGCGGCTCATCACCTCCAAGAGTGAGCCGGTGTTCGGCGGCGTTTACAAGCTGGCCGCCGTGGAGGACAAGCAGGGCAATATCATTCCCAAGATCAAGATCAGCGCCAACCCGGATAAGATCACCAACCCCCACTTCAAGAAGGTGTACCGCCTGTTCGACAAGGAGAGCGGCAAGGCTTTCGCCGACCTCATCACCCTCCACGACGAGGCGGTGGACGAGAGCCAGCCCCTGGAGCTCTTTGACCCCGACGCCACCTGGAAGCGCAGCCGTGTCACCAACTTCACCGCCAAGGAGCTGCTCGCTCCCATCTTCCTGGGGGGCAGGCGGGTATACGACTCCCCCCCCATCGCCGAGATGCGGGCCTACTGCGCCGGACAGATCGACCTGTTGTGGGACGAGGTTAAGCGCTTTGAGAACCCCCATAACTACTACGTGGACCTGTCTCAGAAGCTCTGGGACATCAAGCAGTCCCTTCTGGAGCAGAAGGGCTGACCGGTCTGCCCACTGCAAAACAATAAATACCGGGCCGCACGCCGTGCGGCCCGGTATTTTGTTTGCTTTCTCACTCGGCCAAGATCAGCTTGGCCACTTCCAGAAGCATCTTCCTCTGTCGTCCGTCCATCTGATCCACCAGTTGTGCCAGCTCTCCCTCCAGGTAGCGCCCCTGGAGCACCGACACCCCGGTTACCAGCTCGGAAAGTTCACAGTTGAGGTGCGCCGCCACCGCAGCCAGCGTGTCCAGATTGATTTTGGTCACGCCGCGCTCTATCTGGCTGATATAGCCCACTGACACGGAGAGGGCCTCTGCCAGACGCTCCTGCGTCATGTCGCGGCTCCTGCGCACCTGCTTGATGCGCTGTCCGATTGCACCATAATCCACGTTCATCCGATCACCCGTTTCTTAGTGTATCGGGAATCGGCTTTGGTATACAGACATTGTATGCTAAAGTTTGAGTTATCCTTGCGGTTTCCGTGTCGAAATCTGTCGAGGAAAATCCTTCCTGCCCAAATACTGGCTTTTTTTCACCGATTCCCGCAAGATTCAGCACGAAACCGGCTGTTTCTCCCATGCCTCCAGCAGCAGCCGGGCGTTATGCCGGTTGCGCTCCATGGCCCGGCAGAGCGCCCCGGAGGCCGGCAGACCTTCCAGCCCCAACTCCGCCAGTGCGGGCCGGGGCGGGTCCAGCAGCTCCTGAATTTCTCCGGCCAGGCGGCTCAGAACAGGGTACTCCTCCTCCCCCAGCTCCCCGGTCAGTACCAGGCACTCCACCTGCTCCACATGGGCGAACAGGTTCCACAGGGTGAGCAGCACCGTCCGGTACCGCTCCGCCTCTCCCGCCGGCAGGGCCGCCGCATACCGGGCCGCCTCGTGGTACACCAGATGAAAGCAGGCCAGAATCTCGCCGGAGCGCTCCGGCCGGCCGGGCGCGTGGAGGCTGCGCTGCACCAGCTCCCAGTAGGAGGCCTGGAGGCGGCACAGGGTACGCAGGTTGTGTCGGAACTGGGTAGCCTTCCGGGTGGGCACCAGGAAACGGTTTACCACCAACACCAACGCCACTGCCAGCAGCAAGTAGAATAGGCGCAGTTGGATGGCCTGGCCCTCCTTTACCGTGAGGGTGGCCAGGGCAAGGGCGAAGGAGGTGGAAAAGATGGGGTGTACCCAGGAGCCCGGAGTACAGCAATACATCAGGGAGATCATGGCCAGGGCAAAGGCGAAGACGCCGGTCAGGCCGGGCAGCCATGGATAGACCAGATGTACCACCAGGCATCCGATGGCGGTGCCCACCGGCCGGGTGATCATCCGGTGGGCGCTCTCCTCATAGCTGGGCTGGAGCAAAAGAAAGGCGTGGAGCGGGAACCAGTAGGTGTGCTCAAATTCCCACAAAAGGCTGACGGTTGTGCTGATGGTCATGACCACGGCCAGGCGCAGGGCAAAGCGCACCTCAAAATTGTTGAGATTCAGCCGCCGGCGGCCGCTGGCAAATACCTCCCGCCAGGGCACCCGGGGCCACCGGGTCCGGGGCTCTCCCTCCGCCAGCAGCAGGAGCAGGCGGTGGAGAAAGCTGCGGTAGAAGATACGCAGCCGCCCCTGAGGCAGGGCGTCCTCTGCCAGCAGGATCTGGAGCCGTTCTGTCAGCGCTCCCCGTGCCTCCGGCGAAGCGGCGTTCTGGAGCTGCCGCACCAGCCCCGCCAGCGTAACCAGCACCTTCCCGCAGGCGGGGCCAGCCTGGAGCCGCCCCCAATCCTCGTCCGCCAGGAGGTAGCTCAGGCGCTGAAACAGCAGTGCAAACAGGTAATAAAACCGCCGTTGCCCATCTGGCAGGTGGAAGTGGCTGCGGCGGGCATAGCCCAGCCGCCGGAACCGCTGGGCCAGCCCCTCCAACTCCCTGCGCGCCCCGTACGCCCCGCCGCCCCCGGCCAGTTCCTCCAGCAGCTCCGCCAGGCGGGTCAGGCCCCGGGTGATCTCCTCCTCCGGCGGGGCGGACGGGGCAGACAGCCGGGCATAGAGGAGCAGCGCCCCGATGAGCACCAGCGTACAGAACAGCAGGCACAGCATCTGAACCGGAAATTCCTCCGGCGTGGGCGGCCGGAGCTCCAGGAACACGAAAGTCATGGCGTAGCCGAAGTAGCCCTTCGGCGCGAACTGGTCGCTCTGGAAAAACACCAGCGCAAAGGGAACCGTGAAGTTCAAAAGCACACAGAGCACCGCATTCCGACTGGCCAGATAGGCGAGCATACCCAGCAGGAGGGTGATGAACAGCAGCTTGATGTAATATGTACCGGTGTTGTTGCGTTGCCGCCGGATCTGAAACAGGGTGGTGGTGCTGGACACCACCATGGCGTTCCGGCTCCCGAACAGGAGTGAAACCGTCAAAAAAAGAACCGCAAAAAACAGAATGGTGGGAAACGCTGCCCTCCACCGGCTCCGGAACTGTGCCGCGAAAGCTCTGCATATTCCACAGAAATCCACTCTTTTCCACTCCCTTCGCCCTTTTTTCCCATTATACCCCGATCCCCTCCCGCCTGCAAGCTAATACGCTTGACGGCTCCCCAGCGTTTTGGTAGGATGGATCGTGGACAGAAAGGAGCGCATGTGATGACCGAGTGTATTTCGGAGGGCCTGTACCGGATTCCGGTGCCCCTGCCCGGCAACCCTCTCCGGGAACTGAACAGCTACCTGCTCCGCGGGCGGGAGCGCAGCCTGCTTATCGATACCGGCTTCCGGCAGGAGGAGGGCCGCCGCGCTCTGTTTGCCGGGCTGGCGGAGCTGGATGTGGACCCCAGGGATGTAGATGTGGCCCTCACCCATCTCCACTCCGACCACTCCGGCCTGGCCCCGGAGATCGTTGGGGAAACCGGCTGGATTTACGTCAGCGGGCCCGACCGGGCCTATCTGGAGCAGCCGGAGGAGGCCAAATGGGCCCACACCGATGCCTTTTATATCTCTGAGGGCTTTCCGCCGGAGCTGTTGGCACAAAACAGGGCCAACCCCGCCCGCGCTCTGGCCCCCGTCCCCACCGGCCGCTACCGCACACTGGAACCCGGCGCTGTGCTGGAGGCGGGCGGCCGCCGGCTCACCTGCCTGCCCGCGCCCGGTCACACCCCCGGCCAGCTCTGCTTCTGGGACGAGTCGGACGGCATTCTCTTTACCGGCGACCACGTGCTCTTTGACATCAGCCCCAATATCACGCCTTGGAACGGCATGGAGGACGCCCTGGGATGCTATCTGGACAGCCTACGGGCCGTGCGGGAGCTGCCCGCCCGCCTGTCCCTGCCCGGCCACCGCCGCCCCGGTGCGCTGGCCCCCCGGGTGGACGCCCTGCTGGAGCACCACGCCCACCGCCTGGACGAGCTGACCGCCATCCTCCGCGCCCGCCCCGGCAGCACCGCCTATGAAGCCGCCGCCCATATGACCTGGAACATCCGCTCCAGGAGCTGGGACGACTTTCCCCTGGCCCAGAAGTGGTTTGCCGTGGGCGAGTGCATCGCCCACCTGGACCATCTGCACCGGCAGGGACGGCTCCAGCGCGAGCGGCAGGACGGTGTGTGGCATGCCTGGGTCCTTTAACCGCGTCCGCCGGGCCGCAGCGGTACATTTTCCTCTTTTTTATCTTCTCTTTTATTCTATTTCTGATGTTCTTTCCAAAACCGACACAGTTTACTTCAATTTTATCTATCTGTATTATTATTCCCCTTTTTTCGCAGACCCGACCAGCAAAAAATGGCGCACATAGAAATCCGCCCTGGGGCAAAGCTATGTCTGGATTCACCGAATCCAACAAATTTGTCACCAAAGGAGATGCGCTATTATGTCTAGCTCTAACAATTCCAATTCCAACCAGCCCGTGGTTCCCAGCGCCCGTGAGGCCCTGAACAAGTTCAAGATGGAGGCCGCCCAGGAGGTTGGCGTCAACCTGAAGCAGGGCTACAATGGCGATCTGACCAGCCGTGAGGCCGGTTCCGTTGGCGGCCAGATGGTCAAACATATATGTCCAGTACGAACAGTAGTGATAAACAGGGCAAATCGGAATGTAGACAAGCATATAATCCCGATTACATATCAATATAGCTTAGTTTTATAACTTTTCAAAGGGTCAAGGTAATCTCAAATTCCTGTGGGGCTTACCTTGGCCCTTGCTTTCGTCTGGACGAAAGAATACCCCCCGCCAACTGCACGCTAATTCCATGTCGTAAATACACCGCCCGCCCCCGTAGGGGCGGGCGCTTTTTTATTTTCTAGCTGTTCATTTAGAAAAGCCTCAACCACAATAAAAAGTGAATAAAACGGGGGCTTTTAGCCCCCCTTAACTACCGATAAGCCCCGGCTACGCCCCCCTGTCAATGGCGGCACATGGGCCGTTTATCTTGACCATTGACAGGGGGCGCAGCCGGGGCTATGACCACTTTGGGATAGTTCGATTATTTGCTTTAGACGAAAAGCTATCTTTTCCAAAAAAGAATTGCAATTTCCAATTTATTGTGTTATATTAAATATATAAAAATAGTCATCTTTAAGGAGTCAATTATTATGCATAATTTATTGTCGACGACTAAAGAAAATAGTCTCTACCCGTGGTATCAATATTGGAGGGAGCGGATTCAAATTCTGATTGATGGCGCATGAGCTTTTTCCTATTCTCTAGGTTGCTCATGCGCCATTTTTTAGAAGGACGGGACGAGTTTTGCTGTTAATGGTGCTGAAAGAAAGGAGAGATTTCTAGTGAAGAAAAGAGTAATTGGTCTTACCCTGGTAGTTTGCCTTTTGTTCTCGACTACCGCTTTCGCTTCTTCGACATCCATTTCTCAGATGTCGCCGGACATGAACGCGGCCATAGAGGTTGCCACATCTTATCTGGAAGATGCGGCATACTCTCAGTATTTTTACGATGCTCAAGACTTGGTAGCGCACACTATAGAAGTAATTCCCGAAAATGAAAAGGCAGTCCTTTCCCAGAGTATCGCGGAATATCCTTCGTTTAGATCGGCCCAAGCTGTTGTACCATATGAAGATACCAGCATTAACACCGGGACACTCCAGGCTTTTGAGGAAAACTTGGAGTTGCATCGGGACAGTGTTGCCTACTATGGGCATCTTAACGAGCTAGAGAACACTACATATAAATACTTTACTCCCTCTTATGATGTAGTTGACGGTAATATTGACGGCGACTTCGCCACAGTTAATGTGTATGAAACGATTGATTTCCAGTACAGCGACTGTGACGAGCCTTCTATGATGGTAACCCACTATTATATCTCGTTGGTTAAATATGACGGCGAGTGGTTGGTTATGTCTGTCGAATCTGATGATTTGTTTTATCAGACGTATCGTGACAGCGACTTTAAATTGTCAGAAGCAATCGAGGGGATAGACGCTGCTTTTGAAGAAAATGAGCAGCTTGCACTTTCAGAGCCAGCCACATCTGATGATAACGTTGGACAATTAGTACCTGCTGCAAACTCTAGCACAGACCGGAAATATATTCCAAAAAATGCTGTTAATTATGCGTTGACCTATTCTTCGTCTGGGGATGATGGTAATAAGTCCCCATCCTACAGAAACAAAAATTTCTATTGGTCTTCATCGAGTTGTCAACTTTTTGTGTCACAGTGTATTTGGGCTGGGTTTGGAGGAAGTAACTCGCCAGACGATATTAACGACAGGTTGGTAATGGATACTTCTGGCTCCTATCAGTGGTGGTCTACCGATAGTAAATATAATCATCCAAACTACAACGACCCCGGCAGTCCAAGCGATAAAGGATGGAATAGTTGGATTAAATGCTCTCAATTCAAGGTGTATGTAGATGGTGTAAAAGCTTCTTCTACTGAGTCCGGGATTGTGTGTGATACTCATTCTGTTCCCTACAATTCGGATAATATGGTGGGAAGCTCGGGCCTCACAAAGAATGATTTGATTGGTGCAGCCTTACATGTTAATGGCGCGGATCCCCTGGGCCATGCGGTTATTATAAATAACGCTACTGGAACGACACGTCAGACAGTTTACTATACCTGTTACAATAATTGCGCAAAAAATATCCGGCTGTCTACGAGATTCCCCAGCAGTAAGTCCTCCACGGATAACAAGATTTATGTCATGGTTCCCCGTTATCTAAGAGGGGCGAATGGCGCGACCTCCAATTATTTGTATGCCGACCTTCAGAACGCCTTGGTTAAGGGGACTTCTGGAGTGCGCCAGACCCTTTATGGACGTTCGGTGTCTGCTGTGTCCTCCTTGACAATGAAGGTCTATAAACCTAACACAGCTAACGCTGCGTATACATTTAAGGCATCTAATAAGAATGTAGTCAGTGGAAGTGTTTTGTTTAACGTTGCGGGAGAGTGGAAAGTTGTCGTGAGCGGTACGGGCCTTGACCCATTTACTTATATCATTCGGGTTGTTTGAAAAACAAAGGAAGAATGATATGAGAAAAAAGTTTCCAATCAAGGCCATTATAAGCATATGTTGTGTCGCCCTCATTATTATCGTTGGAGTTGTTTTAATAGTGAACAATTCCTTTCAGCCAGAGGACAGCCAAGAGAGAGATTTATCCGAGCTTGCATTTGATAATCTGGATATGGACGCCCCCGTAGGGGTTGGTTTCAACCTTGCGTTTGAAAATGATGATTTTATCATTTTCTACGGAGACGAGGCTCTATTTGGCTATGATTTATCAGAGGAAAAAATCACGTTCACCGTCGATTTTATTAAAGTATCCGGGACGACTGGAGCAGTTCAAGGAAGTGCTGGGACACGTGTGCGTGTTTCTCAGGATGGTCAAAATATAATTCTCGTATACTTTAATATGGATACACCTGATGCCGTATATGATGCCTATTATATTTCAATTCCGACTATGACGTATCATTGCGGCGAATACCATCCAATGGAGGACGCTTTTAATCCTGAAAATGCAGTCGGATATGTTTTGCCGGGGGCTGTTTATTCGCGTACCCAATACATTCGTGGCGATTCGTCATGGAATGTCTTTGATGGATATGAAGTTGAATAATGTGCCGTATGCCTCGCCCCTCCGCTAATGCGGAGGGGCGATTTTTGTTCTTGACGTATGCAGGGAAAGAAGATATACTAAATATGTTAAAAGTTGCGCAAATGGCCCCCGCACGAGGATTACGGACGGGAACAGCCAGAAGCGGGAACAGCTTTTGATACGTCAGCCCGACCCCCGGCGTTATGGATATGGGCGCATAAGTGCATCCGGGAATTGTGTATGGGCTGTGCGTGAAGTTTGATTTGTCCGCAGTAGCGGGAAACCGCTTTGTTGCGGAAGTGGAGCCAACGGCATGCGGGGATGCCTCCCCTGCCAATGTGCCTGCGGGGTAACTTCACCTGTTTTATAAATATGCCCAAGGGGCCGGTAACGGCATGATTTTTGCCAAATGTAAAACGCTTGTCCTGGTGGACGATGGGCGGCGTTAGCGTTTCCGTATAATCCGCGGAGTGAGGCGAACCAAGTCCCCTATTGCTGGTGCGGGTGATACCTGCGAGGCTGAGGCAATACTGACGGAAAGAATGGGGAAAGGGGAAATTATGCCCTTTTCATGAAAAATTTAAGACAGCAACACTTGTTGCCATAGGTATGAAGGAGTACAGCTTTTTGAGAAAAGCCGTACTCTTTTTATGCTTATTTTTGGTATGGCTTTCCAAGGTGGCACCGCCGGGGGCAGTTCCTACCCACCGATACGCTTTCCGCAAAAGGAGGTGATTTGTATGCCTTGTTTCTACAGCCTGTCTATTTATGGCATACACCTTTTTCCCCAGCGCCACCACCTCCGGCGGCGGCCCCTTCCATTTCTTTCAATACGAGGTAACTGTGGGTATAATCAGTGTGGACGGCTTTGAAAGCCGTTTCGCTCTGGCCTGCCAACCCAAAGGAACTTGTAAAGAAGAAATCCACCGCTTATTTACAGCGAAACATATCAATCCAAGGACATTTTCTGATTGTACTGACCTGGATTCAACGATGTATTATAGGCTCCAAAACGAAGCCGAACAGCCCAAACTTTCAACAATCGTCTCTTTGTGCGTGGGCTTTTCTCTGGACACGCTGACAGGTTATCACCTGATCGCACTAGCCGGATATACTTTGCTCCCCAGAAACACCCTACACCGTATCTATGCGTATTTCATAGAGAACAGCCAAAGCCTGACAATCTCTGAGTGCAATAAGTTTTTGGAGGACATGGGCTTTCACAAGCAAGGTGAGCTACTAGGCTCCCAACAGCGGAAATAAAGCAACGAAAAATTTTCTGACTTACTAAGTCAGAAAATGCCGGGAAAAACGGCTGATTGAAACGTCAGATTTGCGGCAAGCCGTTGAAATCACCAGGAAACACCTCTGACTTAGTAAGTCGTGAAAACATTTCTGTTTCAGATTATGATAGGTACAACACAAGGACTTGTGAACTTATCAGCCAGGGCGGAGGCCGGGCCAGCCGCCGCCCCCCTGAATAGGAAAGGAATGTTTTACCATGAAAATTACCGATTTGACTATCGACCCCCGGAGCCTGGGGAACAAGCTGTGGCTGGTGGAGGTGTCCCCGGCTTACGAGTACCAGAACAACAGGCGGACAGATACCGTCCTCGGCTACCGCTATACGGTGGCCTTGCCGGAAAAGGGCCTGGACAAAATCAATGTGCGCATTGACGGGGATAAGCTCATGGATGCCCCGGACGGCTATGCCGAAGTTCGTTTCGACGGCCTAGAGGTGTTTATCTATTGGAGCCAGGGCCAGCCCCAGGTGGGGGCCAAGGCTACGGGTATCCATTTGGTAAATCCAAAAGCCTGATGTTTGGGCGGCGCTGGTGAGGCCAGCCGGGATTAGGACAGTTCCCTCAAGGAAATGGCCCCCGGCGGCAGCGCCAGCGCCGCCCCTCCCATAAGGGGTTAGTATTACCCCTTATGGGAAACTTGTAGCATGTAGCAAATTAAGGAGGCCATACATGGGCAACAACAGCCAATCCCGCAAGTGGGCGCTGGTAATCAACAATCCATTGGAGGCCGGGTTAGATCATAGCACAATCAAGGAAATCTTACAGCGGTTTTCTCCCGCCTATTACTGCATGGGTGATGAAATAGCGTCAACGGGGACATATCACACGCACTTGTTTTTCTATGCGCCATCGCCTGTGCGCTTCTCCACCGTCAAAAACCGCTTTCCAACGGCCCATATCGAAAAGGCATACGGAACAGTACAGGACAACCGGGCGTACATTCGGAAAGATGGCCAATGGGCGGACACGGACAAGGCGGAAACTTCGGTGCCTGGGACTTTCGAGGAATGGGGCGAGATACCCCCGGAACGGGCGGAGAAACACCCGGAGATGTTCCGTCTCGTCCAGAATATCCGGGACGGCATGACCACCACGGAAATCATAGACGATAACCCGGCTATGGCCTTTCGTGTCCGTGACATTGACCTGCTCCGGCAAACCCTGACGGCGGAAAAGTACGCCGTGGAGAACAGGCCCTTGCAGGTGTCCTATCTCTACGGGGCCAGCGGTGCGGGCAAGACGAGGAGCATTTACGAAACCCACGACCCCCGGAGCATTTACCGGGTGACAAACTATCGGGCCGCAAGAGGCGTTTCCTTTGACGGCTACCACGGGCAGGAAGTGCTTGTTTTCGAGGAGTTCAGCAGTCAGATACCGATTGAAGATATGCTCAACTACCTGGATATTTACCCTTTGGCGCTTCCGGCCCGGTACAACGACAAAACAGCTTGTTATACGATGGTCTATATTACTTCCAATCTTCCCGTGGAGAAGCAATATAGATCGGAACAGTGGGACAGGCCGGAAACCTGGCGGGCGTTCCTCCGCCGTATTCATACCGTGATAGAGTACCTCCCGGACGGCTCCACGGTCATTCACAAGAAAGGGGGATTTCCCTATGACCAGAAATGAAAAAGATACCATCAACAGGCGGACGGAAAACCGCCACTTGTTCCAACGCATGAAAAGAGGGCTGGAATCGGTTAGGGACACTCCCCACAAGCGGGTGCTGCTGGCGGCCTATCTGATCGGCGCTGTGCTGGTCTGGCTGTTCCGGGCGTATCTGTTCGGCCTAGACACCTACGGCATGTTTTCCCCCGTCCTGGAGGCCGTTATCAACCTCCTGCTCCCCCTCTACGCCGTGGGCGGCCTCCTGGCCGTCCTGGTGCTTCTGGGGACACCCTGGGGCGGCAAAGCGGCAAGGGAGGGCTTGCAGAAAGTGGGGCTTGTCAACCATGCGGGGGAGGCCCCTCCCCTCATAGCCAAGCGGCAGGACACGGACAATCCCCGGCTGACGGTCTGGGAGTTCGACCCCTGCGGCATACCCCTGGGAGAATGGGAGGACAAGCGGGCCAGAATTGAAACGGCCCTGAATATCACCATAGCTAAAATGACATGGGCAGAGGGACGGAAAATCATCCGTGTCTATTCCGCCCCCGCTGAAAGCGATTTTCCGGCCCTGCTCCCCTGGAAAGACAAATACCTGTCCCCGGACAACTTTGTGTTAGTCCTGGGGGAAAGCCTCACCGGGCCTGTGACGGTCAACCTTACGAATATCCCCCATATCCTGCTGGGCGGCTCCACAGAGAGCGGCAAGAGCGTCCTGTTAAAGCTCCTGCTTATGCAGGCACTCCGCAAGGGGGCGGAGGTCTACATAGCCGATTTCAAGGGCGGCGTGGACTTCCCCAAAGTCTGGCGGCAGAAATGCCACATGTGTTTCCAAGAAGATACCTTACTCTATGTCCTGGGCCAGCTTGTGGCGGTGCTGGAAGCCCGCAAGAAGTGGTTTGATGATGCCGGGTGTGACAACCTGGACGCATTTAACAAGGCCACTGGGGAGGGGCTTCCCCGGCTGGTATTCGCCTGTGACGAGGTGGCGGAACTGCTGGACAGGACAGGCCGGAGCAAGGAGGACAGAGACAAGCTCAATCAGATCGAAAACAGGCTTGCCACCCTTGCACGCCTGGGGCGGGCCTTTGGTATTCACTTGATACTTGCCACCCAGCGGCCAGACGCTAACATTCTCCCCGGCCAAATCAAGAACAACATGGATTTCCGGGTATGCGGCAGGGCCGAAAGCGTATTGTCCGGTATCATCCTGGACAACACCAGCGCCGCCGAACAGATACCCAAGGACGCAAGAGGCCGCTTCATCACTGGGGACGGGACTGTGTTCCAAGCCTACTATATGGAGGGCCTATAAGCATAAATCTCCATTCTTTGGGAAAAGTAATGACAATCTTTAGGAAGGAGAGGTGCGCACAAATTGGCTCCTACCTCGTTAGAGGGGCGCAGACGTATGGAGCAAGAGGTCATGTTAGCTTACTTGCTTCAGCTCAACCGATATGCGTTAGAAAATGAGCTGATTACAAAAGAGATATATAAAAAAATGGAAATTAGTATGATTCAAAAATACGGAACAAAATTTAGTTAAAAGCATATACGGGTGAGTAAAAACGGGCTGGAAAATTTACTTTTTCCGGCCCGTTGCCCTTTACATTTTCAAGATTTTATATTATAATATAGATATAGAACATGATATAACTTCCAGTAAGGAGGCTGTTAAAATGACAATCTACGAGTTGCGAGATTTACTAGAACATAGCGATATTGCAGACCTTCCCCTCCGTTGCTCCACATACTCCCGTGTTAGTACGGAAAAGGAAACACAAGCCGCATCCCTCCATAATATGACTGACGATTTCCGGGACTATATCGAGAGACACAAAAACTGGACATTTGTAAAAGCGTTTATTGACGATGGTAAGAGCGGGCTGACTACCAAAAAGCGGAAAGACTTTCTAAATCTATTGGCGGCGGGTGCTGCGGGTGAATATGATTTGCTGGTAACGGGTGAAATCTCCCGCTTTGGTCGTAACACAATGGAGGGCTTACAAAATATCCAATACCTAAAGGACAAGGGTATTCCTGTTATTTTCCTTTATGACGATCTGAACACTTATGACACCGATTGCGACATACAGATACAGCAAAAGCTAGTTGACGCTGAGAACGAAAGCCGGAAAATTAGTAAACGTGTCAAGCGCGGACACCAGAAAAGCATCCAAAAGGGCCACGTCCTGGGGTGCCGGATGTGGGGATATAAAAAAGTAAACTGCAAATTAGAAATTGACGAAAAAACCGCCCCAATGGTACGCCGGATTTTTGAGCTTTACGCTACTAATCAGTATTCCATGAAAGAGATTGAAGAAATTATTTTTCAAGAGGGCTATCGAAATAACAACGGCAACCGCCTTTCCCACACCACCATGTCAAATATCATCACCAATCCAAAATATAAAGGGTACTTTGTGGGCGGTAAAGTCAAAGTTATCGACATTTTCAACAAGCGTCAGAAATTTCTCCCAGAGGATGAATGGCTCATGTATAAGGACGAGGACGGCACTACTGTCCCGGCTCTGGTCAGTGAGGAGCTATGGCAAGCGGCCAATGAAGTATTTAAGCGGCGGAGCATTGACGTAAAAGGGCGGCGCAACTGCTCCACACACAAGAACATTTATACCGGAAAACTGTACTGTACTGAGGACGGAGCGCCCTATTACTGTAAGGATGTTCACTACAAGGGTACAAACGTCAGTAAATGGCTATGCAGTCACAAAATCAATCACGGTACGGCCTCTTGTCGCTCCATAGCAATTTATGAAAGTGAGTTAAATCCAATTATCCTAGACGCTTTCCGGGAGTTTTCTAAAGGCGCTGATGAAATCTTAGCCACTTATCTGGAACAGTATCGGCAAGTCATGGATGATACGGCCCATTATAAAACAGAACGGGAGCGGATAGCAAAAGAACTTTCTTCCATTGATGAAAAGCAAGACCAGCTTTTGGATATGAAAGTATCTGGTGATCTGACGCTTGACGAGTTCAAGCGCATGATGGACAAGACCAGGGCACAGAAAGCCGAACTTGAAAAAGCCTTGGACAGCATGGCAAACTGGGAGGAAATTGCGGAACAGATGGAGGCCCAGGTGGAGCGGTTAAAACGTGCCCTGTCCTTCAAGCTGGAAGATTTAGAGGACGGAATGATAAACCGTGACTTTGTGGACAATTTCATTAAACGGATTGATGTTACTCCAAACAGTGACAGGCAAATAAGTTTGAAAATTCACCTCTTAACTGGCGAAATCGTGCAAAAAGAACTTGAAAAAATAAAAGGTCGTACTGGTCAATTAAGTAAGAAGATGATCCAGGCGTACGAGAACAGCATGCAGTAACCAGTCTGCCCGGATCGGCTGATAAAAACAGAAGCGGGGGGGGGGGAGATTAAACCCCCCCC
>ENA-UONQ01000821-UONQ01000821.1-human-gut-metagenome-genome-assembly--contig:-CS26-NODE-821-length-33763-cov-5.266732_pt1 | contig 33763 bp, 28 predicted proteins | sample MGYA00242460_ERZ724007 | MGnify/ENA metagenome assembly ERZ724007
GGGAAAGCTGGCGGCCCCGGTGTCCACCGGTGGCTGCTACCTGCGGTGCCCCTTCTGCCACAACGCATTGCTGGTGACCCGGCTGGCGGAGACGCCGGAGATCCCGGAGCAGGAGGTGCTGGACTTCCTGGCCTCCCGCCGGGGGCTTTTGGACGGGGTGGTCCTCACCGGCGGGGAGCCGCTGCTCCAGCCGGACGCAGCGGATTTTCTGCGGAAGGTGCGGGAACTGGGCTTTGCCGTGAAGCTGGATACCAACGGCTGTGATCCTGCCCGGCTGGCGGAGATCCTGAACCAGGGCCTTGTGGACTATGTGGCCATGGACGTGAAAAACGCTCCGGCGCGGTATGCCGAAACCGTCGGCATACCGGGCTTCAACCCCGCCCCGGTGGAGGAGAGCATCCGTCTGCTGCGGAAAAGCACCGTGGACTATGAGTTCCGCACCACCCTGGTGCGGGAGCTCCACAGGCCGGAGGACCTGGACGCCATCGCCGCCTGGCTGGCAGGGGCGCCCCGGTACTATCTTCAGAACTTTGTGGACTCCGGCAATCTGATCGGCCGGGGATATCACGGCTTTACAGCAGAGCAGCTGCAGGGCTTTGCGGAGCGGGTCCGGCCGTTCTTTGGAGCTGTGGAGCTGCGCGGCATTGACTAGATATGGAAAAATTCAGCGTTTTCACAGAAAATGCATACAAGATATAGTGGCATTTCTAATTGACAAGCCCCCAGGAAGTGGTAGAATGGAAAATACGGGGCGCGTCAGCGCCCATTGACTTGTCAGGAGCAGGGAATTGAATTTATCATAGAGAAAGCAGGGGTTTCATGTATCAGGTCGTCAAGCGGGATGGAAAGATCGCCTCTTTCGACATCTCCAAGATCAGCACCGCCATCACCAAGGCCTTTGAGGCCACCCACATGGAGTACAATCCGGACATCATTGATCTCCTGGCCCTGAGGGTCACGGCGGATTACCAGGATAAGATCCATGACGGCAAGATCACCGTGGAAGACATTCAGGACAGCGTGGAGGACATTCTCAGCAAGGCAGGCTATGCCGACGTGGCCAAGGCCTACATTCTCTACCGCAAGCAGCGGGAGAAGATCCGCAACCTGAACTCCACCATGCTGGACTACAAGGAGCTGGTGGACAACTACCTGCATATCAACGACTGGCGGGTGAAGGAGAACTCCACCGTGACCTACTCCGTGGGCGGCCTGATCCTCTCCAACTCCGGCGCCATCACCGCCAACTACTGGCTCTCTGAAATCTATGACCAGGAGATTGCCGACGCCCACAAGAGCGGCGCCATCCACCTCCACGACCTCTCCATGCTCACCGGCTACTGCGCCGGCTGGAGTTTGAAGCAGCTGATCCAGCAGGGCCTGGGTATCCCGGGCAAGATCAACTCCACCCCGGCCAGCCACCTCTCCACTCTCTGCAACCAGATGGTGAACTTCCTGGGCATCATGCAGAACGAGTGGGCCGGTGCCCAGGCGTTCAGCTCCTTTGACACCTATCTGGCCCCCTTTGTGAAAGTGGACAACCTCTCCCAGAAAGAGGTTAAACAGTGTATCCAGTCCTTTGTGTTCGGCGTGAACACTCCCTCCCGCTGGGGTACCCAGGCGCCGTTCTCCAACATCACCCTGGACTGGACCGTGCCCCGTGACCTGGAGAACCTGCCGGCCATCGTAGGCGGCAAAGAGCAGGATTTCACTTACGGCGACTGCAAGAAGGAAATGGATATGGTGAACAAGGCGTTCATCGAGATCATGACCGAGGGCGACGCCGACGGCCGGGGCTTCCAGTATCCCATCCCCACCTATTCCATCACGCGCGACTTTGACTGGTCCGACACGGAGAACAACCGCCTCCTGTTCGAGATGACCGCCAAGTACGGCACCCCCTATTTCTCCAACTACATCAACTCTGACATGGAGCCTTCTGACGTGCGCAGCATGTGCTGCCGCCTGCGGCTGGATCTGCGGGAGCTGCGGAAGAAGTCCGGCGGCTACTTCGGCTCCGGCGAGTCCACCGGGTCCGTGGGCGTGGTGACTATCAATCTGCCCCGGATCGCCTACCTCTCCCAGACGCCGGAGGAGTTCTATGAGCGGCTGGACCACATGATGGACATCGCCGCCCGGAGCCTGAAGGTGAAGCGCACCGTCATCACCAAGCTGATGGATGCGGGATTGTACCCCTACACCAAATACTACCTGGGCACCTTTGACAACCACTTCTCCACCATCGGCCTCATCGGCATGAACGAGGTGGGCCTGAACGCCAAGTGGCTGCGGAAGGACCTGACCCATCCGGAGACCCAGGCCTTTGCCAAGGACGTGCTGAACCACATGCGGGAGCGGCTGATGGACTATCAGGAGCAGTACGGCGACCTCTACAACCTGGAGGCCACCCCCGCCGAGTCCACCACCTACCGGCTGGCCAAGCATGACGTGGCACTGTATCCCGATATCATCACCGCTGCCAAGAACCCCGGTGACACGCCTTATTACACCAACTCCTCCCACCTGCCGGTGGGCTACACCAACGACATCTTCGAGGCCCTGGCCATCCAGGATGACCTGCAGACCCTGTACACCTCCGGCACTGTGTTCCACGCCTTTTTGGGTGAGAAGCTGCCGGACTGGAAGGCGGCTGCCAATTTGGTGCGGAAGATCGCGGAGAATTTCAAGCTCCCCTACTACACCATGTCCCCCACCTACTCCATCTGTCCGGACCACGGCTATCTCTCGGGCGAGCACTTTACCTGCCCCAAGTGTGGGAAGACCTGCGAGGTGTGGAGCCGCATCACCGGCTATTACCGCCCTGTCCAGAACTGGAACGACGGCAAGGTCCAGGAGTTCAAGGACCGGCAGGAGTACCAGGTGGAAAACTCCCGGCTGGAGGGCCGCCGCCTCTGCGACCGGGATGCTGCGACGGAGCCCGCAGCCGGCACCGCGCCCAGCACACCGGCGGAGCGGGGCGAGGACGGCCTGTTCCTCTTCACCACCAAGACCTGCCCCAACTGCAGCATCGCCAAGCGGGAGCTGGAGAAGGCGGGCATCGCCTATCAGGTGATGGACGTGAACGAGCATCGGGAGCTGGTGGCCCGGTACGGTATCCAGCAGGCCCCCACCCTGATCGTCCGCCACGGAGAGCAGGTGGAGAAGCTGGTGAACGCCTCCACCATCAAAAAATTCGCCACTTCGCAGAGCGTGTAAACAACGAAAAAGGAGGGACTCTCGTCCCTCCTTTTCCGAGCTCCAAAATGCCGTCTCTGCGGAGCAGCACCCGCGGTACAGCGGTTACTATGCGGGGGGCTGCGAAGTCTCCCTTATCTTCTGTCAGTCATCAGAGAGGAACATCTATGGACCAGTATTTCGACATCATTATCGTGGGCGGCGGCCCGGCCGGGCTCACCGCCGCCGTCTACGCCCGCCGGGCAGGAAAGTCCGTTCTGCTGCTGGAGCGGGAGAGCTTCGGCGGGCAGATCGCCTCCTCCCCCAAGGTGGAAAACTTTCCGGGCCTGCCCGCCGTGTCCGGCGCTGAACTGGCGGAGCGGCTGTACAGCCAGGCCGAGGCCCTGGAGACCCGAATCGAACTGGAGGAGGCGCTGGAGATCCAGAGCGGCACGCCCAGCCGGGTGGTCACCGACTACGGTGCCTATACCGCCGGGGCGGTAATCCTGGCCGCCGGGATGCGGCGCCGGACCCTGGGCCTTGCGGGCGAGGATCGTCTGGCCGGCATCTCCTTCTGCGCTGTGTGCGACGGAGCCTTTTACGCCGGACAGGATGTGGCAGTGGCCGGAGGCGGCAGCACCGCCCTGCAGGATGCGCTGTATCTGGCAGACATCTGCCGCCATGTGACGGTGATCCACCGGCGGTCGGACTTCCGGGCGGATCCCATTCTGGTGGAGCGGGCGGAGAAGACCGCCAACCTCACGCTGCTGCGGTCCACCGTGGTGGAGGCCCTGGAGGGATCGGAACGCCTCACCGGCCTGACCCTGCGGAACACCGCTGTGGGAGAAGTCTCCCACCTGCCGGTCTCTGCGCTGTTCCAGGCGGTGGGTCTGCTGCCAGAGAGCCGGCTGGCCCGGTCTCTGGGGGTGCCGGTGGACGAAGCGGGCTTTATCGCCGCCGGGGAGGACTGCCTGACGCCGATTCCCGGCATCTTTGCGGCAGGGGATCTCCGCGCCAAGGAGGTCCGCCAGCTGACCACCGCCTGCGCGGACGGCGCTGTGGCGGCCCTGGCGGCCTGCCGCTTCTGTGTTTGACGCCGGGCCACCTTCTCAAGAATCCGTACAGGCCGCTGGGCGTTCCCGGCGGCCTGTGCTGTTCTCTTCACTCCTCCAGAAGAGGGGGAGATTTTTCGGTCTGGGCGGGATCGCAAGAAACCGTTCACCCAATGGAAAGGCGGCCGCCGGTTTTTCGGCGGCCGCCTGGCGTTTATTTGATGGCAAAGGTGACGGAGACGGTGACCTGCTGTTCTCCAAGCAACCCGCCCTGCGCCACGCAGTAGGTCCCGGCGGGCAGGACGCCGCCCCAGTCCAGCTCTCCCCAGCTGAGGGTAAGCTTCCGGCTCTCTCCCGGGGCCAGCTCATAGGCAATGGCGATGGTGTCCATTTCCTTGTTCATCTGATACCAGCCGCCGTTCACCTGCCGATAGAGACCGTAGTCCGCCCCATAGGAGAAGGTCTCCTCCGCCGCATTTTGCAGTACCACAACCGCGCCGGTGGTAGTGCATTGCTGCAGCTCCATCGTCAGCCCCTCCGGCGCCGCAGACAAGGCAGCCGCGGGCATCCCGCCCAGGAACAGCCGCTGGGTCAGAACGGTCAGCTCCTCCCAGGAGACGTTCTCCGCCGCCTGCAACTCCGTGGCGCTGCCGGAGAACCACAGGCCGTTCCGCACGGCCCATTGGACAGCCTCCCGACTCCAGGTTGGGATGGTATCCACGTCCCGGTATCCGGCCAGATCCCGGTCGCTCCCCTTCTCCAGCGGCAGGTCCGTGGTCTTGGCATAGCGGTACAGCATCACCGTCGCCTGCTGGCGGGTCACCGGTGCCGCAGGACGGAAGGCACCGCCTGCATAGCCCCCTGCGATGCCGCTGGCCTTAGCCCAACAGAGCGCCTCGAAATACGGAGACCAGGAGCCCACATCCCGGAAGGGTGCGGAGCTGCCCTCGCTGACCACAGGAGCGCCGCCGTGGGCCACATGGGCGTCATACAGGGCGTCTGCAAAGGCCCCGCGGCTCACCGCGTCCGGCGGTGTGCTTCCAGTCCCGCTGGCGGCACCGCACAGCAGCAAGCAGGCGCACAGGCACAATATCCAACCTCTCCAGATCCGACGTCTCATTCGGCGTCACGCTCCCCTTCTTTGTTTTTCCTGACTCCATGCGCCGTGCGGGCCATGAGAACAGGCAAGCCGGTTGGCGCATGAGGGTTTTCCGCATACAGACCCACAGCTCGCGCGCAGGACTTTCAAACCGCACATGGTCCTTCTACCATAGGTCTTTATAGGAATTAGACGATTTTTCCATAGGTTTTGTTTCATCTCCGGCAGAATTTTTTACCGTCGGCGAGCATCACAGGCCGTTGACGATGTTGTCCGGCCGCTCTCCCGCAGCCAAATGCTCCACATTTCGCCACATGTGGGCATGGGCCCGACGGAAGGATGCCTCTGTAATGCCGCCCAGGTGGGGTGCCAGGACCACTTTCCGCTGGACCTCCGGCGGCAGCGCCGTCAGGGGGTGCCCCGCCGGCACCGGCTCCGGGGACAGCGTGTCCAGCCCCGCTCCGGCGATTCGCCCCTCCAGCAGGGCCTGCCGCAGGGCCTCGTTGTCCACAAGGTCTCCCCGGGCGGTGTTGATGAGGTACGCTGTGGGTTTCATCCGCCGCAGCAGAGCGGCATCCACCAGATTCCGGGTCTCCTCCGTGACAGCGCAGTGGAGGCTGACGATGTCGCTCTTCTCCGCCAGCTCCTCCAACGGCAGGTAGGTGACGTGGTATTTTTTCTCCTCTTCCGGCAAGCGGCGGCGCTTGGTGTAGTAGTACAGCTCGCAGCCGAAGGGGACCAGCCGCTCCGCCGCGGCTCGCGCAATGTCTCCAAATCCCACCAGGCCCACCTTGCAGGCAGAGAGCTCCGTGATCCCCTCCACCATGCACCGCTCTTTCATCTCCATCTGCCGTCCCGCCCGGACGGCCTCGTCCCCCTCCAGGGCATGGCGCAGGAGCATCAGTATCAGCAGGACCGTCTGCTCCGCCACGGCCCCGGCGTTGCAGCCCTTGTTGTTGCAGACGTAAATGCCCCGCTCCCGGGCGGCGGAGAGGTCAATGCGGTCAAACGCCACCCCCTCCGAGTGAATCAGCCGCAGGCAGGGCATGTGTTCCATCAGAGCAGCGGACACCACCGTGATGGCATCCACGAACAGCACCTCCGCATCAGCGCCGGCGGCCAGAATCTCTGCCTCCGTGCTGTCCTTGTCCAGAAATACCAGCTCCTGCTGCTGGATGAAGGGCATCGCGGGCTGATAGGCCCGGTAACGGGCCTCCGCACCCAGGATCACAATCTTCACGGATAACGCCTCCCTCTTTCGTTCAACTCCATTATAACATCCCCCCGGCGGTTGTCCACGGTGAAAACCCACGAAATCCGGCCGTACAAACGCCTCCGGCCCGTGCGTCCTGCCGTCAACAGCAGACTGGATATGCCGGGGCAAAAAAGGAGGGCGGAATCTGTCAAATCTGCCAGTTGCGGCGCCGGAGAAAATCCGGTACAATAGGTATGACTTTTATGGTATTACCTATTTTGAAATCAGAAAGAGGTGTGACTATGAGCGGTCAGCCGGCCCAGACCAAGACCATCCGCTCTCAGCTGCTTGCCGACATGAAGGACGGTGCCTACGCCAGCTGCGAGCGCCTGCCCCGGGAGAGTATCCTGGCAGAGAAGCTGGGGATCAGCCGCACGCAGCTGCGGGACATTCTGGCCTCTCTGGAGCGGGAGGGCTTCATCTCCCGCCGCCACGGAGTTGGCACCATCATCAACCGCCATGTGCTGAACGTCCAGACCCGCATGGACATTGAGGTAGAGTTCCTGGACATGATCCGCCAGAGCGGACATGAGCCGGCGGTGGCCTTTGTCCGGGTTTCCGATGGGACTGCCGATGCCCAGGTGGCCGCTCAGCTCCGCATTCCGGAGGACACCCCCATCATCCGCATCGCCCGGCTGTGCACCGCGGATGGCCGGCCCGCCATCTACTGCGAGGACGTGGTGGAAAAGGCCCTGGCCAAGGGGGATTACACCATCCAGGACTTCAAGCTCCCCATCTTCCACTTCCTCCAGCGGTTCTGCGGCATCTATCCCTATCTGGATCTGACAGACGTGCGGCCCGCCGCGGCGGATGCCGCCCTGGCGGAGATCTTCCAGGTGCCCATGGGCACGCCGCTGCTGAACATGGAAGAGGTGGACTATGACATCGACGGACGCCCCGTGTTCTGCTCCAGCGAGTATTTTGTGGACGGCATCTTCCGCCACACCGTCATGCGGAAAAAACTCTGAGCCGCAGAAAGGAGCGCTTGCGATGAAAAAAGTTGCCGTCATCATGGGCAGCGACAGTGACTGGCCCGTGGTCAAAGGGGCCTGTACCCAGCTGGACGCCCTGGACATCCCCTATGAGGCCCATATCCTCAGCGCCCACCGGACGCCGACCCAGGCGGCTGAGTTCGCCAAGTCCGCCCGGGAGCGGGGATTCGGCGTGGTCATCTGCGCCGCCGGCATGGCTGCCCATCTGGCGGGGGCCTTTGCCGCCAACACCACCCTGCCTGTCATCGGCATTCCCATGAAGGGGGGCGTCCTGGATGGACTGGATGCCCTGCTGGCCACAGTCCAGATGCCCGGCGGCATCCCGGTGGCTACGGTAGCACTGAACGGCGCGAAAAATGCTGCTGTGCTGGCCGCCCAGATCCTGGCGGTGGAGGACGAGGCCCTGACCCGGCGCCTGGAAGCGGAGCGGCGGAAGATGGCGGAGCAGATCGCCGAGAAGGACGCCAAGCTCCAGGAGGAACTCCTGAAATCGTGAGAAATCGGAAATGAGGAATCGGAAAGTCTTGAGTCCGTCCTGACCGGACGGCTCAAAGTTCCGTATCCGCGCCATCCCGCGGCCGGATTTCTGATTTCTCATTTCTATTTTCTCTTTCCCTTCCGTTTTTCTAATGGTTTATCAATTGCCTATTCAAATATCTAATCTCTCAACAGAAAGAAAGGACGAACGCACCATGCAGAAGCTGGAACAGCTCTATGAGGGAAAGGCCAAGAAGGTCTTCCGCACCGACGACCCGGAACTTTACATCGTGGACTACAAGGACGACGCCACCGCCTTCAACGGCCTGAAGAAGGGCACCATTGCGGGCAAGGGCGTCATCAACAACCAGATGACCAACCATCTGATGCGGCGGATCGAAAAGGCCGGCATTCCCACCCACTTCGTTCAGGAGCTGAGTGAGCGGGAGACCCTGGTGAAGAAGGTCTCCATCGTGCCGCTGGAGGTTATCATCCGCAACCTCTCTGCCGGGTCCTTCGCCAAGCGGTACGGTGTGGAGGAGGGCATCGTATTCGACGCTCCCACCATCGAGTTCTCCTACAAGAACGACGAACTGGGAGATCCCCTGCTGAACAGCTATCACGCCCTGGCGCTGAAGCTGGCCACAGCGGAGGAGATCGAGACCATCAAGAAGTACGCCTTTGCCGTCAACGACATTCTCAAGGCCTTCTGGGCAGAGTGCGGCGTCACGCTGGTGGACTTCAAGCTGGAGTTCGGCAGACTGACCGGCGGCACGATCGTTCTGGCGGACGAGATCAGCCCCGACACCTGCCGCCTCTGGGACGAAAAGACCCATGAGAAGCTGGACAAGGACCGCTTCCGCCGGGACCTGGGCGGCGTGGAGGGCGCCTATGCCGAGGTCATGCAGAGACTGCTTGCCCATGATGCCGACTGAGCTGAGCGCCGTGCTCCCGGCCCGCCACATCCAAGAGGAGTGCGGCGTGTTCGGCGTGTACGCGCCGGAGACGACGGATGTGGCCCCCCTGGCCTATTACGCCCTGTACGCCCTCCAGCACCGGGGCCAAGAGAGCGCCGGCATCGCGGTGAACGATGATGGCGTGTTCACCGCGTACCGGGATGTGGGGCTGGTGAACGAGGTGTTTCCGGCGGAGCGGCTCCGCTCCCTGGGCACGGGCACCATCGCCGTAGGCCACGTGCGCTACGGCACCACCGGGTCCGACAACAAGCGGAACGTCCAGCCCATCCTGGTGAACCACTACAAGGGCCGCATGGCCCTGGCCCACAACGGCAACCTCACCAACTCCCACGCATTGCGCCAGGAGCTGGAGAGCCAGGGCTCCATCTTCCAGACCACCACGGACTCCGAGGTCATCGCCTACATCATCGTCCAGGAGCGTTTGCGCGCCCCCTCCATCGAGGAGGCGGTCTCCGCCGCCATGGACCGGATCGAGGGGGCCTACTCCCTGGTGATCTCCTCCCCCACCAAGCTCATCGCCGTCCGGGACCCCCACGGCTTCCGGCCGCTGTGCATGGGCCGACTTCGGGACGGGGGCGTGGTGTTCGCCTCCGAGTCCTGCGCCCTGGACGCCATCGGCGCCCGGTTCGAGCGGGACATCCTGCCCGGGGAGATCGTGGTGGCGGACAAGTCCGGCGTCAAGTCCGACACCCGCCACTGCGGCAAGGCCCCCAAGCGGCTCTGCGTGTTCGAGTTCATCTACTTCGCCCGGCCGGACTCCGTCATCGACGGGTCCAGCGTCCACGTGGCACGGCAGCGGGCCGGGGCCTTCCTGGCCCTGGAGCACCCGGTCCAGGCGGACATCGTCATCGGCGTGCCGGACTCCGGCCTGGACGCCGCCCTGGGCTACGCCCGGCAGAGCGGTATCCCCTACGGCATGGGGTTCATCAAGAACAAGTACATCGGCCGCACCTTCATCTCCCCCACTCAGGCCATGCGGGAAAACGAGGTCAATATCAAGCTGAACCCCATCCGCTCCGTGGTGGAGGGCAAGCGGGTGGTGCTGATCGACGACTCCATCGTCCGGGGCACCACCTGCCGCCGGACCATCGACCTGCTGCGGAAAGCCGGGGCGAAGGAGATCCACATGCGGGTCAGCGCGCCGCCCTTTGTGGCCGCCTGCTACTACGGTACGGACATCGATGACCCCAGCAAGCTCATCGCCAACAACCACTCGGTGGAGGAGATCGCAAAGATCATCGGTGTGGATTCCCTGGGGTATCTGAGCCTGCAGGACGTGGTGAAGCTGGCGGACAATACCCAGTGCGGCTTCTGCACCGCCTGCTTCGGCGGGGGCTACCCCACCGCCGTGCCCCAGGACGGCGGCAAAGACCGATTCGAGTGCAAGATCAGTGAGAGGGAGAGGACCTGATATGGAGAGTTATTCGGAGAGCTACCGGAAGTCCGGCGTGGACATCACCGCAGGCTACGCCGGTGTGAAGCTGATGGCCCCCCACGTGGCCCGGACCAGGATCCCCGGGGTAGTGTCCGGCATTGGAGGCTTTGGCGGGTTGTTCGCCCCGGACCTGACCGGCATACGTGAGCCGGTGCTGGTGTCCGGCACCGATGGGGTGGGCACCAAAATCCGCATCGCCCAGCTGCTGGACCGGCACGACACCGTGGGCGTGGACTGCGTGGCCATGTGCGTCAACGACATCATCTGCTGCGGGGCAAAGCCCCTGTTCTTTCTGGACTACATCGCCATCGGCAAGAATGTGCCGGAGAAGGTGGCCGCCATTGTCTCCGGCGTGGCAGAGGGCTGCGTCCAGGCGGGCTGCGCCCTCATCGGCGGCGAGACTGCCGAGCACCCCGGCATCATGGCGCCGGAGGAATACGACCTGGCGGGCTTTTCCGTGGGCATCGTGGACAAGGGCGATATCATCGACCCGGACCGGGTCCGCTCCGGGGACGTGGTGCTGGCCCTGCCCTCCTCCGGCCTCCACTCCAACGGATTCTCCCTGGTGCGGAAGGTCTTTCACGTGGAGCATGCCAATCTGACGGTCTACTGTGAAGATCTGGGGGAGAGCCTGGGCGAGGCCCTGCTGACCCCCACCCGCATCTATGTGAAGCCGGTGCTGGCCGCCATCGACGCGGCAGAGGTCCACGGCATCAGCCACATCACCGGCGGGGGCTTTTATGAGAACATCCCCCGGTGCCTGCCGGATGGGATGACGGTGAAAATTGAGAAGGCTGCCGTCCGGACGCCACCCATCTTCAAAATGCTCCGGGAGACCGGCCACATCCCGGAGCGGGACATGTTCAACACCTTCAACATGGGGGTCGGCATGGCGGTGATCGTCTCCCGGGACACGGCGGACCAGGCCCTCTCCGCCCTGGCCCAGCACGGCTGCCCCGGCTATGTGATAGGTGAGGTGATCTCCGGAGAGGAACGGGTGATCCTATGCTGAACAAGGCCCGTATCGCTGTGCTGGTCTCCGGCGGCGGCACCAACCTGGAGGCGCTGCTGAACGCTCAGGAAGCAGGCGCCCTGCCCCACGTGGAGATCGTGCTGGTCCTCTCCAGCAATCCCGAAGCCTACGCTCTGGAGCGGGCAAAACGCCGCGGCGTGCCTGCCATTCCCCTGTCCCGGAAGCAGCTGGGGCAGGAGCCGTTTGAGGCGGCGCTGATGGAGGCGCTGACGCAGTACCGGGTGGATCTGGTCGTGCTGGCCGGGTTCCTGTCCATCCTGTCCGCGGACTTCGTCCGTCGCTGGCCGGACCGGATCGTCAACGTCCATCCCTCCCTGATCCCCGCCTTCTGTGGGAAGGGGTATTACGGGCTGAAGGTCCATGAGGCAGCCCTCCGCCGTGGCGTCAGGGTCACCGGCGCTACCGTCCATCTGGTGAACGAGATCCCGGACGGGGGGCGCATCCTGCTGCAGAAAGCGGTGGACATTCTGCCCGGCGACACGCCGGAAACCTTGCAGCGCCGGGTCATGGAACAGGCGGAGTGGGTGCTGCTGCCCCAGGCCGCAGAACAGCTGGCCGCCCACATCGCCACGGAAAAGGAGGAGCATCTGTGAAACAGGATTTATGTGCCCTGCTGCGGGGCAATCCCTATCCCGGCCGTGGGATCGTGCTGGGCATGACGCCGGACGGCAAGTCGTCCGTGGCCGTCTATTTCATCATGGGCCGCAGCGCCAACAGCCGCAACCGCGTCTTCGCGGAGGAGCCGGACGGCATCCGTACCCAGGCGGCGGACCCCGCCAGGATGGAGGACCCCAGCCTCATCATCTACCACCCGGTACGGCAGATGGGCCGGGGACTCATCGTCACCAACGGGGACCAGACGGACACCATCCTGGAGTTTTTAAAGCAGGGCCTTCCCATGGAGCAGGCCCTCCGCACGCGGGAATTCGAGCCGGACGGTCCCAACTGGACCCCGCGGATTTCCGGGCTGCTGGGGCCCAACGGCAGTTACAAGCTGTCCATCCTGAAAGCCGCCGACGGGACCGGCAGACGCTGCCTGCGGCAGACCTTCGAGTATCCCGGCCAGCCGGGGACCGGCCACTTCCTCCACACCTACGCCGGAGACGGCGATCCCCTGCCCTCCTTTGCCGGAGAGCCGGAGCAGGTGGCCGTGGAAGGGGACATTGACAGCCTCGCCAGCGCCGTTTGGGACGCTCTGGACGAGGCCAACAGGATCTCCCTCTTCGTCCGCTTCACAGACCTGGAGACCCGGGACTTCCAGCAGCGCATCGTCAACAAGTATTCCGGAAAGGAGACCCAGGCATGAACGAACTGGAACTGAAATACGGCTGTAATCCCAACCAGAAGCCCGCCCGCATCTTCATGCGGGACGGGTCCGACCTGCCCCTCACGGTGCTGAACGGCAAGCCGGGATACATCAACTTTCTGGACGCGCTGAACGCCTGGCAGCTGGTGCGGGAACTGAAAGAAGCCACCGGCCTGCCCGCCGCCGCGTCCTTCAAGCACGTGTCCCCCGCCGGGGCCGCCGTGGGCAACCCCCTCAGGGATGTGGAGCGGCAGATGTACTTTGTGGAGGAGGGCGCAGACCTTTCCCCCATCGCCTGTGCCTACATCCGGGCCCGGGGTGCGGACCGGCTGTGCTCCTACGGGGACTGGGCGGCCCTCTCCGACGTGTGCGACGCCGCCACCGCCCGGTATCTGAAATATGAGGTGTCCGACGGCATCATCGCCCCCGGCTACACCGACGAAGCCCTGGAGATATTGAAAACCAAGAAGAAGGGCAATTACAACGTCGTGCAGATCGACCCGGACTACGTCCCCGCCCCCCAGGAGTACAAGGACGCGTTCGGCGTCACCTTCCAACAGGGGCGGAACAACTTTGAGATCAATGAGGCGCTCCTCACCAACCTTGTCACGGAGAACAAGGACCTGCCGGAAGCGGCCAAGCGGGACATGATCGTGGCCCTCATCACCCTGAAATACACCCAGTCCAACTCCGTCTGCTACGTGAAGGACGGACAGGCCATCGGCGTGGGAGCGGGCCAGCAGAGCCGCATCCACTGCACCCGCCTGGCGGGCACCAAGGCGGACACCTGGTGGCTCCGCCACCATCCCAAGGTGCTGGGCCTGCAATTCGTGGAGAACATTCGCCGCCCGGACCGGGATAACGCCATCGATGTATATCTCTCCGACGAGTATGAGGACGTGCTGGCGGAGGGCATCTGGCAGAAGACCTTCGCCGTGCGCCCCGATCCTCTGACGGCGGAGGAGAAAAAAACCTGGATCACAGCCCTCACCGGCGTCACATGCGGCTCCGACGCCTTCTTCCCCTTTGGCGATAATGTGGAGCGGGCGAGAAAATCCGGCGTCCAGTACATTGTTGAGCCCGGCGGTTCCATCCGGGATGACCATGTCATTGAAACAGCCAACAAATACGGCATGGTGATGGCGTTTACAGGGATGCGGCTGTTCCACCACTGAGCGTCTTTGAAGAGAAGCGGGCCTGTCCGGCATCCTGCCGCCGGGTCTGCCGAGTCTGGGCCCGGATAGGGGCAATGAAGTTTCCTTTTCTGATTTGCGATGGCAAATCAACCGGGAAAGCCTGTCCGGTTTTCCCCGGTCTCTCTTCACACTGTTTTATACACGAAGCAAGGAGGACGATTCGATGGATCTTCTCGTAGTAGGCGGCGGCGGCCGGGAGCACGCCATCATCAAAAAACTGAAAGAAAATCCGGTGGTGGAGACGATTTACGCCCTGCCGGGCAACGGCGGCATCGCCGCTGACGCCGTTTGTGTGCCGCAGATCAGCGCCACAGACATCGGCGCTATTGTGGACTTCGCCGTCTCCCACGCCGTGGGGTTCGCGGTGGTGGCGCCGGACGATCCTCTGGCTCTGGGGTGTGTGGACGCCCTCCACGCCGCGGGCATCCCCTGCTTCGGGCCGGACGCCAGAGCCGCCCGGATCGAGTCCAGCAAGGTCTTTGCCAAGGACCTGATGAAAAAATATCACATCCCCACCGCCCGATATGAGGTGTTCGATACGCCCGCTGCGGCGCTCGCCTATTTGAAAACCGCCTCCTTCCCCATCGTCATCAAGGCGGACGGTCTGGCCCTGGGCAAGGGCGTGCTGATCTCCCGGTCCTATGAAGAGGCAGAGGATGCCGTCAGGACCATGATGGAGGACCGGGCCTTCGGGGACTCCGGCAGCCGGGTGGTGATCGAGGAGTTTTTGACTGGCCCGGAGGTCAGCGTCCTGGCTTTCACCGACGGCACCGCCATCGCCCCCATGGTGTCCTCCATGGACCACAAGCGGGTGGGGGACGGAGATACTGGCCCCAACACCGGCGGCATGGGCACCGTGGCTCCCAACCCCTGCTACACCGAGGACATCGCCCGAGTGTGCATGGACACCATCTTCCTGCCCACTCTGGCCGCCATGCGGGCGGAAAGCTGCCCCTTCAAGGGCTGCCTGTACTTCGGTTTGATGCTGACCCCGGACGGGCCCAAGGTCATCGAGTACAACTGCCGCTTCGGGGACCCGGAGACCCAGGTGGTGCTGCCCCTGCTGAAAACAGACCTGCTGACGGTCATGCAGGCGGTGGAAAGCGAGACCCTGGGATCGCTCACCGTGGAATGGCGGCACGCCTCCGCCGCCTGTGTGATCTTGGCCTCCGGCGGGTATCCAGGGCACTACGAAAAGGGTAAGCCCATCTCTCTGCCCGCGTCGGCACCGGGAAACGTGACCATCTACCACGCCGGGGACAGACTGGACGAGAATGGGCAGCTGGTCACCAGCGGCGGCCGGGTACTGGGCGTCACCGCCACCGGTCCCACTTTGCGGCAGGCTTTGCACGACGCCTACGCCGCCGCCAGGGCGGTGGACTTTGACGGCAAATACCTGCGCCATGACATCGGCCAGCGGGCTCTGGCGGCTCTGGCGGACTGAAACGCATATTTTGATGAGCGCCCAACCGGCGCCGGGAGGTCATACGATGGTAAGACGGATCTATGTGGAAAAGAAGCCGGGGCTCCGGCAGGAGGCCCGGGGCCTGCTGCACGAGCTGCAGACCGTGGTGGGCGTCTCCGCCTTGGAGGACCTGCGCCTGCTGAACCGCTATGACGTGGAGGGCCTGGACGAGGCCGCCTTCCGCCGGGCGGTGGGGACAGTGTTCTCTGAGCCTCAGGTGGACGATACTGCCGCAGCCCTGCCCGCCGGGGACTGCATCGCCTTCGGCGTGGAGCCCCTGCCGGGACAGTTCGACCAGCGGGCGGACTCCGCCGCCCAGTGTATTCAGCTGATGACTCAGGAGGAGCGGCCCACGGTCCGCACCGCCAGGATCTATCTGCTCTTCGGTCCCCTGACGGCGGCGGATGTGGACGCGGTGAAGCGGTATGTCCTCAACCCCGTGGAGTGCCGGGAGGCGTCTTTGGACCTGCCGGAGCGGCTGGCGGCAGAGACCGCCGTCCCGGCAGACGTGGAAACGGTCACGGGCTTCACTGCCCTGGACCGGGCGGGCCTGGATACCCTGCTGGCGCGGCTGGGTCTCGCCATGGACCTGGAGGACCTGTCGTTCCTCCAGGCATACTTCCGGGACACGGAGCGCCGGGACCCCACCCTGACGGAGATCCGGGTGGTGGACACCTACTGGTCCGACCACTGCCGCCACACCACGTTCTCCACCCATCTGGACCACGTGGAGATCAACGATCCGGCGGTCCAGGCCGCCTATAACCGGTATCTGGCCGCCCGGGAGGAGGTCTATGGGCCGGAGAAAGCTGCCCAGCGGCCACAGACCCTCATGGATATCGCCACCATCGGCGCCAAGGTGCTGAAGCGACGGGGGCTTCTGCCGGAAATTGACGAGAGTGAGGAGATCAACGCCTGCTCCATCCATGTCGCCGCCCAGGTGAACGGCAAGCCCCAGGACTGGCTGCTGATGTTCAAGAACGAAACCCACAACCACCCCACGGAGATCGAGCCCTTCGGCGGCGCGGCCACCTGCATCGGCGGCTGCATCCGGGATCCCCTGTCCGGCCGGGCCTACGTCCACCAGGCCATGCGGCTCACCGGCTGCGGCGACCCCCGGACGCCGGTGGCGGAGACCCTGTCCGGCAAGCTGCCCCAGCGCAAGCTCGCCCAGACCGCCGCGGCGGGCTACTCCTCCTACGGCAACCAGATCGGCCTGGCCACCGGCCACGTGGCGGAGCTCTACCACGAGGGCTATGTGGCTAAGCACCTGGAGTGCGGCGCGGTGGTGGGCGCGGCCCCGGCGTCCAACGTCCGCCGGGAGCGGCCCGCCCCCGGCGACGTGGTGATCCTCCTGGGCGGCCGCACCGGCCGGGACGGCATCGGCGGCGCCACCGGCTCCTCCAAGAGCCACAACAGGCAGTCTCTCACCACCATGGCCAGCGAGGTCCAGAAGGGCAACGCCCCGGAGGAGCGGAAGATCCAGCGGCTGTTCCGGGATGGGAATGTCACCCGGCTCATCAAGCGGTGCAACGACTTCGGCGCAGGCGGCGTATCCGTGGCCGCGGGTGAGCTGGCGGACGGCCTGGATATCGATCTGGACGCAGTGCGGAAGAAGTACGACGGCCTGGACGGCACAGAGCTGGCCATCTCCGAGTCCCAGGAGCGAATGGCAGTGGTGGTGGCCCGGTCAAACGCAGACCGATTCATCGCCGCCGCGGAGGCGGAGAATCTGGAAGCGTACCCCGTGGCGGTGGTGACGGCGTCCCCCCGGATGGTGATGCGCTGGCGGGGCAGGACCATCGTGGACCTGAGCCGGGACTTCCTGAACACCAACGGCGCCGTGAAGCACGCCCGGGCGGCGGTTCCTGCCCCCATTCCCGCGTCCCCGGTCTCCCAGGATGCCGAAAACTCCTCCCTCCGCTCCATAGCCTCCAGTCTGGCGTCCGCCTCCCGCAGAGGGCTGGCGGAGCGGTTCGATTCCACCATCGGCTGTGGCAGCGTGTTGATGCCCTTCGGCGGCAGAAATCAGAGAACCCCCGCCCAGGTGATGGCCGCCCTTCTGCCGGTGCTGCCGGGGCAGGAGACGGACCAGGCCAGCGTTATGGCCTGGGGCTTCGACCCGGAGGCTATGGCGGCGGACCCCTACCGGGGGGCCTATAACGGTGTGGTCACCTCCCTTGCCAAGCTGGTGGCCGCCGGGGCAGACTATCGAAGGGCCTACCTCACCCTCCAGGAGTTCTTTGAAAAGCTCCGGGAGGACCCCGCACGCTGGGGCAAGCCCTTCGCCGCCCTGCTGGGGGCTCTGGACGCCCAGCTGGACTTCGGCGCGGCGGCCATCGGCGGCAAGGACTCCATGTCCGGCACCTTCAACGATCTGGACGTGCCCCCCACCCTCATCTCCTTTGCCATCGCCCCCATCCGGGCCGGGGAGGTGCTCTCCCCCGAGTTCAAGGAGGCGGGACATCCGGTGTACCTCTTTGCTCCCGCCAACGGCGGCGCCCAGAGCCAGAGGGAAGCCTGGGAGACCTTCCACCAGCTTTGCCGGGCGGGCAGGGTGTGCTCCGCCTGGGCGGTGGAGCACGGCATCGCCGAGGGGATTATGCAGATGTCCTTCGGTAACTCCATCGGCTTTCAGGCCGAGGGGCGTGAGATCGCCTGGGACCTGCCGTGCCCTGGCGCCATTGTGGCGGAGCTGACGGAGGACACAGACCTCCTCTGCGCCGTCAGGCTGGGCACCACCACGGCGGAGCCGGTCCTCACCACCGGCGCTGACAGCGTCTCCATCGACGAGCTGCTCTCCCTGAACGAGTCCGTGCTGGAGGATGTATACCCCAGCCGAGTCCCTGCCGATCCTGCGCCGGTGCCGGTACTGGAGGCCCCGGCCTTCTCCCGCGCCGCTCCCCGGACAGGCACGGCAAAGCCAAAGGTGCTGATTCCTGTGTTTCCCGGCACCAACTGCGAGTACGACAGCGCCCGGGCGGCGCTACGGGCTGGCCTGGAGCCGCAGATCCTGGTGCTGAATAATCAGACACCGGACCATGTGGCGGCATCCGCCGCCCGGTTTGCCCAGGCAGCCCGGAGCAGTCAGATCCTCTTCCTGCCCGGCGGCTTCTCCGGCGGCGACGAGCCCGACGGCTCCGGCAAGTTCATCACCGCCTTTCTCCGGTCCCCCCAGGCCGCAGACGCGGTGATGGACCTGCTGCAAAACCGGGATGGCCTCGTCCTGGGCATCTGCAACGGCTTCCAGGCCCTCATCAAGCTGGGGCTGGTCCCCTTCGGAGAAATCCGGGACACAGATGCCGCCTGCCCCACGCTGACTTACAATGTCATCGGCCGCCACCAGTCCCGGATCGTCCGGACCCGGGTGGCCTCCAACCGGTCCCCCTGGCTGACCAAGGTCCAGGTGGGGGACATCGTCAGCGTCCCCATCTCCCACGGGGAAGGGCGGTTCCTCTGCCCGCCGGATCTCTTGGCACAGTTGGCGGAAAACGGCCAGATCGCCACCCAGTACGTGGATCTGGACGGCCATCCCACCATGGATATCGACGGCAACCCCAACGGCTCCGTCTGGTCGGTAGAGGGCATCACCTCACCCGACGGCCGGGTCTTCGGCAAGATGGGGCACGCCGAGCGGGTGGGGCCCTGCCTGTACCGAAATATCCCGGGGAATTACGATCTTGGCCTGTTCGATGCCGCAAAGGACTATTTTTCTCTCTAACGGTTGACAGACCGGCCGGAACCGGGTATCATATCTGAAACATCCGCCGGGAGGTGCTTGAATATGGATTCAACCGTTGTGATCGAACCGGCCTATAATGCCCTCTCAGACGTTCGGGCCCTGTTTGAGGCGTACACCGCCATGCTGGTGACGCACGACCCAGCTTTTCAAATCTATCTGGACATCCAGCACTATGCGGACGAGCTGCGCGCCCCCGCCGCCAAGTACGCCCCGCCGGACGGACGGCTGTACCTGGCCCGGGTGGACGGGCGGGCGGCGGGCTGTATCGCCCTGCGGCGGCTGGACGGCGAGCGATGCGAAATGAAGCGCCTGTACGTCCAGCCGCAGTACCGGGGCCGGGGGCTTGCCCGGCAGCTGATCCGCCGGATCACAGAGGACGCGCGGCAGATCGGCTACCGCTGTATGCTGCTGGACACCCTGCCGGTTCTGGAGGATGCCGTCCGCCTCTACCGGCAGCTGGGATTTTACGAGATCCCCTGCTACAACGACAGTCCTGTGGAGTCCACACTGTTTTTCCAGCTGGACCTGTAAATCCAGCTTCCACTTGAAATCTGATGAAATGAGGTGGCCCTATGGCTTATTTTTTCTCCGAGCCCTCCCGTACCTTCAGTGAGTACCTGCTGGTGCCCGGCTACTCCTCCGCGGAGTGCATTCCCGCAAACGTCTCCCTCAAGACCCCGGTGGTGAAGTACCGGCGGGGGGAGGAGCCCGCTCTCACCATGAACGTGCCCATGGTCTCCGCCGTCATGCAGGCGGTATCCGGAGAGCAGATGGGCATCGCCCTGGCGAAGGAGGGCGGCATCGCCTTCATCTATGTCTCCCAGCCCATCGAGCAGCAGGCGGAGATGGTACGGAGGGTGAAGAACTACAAGGCGGGCTTTGTCATCAGCGACTCCAATCTCCGCCTGGGGGACACGCTGGCGGACGTGCTGGCCTTGAAGGAACGGACCGGCCACTCCACCATGGCGGTCACGGATGACGGCACCGGCACCGGAAAGCTGCTGGGCCTCGTCACCAGCCGGGACTACCGGGTGAGCCGCATGGACCCGGCCACCCCGGTCAGCGAATTCATGACCCCGGCGGAGAAAATCGTCTCCGCCCCGGATGGCCCCAGCCTGAAGGCCGCCACTCAGATCATCTGGGACCACAAGCTCAACGCCCTGCCCATCGTCTCCGCCGGCGGGCATCTGGTGAGCTTCGTGTTCCGGAAGGACTACGACTCCCACAAGGGCAACCCCCTGGAGCTGCTGGACAGTCAGAAGCGGTATGTGGTGGGCGCCGGCATCAACTCCCGGGACTATGAGGAACGGGTGCCCGCCCTGGTGGAGGCCGGCGCGGACGTGCTGGTGATCGACTCCTCCGAGGGCTACTCCGAGTGGCAGAAGCGGACCCTGGCCTGGATTCGCTCCCGCTATGGCGACACCGTGAAGGTGGGCGCCGGCAACGTGGTGGATGGCGAGGGCTTCCGCTTCCTGGCGGATTGCGGTGCCGACTTCGTGAAGGTGGGCATCGGCGGCGGCTCCATCTGCATCACCCGGGAGACCAAAGGCATCGGCCGGGGCCAGGCCACGGCGGTCATCGATGTGGCGGCAGAGCGGGACCGGTATTTTGCCGAGACCGGCGTCTACGTGCCCATCTGTGCCGACGGCGGCATTGTCCAGGACTACCACATCACCCTGGCCCTGGCCATGGGCGCGGACTTCTGTATGCTGGGGCGGTATTTCTCCCGGTTCGACGAGTCCCCCACCAGCAAGGTGCTGATCGGCGGCAGCTATATGAAGGAGTACTGGGGCGAGGGCAGCGCCCGGGCCCGGAACTGGCAGCGGTACGACCTGGGCGGAGCGGCCAAGCTCTCCTTCGAGGAGGGCGTGGACTCCTACGTGCCCTATGCCGGCAAGCTGTCGGACGGCATGGCCACCACCCTTTCCAAGGTGCGGTCCACCATGTGCAACTGCGGCGCGCTGACCATCCCGGAACTGCGGGAGAAGGCCAAGTTGACCCTGGTGTCCTCCGTCTCCATTGTGGAGGGCGGAGCCCATGACGTGCTGCTGAAGGACACCACCAATTCGGGGAATCAGCGGAGCTGAGAGATTTTTCCTGCCAGAAAATACGAGGCGGCTGGACGGAAGGCCAGCCGCTTTTTTATGGGTCCCACATGGGGGGATTCAGCCGCGATGACGGCTTGTCCCAATGCACATTCCAAAAGAACGCCTTTTGTCGCGCTCCGGCACGTGCATGCAAAGTTGCTGTATGGGGGCGGCATGAGAGGGTGCCTGCGGGTTTACGATGGCATCCCGGCGGGCGCGGCGGAGTGCCGCAGAGACTTGGCAGTTGATTCCCGCGGCGAAGTGCCGACCAAAATCAGGGTGTAAGGACGCCTTCGATCTGCCTCTGTTTTTCTGTCTCGCGCTGCGGCGCTCTCAGTATTTGCGACACCAGTGTTCCGCTGGTTTCCCTCCTTCTGCGCGCTCCGCTTGCCCGCATCGGGCACGCCGCAACCGTAAGGCGGCACAGCCGTCAACGGATGCGCAGTCGCTGCGCGCTCCCCTGGCGGTCGTAGGGGCCGCCCTTTTTGGGAGGGAAATAACGGGACGTTTCCGCATCAGCCCTTCCTGCGCCCTTACGGGGATAAGGTCTTTAATAGTTCTTCTCCTGTGACCCCCAGCTGCGCTTCATCACTTGCAAACGGGATCCGCAGCAGTGCTTCTCCGTCTACTTTATAAATATATATGTAAATGCCGGAACCGATGTCCTGGGTATCGCCCAAAAATGAAAGGACCTCTTCTCGCGTCATGGTCGGTGTCAATTCCCTGACCTGTTCTGATGTCACCTGTGTTGGCCTTTGTATCGGTTCTCCGCTATCTGGCAGCAGGTTCAGAATTTCTTCCGTCAGCAGGCTGCTTTCTCCCGCATCCATCGTTTTCACGGCCTCTTTGATTTCCGTGCGGGAGTAGTCGCTCAGATCTTCAACGGGGATCCCGAGGGAACGCAGATAATCCACTGCCGCATGATACTGAATGGTATCCATGGCGAATACGGTCAGCGGCGCCGCAAGCAGCAGGCATAAACAGGCCGCGATCACTTTCCACTTAAACCGCCTCCGCTTCTCGGCTTTGGGATTTGCTCCGGCCTCTTTCACATAGTTCTCATTGATGTCACCGAGGACTTCGCAAAATTCCTCTCTTTTCATAGGTCAAAGCCCCTTTCCTGAAGATAGTTGTGTAATTTCAGCCGGAGGCGATTCAGCGTTACGGATACATGGTTCTCCGTCATTCCAAACCGGGACGCGATCTTGGAAACCGGATCGAAATACCAGTACCGGCAGACAAAAATGCGCCTCTTATCCGCTGGAAGCCTCTCCAAAAAAGTGTCGATCGCCCTTACAAGTTCCCTGCGGTCCACTGCCCGCTCCACGTTGTCCGTGTCGGATACGAGCTCCGCAATTTCATCCAGCACAGCCGGGGCCTCTCCGCCGCCTCGTTTCTCCGCGGTATGATGCTTGTATCGGTTCAGGGACAAGTTTCTCGTGAGCTTCCCCAGGAATGTGGACAGAACCCTGGGCCTGTGGGGCGGCATAGAGGTCCATGCACACAGATAGGTATCATTGACGCATTCTTCGGCGTCTTCCCGATTGCCCAGGATGTTCCAGGCGATCGAGTTGCAGTAGTTTCCATATTTGCCGGATGTGGCGGGGATGGCCCGCTCATCTCGATCCCAGTATAACTGGACGATTGTTGTGTCATCCATCGGCTTTCACCTCGCTTCTTATTTACCCCTTCACTGATATACACAAGGTTTGCGATCAAATCTTACAGCTTGTTTCGGTCCCTTTTATCATATCATACGACCGCCGCGGCTGATGGGAAAAGGGACGCTTTGTCTCCCGGCCTTGCCATCCCGCGCCCGCTGTGGTATGCTGATAGCGCAAAGATAAAAACACGTCCCGGTTGGTAGTCCGGGAGCGGCCCATGTGCCGTCAGTAACCTGCCTCCTTGGTTGTCCGTTCTTTGTGCGAGACCTTTAAAGGAGGACACACGCATGGGCACAAGCAGGCTCACCATCCTGTTCGACGATCCCTTCTGGATCGGCCTGTACGAGCGGGAGGACGACACGGAGTACTCCGTCTGCCGGATCGTCTTCGGCGCGGAGCCCCGGGACCAAGAGGTCTACGCCTATCTTCTGGAACACTGGCGGACGCTGCGATTCAGCCCGCCCCGGCCGGGGGCGGAGCAGCTGCCCCCTCCCACAAGCCCCAAGCGGCGCCAGCGGGAGGCCCGGCGGATGACCCAGGCCGCAGGGATCGGCACCAAGGCCCAGCAGGCCCTGAAGCTCCAACAGGAGCAGGGGAAGCAGGCCCGTCTCGCCCGCACCCGCCAACAGCGGGAGGCGGAGGAAGCGCGGAAGTTCCAGCTGCGGCAGGCGCGTCGAAAGGAAAAGCACAGAGGTCACTGACCTCTGTGCTTTTTTCGGGAACCGTTTTCATACGGGGGTTGCGAAGGCGGCAAACTCTGTTATAATAGCGGTGTTGAAAAATCGCCGCTCCGCTGGATACCGGGGCGAACTGGAAGGAGAACTGCGGGTATGAAGATCATCGACGCCCACCTGCACCTGTTTTCGGAAGATTCTGCCGAGGAGATGGCCCGGCAGGTGGGCCATCACAACAACGTGGACCATCTGCGGGAGGTCTATGGAGAACTGCACATTGCCCACGGCGTGGTGATGGGAAATCACAGTCTGGAGCTCCGGCGGCACGACTACCCCACAGACCTGTTCCACTACTGCGTGGGCCTGGACAGCAGCCTGCTGGAGGACGGGAGCCGGGTGATCCCGGACCTGCCGGACCGGGTGGAGGCGCACCTGCGGCGGGACAGCTGCTGCGGCGTGAAGCTGTACCCCGGGTACAACAAGATCGCTCTGTCGGACCCCATGTACCAGCCCATCTACCGCCTGGCAGCCCGTTACGGTAAGCCGGTGGCCGTTCACATGGGGCTGACCGCCTTCTCCCGGGCCCATCTGAAATACTGCCACCCCCTGGCCCTGGATGAGGTGGCGGCAGACCATCCGGATACCCAGTTCGTTATGTGCCACTTCGGCAACCCCTTTCTGGAGGCCGCGGCGGCAGTGGTGGAGAAAAATCCCAATGTGGCCGCCGACCTGTCCGGCCTTCTGGAGGGGCGGGTGGACCTGGACGCCTATTTCCGGGAGCAGGCGGGCTACGTGTTCCTGCTGCGCACCTGGCTGACGGCCATCCAGTGCTGGGACAAGGTGATGTTCGGGACCGACTGGCCCATTGTCAACCTGGGAGAATATATCGGCTTTATCCGCCGGCTGGTGCCGGAGACACACTGGGAGCCGGTGTTCTTTGACAACGCCAACCGCATCTACGGCCTGGGGCTGTGAGACGGCAGCAAAAGAGGAGGCGCCCTTCGGCTCCTCCTCTTTTCTGATTTACGGATCGGATGCTCACTGATTCAGGATCTCCAAGAACTCGTCACCGGTGATGGTCTCCTATTCGTACACATAACGGGCCCGCTCGTCCAGCATCTCCCGGTTCTCCGAGAGGATTCGGTTGGCCTTTTCGTGCTGGCGCTTCACCAGCTCCACCACCTGCCGGTCGATCTCCGCCGCAGTCTCGGCGGAGCAGGCCAGGGAGGCGTCGCCCCCCAAGTACTGATTTTGCACTGTTTCGAGGGCCACCATGTCAAAGTCAGGGCTCATGCCGTACCGGGTAATCATGGCCCGGGCCAGCTTGGTGGCCTGCTCGATGTCATTGGAGGCGCCGGTGGAGGCGGAGTGGAAGACCAGCTCTTCCGCCGCCCGGCCGCCGGTAAGCGTGGCGATCTTGTTGTCCAGCTCCTCCTGGCTCATCAGGTAGTGGTTGCCCTCCTCCACCTGCATGGTGTAGCCCAGGGCGCCGGAGGTCCGGGGCACGATGGTGATCTTCTGTACAGGGGCGGAATTGGTCTGCTTGGCCGCGACCAAAGCGTGGCCGATCTCGTGGTAGGCCACCACCTTCTTCTCCTGGTCTGTCAGGATGGCGTTCTTCTTCTGGTAGCCTGCGATGACCACCTCGATGCTCTCTTCCAGATCTGCCTGGGCAGCAAAGCGGCGGCCGTCCCGGACAGCCCGCAGCGCCGCCTCGTTGACGATGTTGGCCAGCTCTGCGCCGCTGGCGCCGGATGCCATTCGGGCCACCTTGCCCCAATCCACGTCCTCCGCCACCTTGATCTTCTTGGCGTGGACCTTCAGAATGTCCTCCCGGCCCTGTAGGTCCGGCAGCTCCACTGGCACCCGTCGGTCAAACCGGCCGGGCCGGGTCAGGGCGGGGTCCAGGGACTCCGGCCGGTTGGTGGCCGCCAGGATGATGACGCCGGTATTGCCCTCAAAGCCGTCCATCTCGGTCAGCAGCTGGTTCAGGGTCTGCTCCCGCTCGTCGTTTCCGCCATAGGCGCCGGAATTCCGCTTCTGGCCGATGGCGTCGATCTCGTCGATGAACACGATGCAGGGGGCCTTCTCCTTGGCCTGCTTGAACAGGTCCCGCACCTTGCTGGCGCCCATGCCCACGAACATTTCCACGAAGTCGGAGCCGGAGATGGAGAAGAAGGGCACGTTGGCCTCGCCTGCCACGGCCTTGGCCAGCATGGTCTTGCCGGTGCCGGGAGGGCCTACCAGCAGGATGCCCTTGGGCATGGTGGCGCCGATCTCCTGATACTTCTTTGGGTCGTGGAGGTACTCCACGATCTCCTTGAGATTGTCCTTGGCCTCGTCCTCTCCGGCCACGTCGGAGAATTTGATGCCCTCAGAGGACTTGACATACACCTTGGCGTTGGACTTGCCGAAGGCCATGGCGTTGGGGCCGCCCATGTTCTTCATCATGCGCCGGGAGAGATACTGCCCCAGGGCAACAAAGATGACGATGGGCAGGATCCAGGTCAGCAGAAAGCTGAGGATGGGATCCGTCTGCTGGATGACTTGGCCGGAGAACTCCGCGCCAGAGTCCTTCAGCATCTGTTTCAGGTCCGGATCCGGGATCATGCCGGTGGAGTAGACGGCGGTCTCATCCTTGTTGGTAAAGACGATCTGGTTCTCCTGCTCCTGGATCTCCACTTGGCCCAGATCCTGGTTTTCCGCCATGTCCATGAAGGTGCCGTAATCCACCTCCTGGATCTGCTGGCGGGCCATCCAGGGCATGGCCAGGAAGTTGAACAGCAGCAGAATCAGCATGGCCACGCAGTAGTAAAAAATCAAGGGCCGTTTCGGGGGTCTGACTTCTTTCATACGGGATGTTCCTTTCCTTGTTGTTCCTCACAGTTCATCTGTTGGTCCATGGCGGCCAGGGCCGCCAGCAGGGCGCTGCGCACGCCCTGGGCCGCGAAGTCGATGGCGTACTCCGCGAAAAGGGCCGCTGCCTCCGCCCACTCCTCCTGCGGGTCCTCTTCCCCGTGCATCAGGCGGGGCAGCCTGTCCCGCAGCAGCTCCTCCATCCGTTTGGAGTAGTCCCGCTGGACGCCCGCCAGCTCCGCCACTGCCGGGGAGCGGCAGCCCTCCGCGCTCTGCTCCAGCAGCAGGGCGTTTTCCCGATAGTCATCCAGCACGTCCGCCAGCAGGTGCCGGATCTTCTCGTGGTCCGCCCCCTGGCACAGCTCCAGGCGGCTTCTCAGCAGGCCGTACTGATGCTCCAGCTCGCAGAGCTTCACGGCAAACATTCCATCTCTCAATTCCATGCGCGCACTCCTTTCCGGTCACTGCGCTGTATCCGCTCTCTTGCTGTGGTTATATCACGTCCGCTCCGTGCGCGCCACTGGCAGAGGAGGCTGTCTGTCCTGACAAAAATGCCCGCGTGTCAAGCTCTTTGACACGCGGGCACATCTGTCAGGTTTCCGGAGGGCGGACCATCTCGCCGGACAGCAGGCGGAACAGCTGATCCGCCAGCTCCTGCCGGTCCAGATCCCGCTGGCGGCAGTTCTCCAGCAGCAGTCCGGTCATCCCATAGGCATAGAAATCCAGGGCAATCTTCCAGTCCCCGGCCCGGAGGGCGGGCGTTTCCCGCCGCTCCCGCAGGCTGTCCGCCAGGTATGTACGGGTGGCGTCCACCATGATCCGCTCTATGGCCTCCCGCCGCTGGGAGTTCAGCAGCCGCTGAACCAGGGGCTGGGATTCTACGGCAAAATCCACGAAGACGCCCAGGGCCTCCTGGGGGGTGGCGGCGTTCAGGCTCTCGCGCACCAGTCGCTGGACTCCCTGCTGAGCCGCCCACTCCACCACATCCACAATGTCCTTGAAGTGGTAGTAAAACGTCTGACGGGAGATCCCACAGACCTCCACCAGGTCCTTCACGGTGATCTTGTCTGCATCCTTCCGGCGAATGAGCTCCAGCAGTGCATCCGCCACAGCGGCCTTCACATCCAGCGGCACGGTCTTTCCTCCCTTTCAGATCCTGTGTTTTATCATACCGGAAATCCGCCGCCTTTGGCAAGTCCTCTCGCCACAAAATTTCACCAGTAGACAGGAACGGGCTTCCTGTTCCCCCTACGGGGATTTTCCTCTTGATTTTTACGGTAGCATTCCATATACTAGGTTATATTGACATGGTGTGACGGAATGGGCACACCATATCATCCGATCCGGCGGACAGGTCTGCCGGCCCTGCATGAGAGAAAGGTTTGGAGATGTGACCATGACACCCCAAAAAATCGCCCTGCTCACGGATTCCTGTGCGGACCTCTCCCCTCAACTGGCGGCGGAAAACCAGGTCTTTGTCGTGCCCCTGCGGATCCTGTGCAAAGACGGAGAGTACCGGGACGGCGTGGACATCCACGCCGCCGACATCTATGCCCGGCTGCGGTCCGGAGAGCTGCCTCAGACCTCCCTGCCCGCCGCTCAGGACATTTCGGACGCCTTTGACGCCATCGCCGCGGCGGGGTATGACGGGGTCATCGCCCTGATGCTCTCCGGCGGCCTATCCGGCACCTACAACATGGTGCGGCTGCTGGCGGAGGAGCGGAGGGACCTGACCATTCGGGTATATGACTCCGTCAGCGGGTCTCTGGGCACCGGTATGATGATCCTCCAGCTGGCAGAGGAGCTGCGGCAGGGGATGGACTGGCAGACGCTGACAGAGCGCCGGGTGCCCTGGTTGATCCAGAACACCTTCCCCTTTTTCTCCGTGGACACGCTGGAGTATCTGCAGAAAGGCGGCCGCATCGGCAAGGTGACGGCCATGGCGGGCACCATGCTCCAGATCAAGCCCCTCATCACCTTCGCCGCCGACGGGCAGCTCCAGTCCATTGCCAAGGTCCGGGGCCGGAACCTGGTGATCCGCAAGCTCATCGAGCTGGTGACGCAGTCCCACAACGGCGCGGCGCGGTACAATCTGGCGGTGGCCAACGGCGGCGCTCCGGCGGAGATGGAGGTTCTGCAGGGCAAGCTCACCACCGCCCTGCCAAACTACGACCACATCTGGAGCGGCGAGCTGGATGGTACGTTGAGCGTCTACATCGGCGACGGCGTGCTGGGAGCCGCGGTACAGAGACTGGAATAGAGCGTGAAGATAAAGGATCGGAAACAAAAGGACCTGGCGGCCCAATGGCCCCGGGTCTTCTCAAAATATATCATATCTCTTTTATAGTTCTATGCTCAAGAAAAGAGGCAGTCCTGCGGCAAAAGCCGCAGGACTGCTTTTTTAAGGCGTGGCACATCCCATTGTCCCGCCGGATTCGGTCGTGCAGAGCTTTCGGAGACAGTGCTCCGGCAGGACTGAGGCCAGGGCCCCCGCCACGGCGGCGGTCTCTTCCCGGTCCAGGTCCAGGCCCAGGGCCGGCAGCCGCCGCTCCAGGTCCCGGAGGCCCGCTTGCAGCTGATGGGCCAGGGCCGCCCCTGTCTCCGTCAGGATGATCTTGCCGTAGCGTTCCTTGGTCACCAGGTCCTTTTCCGCCAGGACAGCCAGCATCCGGGTGACGGAGGGGCGGGACACCTGGAGGACCCGGGCCACCTGGGTGGAGCTGACCGCCGCCTTTCCCTGGGACAGCTCGCCAATGGCCAACAGATACCGCAGATGCGCTTGGCTCAGTTCCATGAAATGGAACGCCTCCTTCCGCCCGGTGGGGCCGGGCTTCCGCTCGTCAGGAATGACGGGTATTTCCGCAGTGGCATCCGCCGCAGGCCCCGCAGTCGCCGCCGCAGGAGCAGCCGCCCTTTCCGTGACGCCGGTTGTAGATGCCCTTGCCTACGATGGCCGCAAAGACCACCAGGACGATGAGGGCCGCGATGATAGTGGGTGCGTTCATTGGCTGCTTCCTTTCTTATTTCAGGGCGGCGCGGCGTCCGGCGGCATCCACCGAGCGGATGGTCAGCCGCTCGTCCTCGTACTTGTTCTTACGGAACAGCAGGTACACAATGCCCACAACCAGGACCACGGCCACCACAGTGCCGATGCCGAAGGAGACCTCGCCGGTGATGAGGCCGCCGATCTGATAGACAATCAGGGAGACCACATAGGCGAACACGCACATATAGCCGATGGCAAAGGCGGTCCACTTGGCGTTGTTCATCTCCCGCTTGATGGCGCCCATGGCCGCGAAACAGGGGGCGCACAGCAGGTTGAAGATCATAAAGGAGTAGGCGGAAATGGCGGTGTAGTCCTGTGCCACCAGAGCCCAAATCTCGTCGCCGTTCTCACTGAGCTCCCCAGCGAAGTTGTACAGCACGCCGAAGGTGGCCACTACGTTCTCCTTGGCGATCAGGCCCGTGACCACGGCCACAGTGGCCCGCCAGTTGCCGAAGCCCAGGGGCGCGAAAATGAAGGCCACGGCACTGCCGATAGCGGCCAAGACGGAGTTATTCATGTCCTCCACCAGGCCGAAGGCGCCGTTCTCCCAGCCGAAGCCCTGGAGGAACCACAGGATGATAGAGGAGGCCAGGATCACCGTGCCGGCCCGCTTGATGAAGGACCAGCCCCGCTCCCAGGTGGCCCGCAGTACGTTGCCCACGGAGGGGATGTGGTAAGCAGGCAGCTCCATGACGAAGGGCGCCGGGTCGCCGGCGAACATCTTGGTCTTTTTCAGGATGATACCGGAGATGACGATGGCCGCCACACCGATGAAGTAAGCGGATGCGGCCACCAGGCCGGAGCCACCGAACAGGGCGCCGGCGATCAGGCCGATGATGGGCATCTTAGCGCCGCAGGGGATGAAGCAGGTGGTCATGACCGTCATGCGGCGGTCCCGCTCGTTCTCAATGGTCCGAGAGGCCATGACGCCGGGGACACCGCAGCCGGTGCCCACCAGCATGGGGATGAAGCTCTTGCCGGAGAGGCCGAACTTCCGGAAGATCCGGTCCATGATGAAGGCGATTCGCGCCATGTAGCCGATGTCCTCCAGAATGGCCAGCATCAGGAACAGCACCAGCATCTGGGGCACGAAGCCCAGCACCGCGCCGACACCGGCCAGGGCGCCGTCGCAAATCAGGCCCACGACCACTTCGTTGACGCCCCAGCCCTCCAGGGCGGCACGGGGGATCTCCACCAGCCAGGCAGTGCCCAGCACATCGTTGGTCCAGTCCGTCAGGAAGGTGCCGAAGGGACCCATGGCGATCCAATACACCGCGAACATCACCACGGCGAAGATGGGCAGGGCCAGGATCCGGTTGGTGACGATCTGGTCGATCTTGTCGGAGGTGGAGAGGCGATGTTTCTCGCCCTTCTTCTTGACGGCCTTCGTCACCAGATCGTTGATGTACGCATACCGCTGGTTGGTGATGATGCTCTCCGCGTCGTCATCCAGCTCCTTCTCGCAGTCCACGATGTGGTCCTCCAGGTGGGCCCGGAGGTCTGTGCTCAGGTTCAGGTCCGCCAGGACCTTCTCATCCCGCTCAAAGACCTTCACCGCGTACCAGCGGAGATATCGGTCGTCCACCATACCCTGGATGGACTCCTCGATGTGGGCGATGGCGTGCTCCACGCTGCCCGTGAACACGTGGGGCAGTTCAGCGGCGCGCTTCTGCTGGGCCATCTTGGCAGCCAGCTCCGCAGCCTCCACGCCGCCCTCGCCCTTCAGGGCGCTGATCTCCACCACCTGGCAGCCCAGGGCGTCACTCAGCTTCCTGGCGTCGATCTGGTCGCCGTTTCTGCGGACCAGGTCCATCATGTTCACCGCCACCACCACGGGCAGGCCCAGTTCGATCAGCTGGGTGGTCAGGTACAGGTTCCGCTCGATATTGGTGCCGTCCACGATGTTCAAAATGGCGTCGGGCTTCTCCTTCACCAGATAGTTCCGGGCCACCACTTCCTCCAGTGTATAGGGGGACAGGGAGTAAATGCCGGGCAGGTCCTGGATGACGATATCCTTGCGTCCCTTCAGCCGGCCCTCCTTCTTTTCCACTGTGACGCCGGGCCAGTTGCCCACGTACTGGTTGGAGCCGGTCAAGTCGTTGAACAGCGTAGTCTTGCCGCAGTTCGGATTGCCGGCCAGTGCGATCTTCATGTCCATCGTTCTCTCCTTCCAAAGTGTTAGTTTAGGCTAACTTTTATCCTGAAAAACAGCGGCAACAGCCGCCATTGATATTTCCACCGTCCCCGCATCATCCGGGAAAGGGGGGCCAGGGGAAACCTCCGGCTTCCCCGGTTCTTTCGCCAGTGGCGAAAGAACAAAATGAAATCATTTTCGGCAGGGCGTGTACCTGCCGAAAATCCCCCGACCCGTGCGTCCCTGGGGCGCACACACCAGTGACCAACGTCACTGGTGAGGGGGAATAGTGGAGGCAGACCGCAGGTCTGCCGGAGCGTAAAGGGGGACGCAGTCCCCTCTTTAAGAGACCTCGATCTTCTCCGCGTCGGCCTTCCGCACACTGAGCTCATAGCCCCGCACATTCAGCTCCATCGGATCGCCCAGAGGCGCAACCTTGCGGACGTGGATCTCCACGCCCTTGGTAATGCCCATATCCATGATCCGGCGCTTGGTAGCGCCCTCTCCGTGGAGTTTGACCACTGTGGCGGTCTCCCCCACCTTGACGTCTTTCAGGCTCTTCATATTCTTCCTCCTACTCTGCTCTCAAATCATGATCCGGTTCGCCATGGTCTTGTCCAATGCCACCCGGCTGTCCTTCACCTGCAGGATCAGATTGCCGGCCAGCTGGCTGACCACCGTGACATCACTGTTCACCACGAATCCCAGCTCCGCCAGATGCTGCCGGACCTCATCCCTGCCGGTGATCTTGCGGATCGTAACAGTCTCTCCCGGCCGGGCCATTGTCAGAGGCATCATAAAACCTCCCTCCTCTGCAAGACACTTCTTCCACTTGGATCTGTTCTGTGGTTAGCTTTTGCTAACCTTCTTTCGGTTTTGTAGTTTATCATGGCTAACCATGGCTGTCAAGCCCTTTTTCGGAAAAATTTGAAAGCCGTGAAAAAGGAGTCGGCCCCCGCGCGGCAGGCACACCGCGCGAGGGCCATGTTGAGGGGAAAAAAGGAGATAAGTATCAAAGAAAGATCTTTGATGAGCAAATGTTACCAGGCCGCCAGCTTGCTGCCCAACTCCCGGCAGGCCTCTCGGGCCTCTTCATTGGGAGAATCATTGGCGATCAGGCCCGCTTCGTCATACAGGTTGGCGCCCGCCGCCTCGCAGCGGCTGCACCACTCCCGCATCCATTGGCCGTCGCCCCAGCCGTAGGAGCCGAACAGGGCGATCTTCTTTCCGCCCAGAGAGCCCTCCAATCCGGCGAACATGGGCTCCACTTCGTCCTCCTCCAGCTGCTCGGCGCCCATGGCGGGGCAGCCGAAGGCCACGACACCAAATTCAGAAAACCGGGTGGCAGAGAACTCCCCAGGGGACAGCATGGCGACCTCCGCACCGGACTCCCTGGCGCCGTCTGCGATGCAGTTGGCCATGGTCTCCGTGTTGCCGGTACCGCTCCAGTATACGATGGCTAATTTGTTCATAGCATTGCTTCCTTTCCAGCTTGTGTTGGAGCTCACGCTGCGATCAGCTGCGTGATGGCCGTGCCCTTCCGGAACTGCTCACAGCAGGCGGCAGTGCAGCGGCGGTATTGATCGAAACGCTTTTGTGCCGCCTCCGGGTCGCCGTAGGCCTTCCAGTATCCGCAGCAGGTGTAGTTCCTGCCCCGGTTCCGGATGAAGCCCACCACATCCTCCAGGGGGTAGCCCAGAAAGACGCCGATCTCATGGGGGAATTCCCGCTCCAGGCACAGCCGCCTGGAAAGCTGCCTCAGCAGCTCCTGACAGCTCTGATCCGCCCCATACCCCTGCCCCGCCAGAAAGGCGCGGGTGGATGGCTCCGAGAGGATCGACCGAAGCCATCCGGCCCGGTACAGGTAGATCAGACAAGCACCCGTCTGCGGACAGTATTTCAGGACCCGGATGGTGATGCCGTAAGGGGCCAGCTCTTTGGCCCAGCGGGCCGCGGCCTCCCGGGGCTGCCGCTTGTCAGCGCCCTGATACCGGAACAGGCTGGCCGGCTTCACACCCGCCAGCGTGGTGGCACATTGTTCCACCAGCACCGCTTCAACGCTCCGTTCCATGACTGCCCGCCGTGCCAGCCGCCGAAGT
>ENA-UONQ01000828-UONQ01000828.1-human-gut-metagenome-genome-assembly--contig:-CS26-NODE-828-length-33578-cov-7.199564_pt1 | contig 33578 bp, 31 predicted proteins | sample MGYA00242460_ERZ724007 | MGnify/ENA metagenome assembly ERZ724007
ACACGGAGCCCCCCCTGGATACTTCTTCCAGCGAAACGCCAACCGATGTGAGGTCCCGGGGCCCCCGGGCAGGAACGAAGCCCGAACATATCGTAAGGAAATTTTTATTTTCACATGGCTTCAGGTACAGAGTGAATGTGAAAAAATTGCCGGGTTCTCCCGATATCGTTTTGTCTAAATATAAAACGGTAATTTTCATCCATGGATGCTTTTGGCACGGTCATACTTGTAAATACGCCGCTTTACCGACTTCCAACGAAACGTTTTGGTTCGATAAAATAGCAAAAAACAAAGAGAGGGACGCGACTAAAAATTCTTTACTTCGGGAAGCGGGATGGCATGTCGTCGTCGTTTGGCAATGTGAATTGAAGAATACAGAAATAAGAAAAAGAAGATTGGAATTGCTTTTGGAACAGATCCGGTCGGTACAAAATCAGGTCGATTATGAATGAAGGTGATTCGGAAGATAAGAAATTGAAATGGCGATTCGATATCAGTACTTTCAGACTGATCGGTCGTGAACTCATTACGGACAGAATCACCGCTCTTTTCGAATTGGTGAAGAATTGTTACGATGCGAATGCGACGCGGGTCGATGTCGTGTTCGAAAATGTTTCGTACGATAATGCGGTGGTCGACGATACGACGAAAGAAGTGCGGGTGAATCCCGGAAGTAAAGTTGTCATCGAAGACAACGGTTACGGTATGTCGTTCGAGGATATCCGGGATAAATGGATGGTGATCGGTACGGCGAGTAAGCGTACTTCGCCGTTTTCTCCTCGGCCTTTCGGGCGAAGATGTGTCGGTGAAAAGGGAATAGGTCGGTTCGCTGTCGATAAACTGGGAGACAAAGTGAATATCGTTACGAAAAAAGAGGAAGACGATCGTTGGCTGAATGTCGAAATCGATTGGAATTCGTATTTTAACGAAGTTTCCCCTGACGAACGGGAACATATTCGGTTGTTTACGGATATCGAAAATAAATACGATTATCTGGATCGAAACGAAGGAAGCGGAGTGTCGGGGACGAAGTTGATCGTTTCTTCGGTGAGAGAGTTTTGGAGTAAAGACGATATTTCGAGATTTTACAAGGAAGCGAACAAAATCGTTTCTCCTTATACACTGCTGAATCCTCCTTTTAAAATTTATATAACCGCGAGGGAATACGGTTGGGTAGAAAAACCGGTAGAACCGGATAAGATCGATTTTGCGACCGAAGAAGCGGAAATAACCTATCGGGACGGTATACAGGAGACGTTATATTTCGATAAAGATAAAGGATGTATAGCGAAAAAAGACGGTCCTTTGCGTATCTTCGGAGGCATATCTTTGAAGATATTTTATTTCGACGAGAATGCGAGGCGTAATTATTACCGTAAGTACAAAGATGTCAACAATCGGATCGACGGAATCAAAATATATCGTGACGGAATTATTGCGACTCCTTTTGCCGAGGCGGAAGCGAACCCGGATCGGAAAAGGGATATTTTAGGTATAGACAAACGTTTGTGGCAAGATATTTTCAATCGGATAAGTACGAGGGAAATTATCGGAATACTCGATATCACCAAGGACGGTAATCCGAAAATAATCGATGCGACCAATCGGCAGGATTTTATCGATAATCGGGAATACCGGGAATTGAAAGAATTCATTCTCGAACAATTGAGAGCTTTCGAAGAATTGAAAATCTATAAAAGGGAACTGAAAAGAGCTTCGGTAAGCGACGAATTGAAGACGGCCAAAGAAAATGTAGATACTTTCGCTCATAGTGTAAATCGTGTGATCGAAACCAATCCTGATTTAAAAAAAGATTTGCAGCCCTTGGTCGAGCAAGCGACGAAAGCCGGGACTTCCGTTAAGAAAGCGATCGAAGAGCAAAAGAAAGCCGAGAAGGAGTATATCCGGAAAGAGAATATGTATCTGAGTATTATGTCGCTACAGGAATATGCGATACATATCGCCCATGCCGTCAGAACTTCTTTAGGAAAGATTCAGAGAAAGGCCGAATTCTTCGATAAATATTATCCCGATCCCGAAGAGGAAGAATATTTCAAATTATACGCCAAAGAAATCTATCAGGAGATGCTGGTTCTGAATCAGGTGATCGATTTTATGCTGAGTTATTCCAAATCGGGTTTGAATTTTGAAGACCTGAATCTGAATGAATTGGTATCGGGTCTTTTCAAGTCGTACGAAACTTCGCTGAAAGCCGAAAATATACGTTCGGTCGTAGAAATTCCGGATAATTTGCGTATAAATACCAACAGACAATTTTTTATGGATATACTTCAGAATATGATTTCCAATTCGGTAAAAGCTTTGAAGGGGGTTCCTGATAAAACGATCAAATGTTCCGGATATATTTCGGAAAACGATCTTATTCTGTCGATGTCCGATAACGGAATCGGGATTCCGCTGGAAAAAAGGGAGTGGGTGTTCGGAGTATTCAATACGACGACGGCGGAAAGCGGAGGTGCCGGTATCGGGTTGTATGTAGTCAAAACACGGGTCGAATCGTTGAAAGGCAAAGTAGAAGTCGTAGACAGCGAATTCGGTAAAGTGGGCACCACGATAAAAATAACTTTACCCTTTAAAAAGTAGATATTATGAAGACCGAGATATTGATAATCGACGATCATATGTCTCTTCACGATCCTTTCGTGAGGTCGATACGAAAGAATCGTCCCGAAGCCGTCGTAACCGTATTGGACGATGCCGGGAAGGGAGTCGAATACATTTCGAACGATCTGAGGAAAAAAGTCGTCGTTTTTTTGGATTGCAGGTTCGATAGCGGCATTCAGGGAGTCGATGCTTTACGCAGGATAAGAGAGAAAACTTCGTTGGTATATATCGTCATGATGTCGGCCAATCCCTTGTCTCAAATGGAGGAAGAAACCTTGAAAGCCATGATCAATCATCGGGGAATATTTTTTATTTCCAATACCGAGATGGATAAAGCTTTGGAATTGATCGAAAAAATAGAATATTTGATGGATTCGAAGGTCGATTGTGTCCTGGAACAGTGGATTATGGATAGGGACGATATAGTTTCGAACGAACCGTATATCATCGTGGGTGGTGTGGAATATTCGTTGAGAGATATTTTGGACGAGATCAGATTGCAGACTCCTTTCGGTAAAGAGGTCGAGAAAAAAATGGTTCGGTTGGCCGTTCATTTATTACAAAATAAAAAAGCGAGTTTATAATGGTCGAAGATGTGCTTATCGCTTATAACGACAGTAGCGCCGAAACGTCACGGCGTTTTTTTCAGGATTGTGCCGATCGGGTTCGTCAAAAGACTTGCGAAAAAGGTTTGAATCATCAAATGATCGATGCGACGGAATTGACTGTCGGACATATAGAGAAACGGCTGAGCCGATGCTCGGCACATTTTATTTTCTCTGCGTTTTCACACGGTTCGAAAACATCTTTATACAACGATGTAGAAGATGAATACATTGCAGTAGCTCTGGGAAACAATCATCTTTTTACGGGAAATATCGTATATACTTTCGCTTGTGAATGTGGCTGTGATTTGAAAGACGATTTGGAAGCGAAAGGGGTTGCCTCTTTTTGGGGTTACAAGAGAAAAGTCACGATGAGTTTTTGTCGTGAGTTCGTCGATTGTGCCGTAGCGGGTATCGAATTTTTGTTGGAAAAGAAGACTTTGAAAGAGGCTAAAAAAGGGATGGCGGATAAATACGACGAATGTATCGCCGAACTTTCGGTGTCCGATCCTCTCCGAGCTTCTTTTCTTTTGGATAATAAAGAAAGTTTGGTCGTAACCGGTAGGGACGAATTGACGATCGATAATTTATAATTTTTTAGAGAAGATCATGTTTGATTAAGGAGATTTCTGTATTTACGAAATGTTTTGGAAATAGCATTATTTTTTATTTTTATCAGATGATAATTGAAAATATTTTATTATTGAGTGTTATGATAATAGGATAAATTCTTCGAATAGCTGATTAATATTTGTTCTACAATTTGGTAGTTATGACGGTATGTTTTAAGTTAGAATAAATTTTTTGTAAAAATAAATAATTATGAAAGGTATTTTAGATTGTGATGAATCGCTATATTTTGAAGATATTCAAGATTCGGAACAGGAGATAACGGACATTGTAGATTATGATATTTCGGTATCTCCTAATGATTTTAATTTAAAAACCTTGTTTGATTTCATTGATTCTGGAATAGTTAAAATTCCTGGTTTTCAACGAAATTATGTTTGGGATATTAAACGAGCTTCTAAATTAATAGAATCATTATTGATAGGAGTACCGATTCCACAAATATTTTTGTACGAGGAGAAAAAAAATAGTTTTTTAGTTATTGACGGTCAACAAAGATTGATGACTATTTACTATTTTAAGAAGAAACGTTTTCCTAGAACGGAAAAACGAGCTGAATTGCGTCAAATATTTGAGGAGAGAAAAGGTATTCCCGATGAAATATTAAATGATAATATATATTTTAGTGATTTTAATTTAGATTTACACGAAACTTTGCCTAATAAAACCAATAGATTCAATAAAAAGAACTATTTTACTTTAAAATCAGAAGATCAAATTGCATTAGATTTGAAAACTATTAGAAATATTATTATCAAACAAAATGCTCCTGATGATGGAGATACCGTAATTTTTGAAATATTCAATCGATTGAATTCTGGAGGAGTAAATCTTAAAGCCCAAGAAATTAGGACAAGTTTGTACCATTCGCCATTTTATGATATGTTGTATAGAATAAATATTAACCAACTTTGGCGAACACAAACTCCTAAAAATATTCCTGATTTAAATATGAAAGATATAGAAATTTTATTAAGAGGATTTGCAATGTTATTGGAGGGGAATGAATATGCACCAAGTATGACAAAATTCCTAAATAATTTTTCACAATCAATGAAAAGTGTATCTAATGAATGCGTCCAGAAATTAGAAAGGCTATTTACTAATTTTATCAATGAGATAGTAAACCTTCAAGGTGATAAATTGTTTTTCACTAACCAGAGATTCAATATATCGGTGTATGAGGCGATTTTTGTGGGACTTTGTGAAGAGGGGTGGGTAAATGAAACCTTGGAAATCAAAAATACCACTCTTGCTAAGATTGACTTGCTTAAGAACGATCCAGAATTTATCGGGGCGACTCAGAAAGGAACTGCTAATACTGCTAATGTTGCCAAACGCCTTTTAAAGGCAAAAGAGATTTTATAATTATGAGTACAGCTATTGATCGACTTTATAATGATTATGTAGCTATGAAAACTCATTTAGAGTCGACTAAAGAAATTTCATTGTTAAGCAATTATACTAATACGTTTAGAAAAGTATTAGTTTTATCTTCTGGTAGTTATTTTGAGGATCGAATTACATCAATTCTTATGGAATATATAGATAAGTGTTCTTCAGGTGATGTTAGGATAAGAAATTTTATTTATAATCAAGCTATATCAGGAAGATACCATACCTTATTTGCTTGGGGAAAGCAGAATGATCCTGCTAATCCAGAAAAAAAAGCTAATAAATTTTATTCACTCTTCGGTCCTGAGTTTGCTGATATAATTAAAAAAGATTTGAATGAGCCCTATACAAAATTTGGAGATAGAAAAGAAGATATAAATAATGCGATACAAGCATTTCTTGAATTAGGACATTTAAGAAATATTATAGTTCATAGTAATTTTGCTGAGTATTCATATGATCAGAAAACTCCTGAAGAAATATATGAATTACACAAAAAAGCCAATCTTTTTGTTGATTATGTGCAGAAGCATTTATTATCTTAAATGCCTAGTTCGTTTATTGCATTTTAGATTATATTTTTAAGTGTCTCTACAGTATTGATAAGAGCTGGAGTAAAATCAACAGAGTAAACTAAATCAGCTTGCTTCCAACTATGTTCTATTCTTTTATTTCTTATTCATACTATTACATTGTCCTATTTTAATATAAGTTGTTTGTTTAGACTAGATACCTAATGTATGCAGGACTGTACTATTTCTAAGATACAATACTTTTGGTTGTTTCATATTCTCATATTGGAGTGTCAATGCATCCGCTGCTCTTGTATTTTAGAGTAACAGGACTGGCGAGACTGCTTTCTTTTTGTTTGAATTATGAAAGGATAAAATGATTAGTAAGGGGATAATAATTGAAGATTTGGTTTGTTATGTCGGTGAGAATCCATAATTTATGAAATATTTCTAAATACGTGCTGTTATGGGGTAGATTTGCAGGTTATACAAAGCAAAATTTACGAAATCTGGGGACAACGGGTGATGCTGTACTTTGATCTGGCAGAATTATATGCAACGGAAATGAGATATTTAAAACGTTCTGTAAAAAATAATATCCACCGGTTCCTATCGATTTTATGTTTGAATTGAACAAAGAGGAATGGGATTGTTTAAGGTGCAAAAACTTCACCTTAAAGGTGAGACGTGGGTAATATCTGAAGTACTTACCTTATGCGTTCACTGAGTTAGGAGTTGCAATGTTAAGCAGTGTATTAAATTCAGAAATCGCGGTTGAGGTGAATATTTCTATTATGCGAGCCTGTGTGGCTATCCGTGGCTCAATCATTTCCTCTGGCGATATAAATGTCCAACTTCGGCAAGAGGTAAAAGAACTCCAAAAATACATTGAGGAGGTTTTTACTGACCAGAATGACATTAACGAAGATACCCGTATGCAACTTGAACTCATTAATCAAACACTGACGGAATTGCAGGTGAGGAGTAAAAAGCAGCAGGAAAAAAAAGTCCGAGGATTGGGTTTATAAGGCCGGAAGGTGAGGTTTAATAATCCAGCTTGCCCCAATCACGGATGTTGACATGGAAACTCTGAAAATCAAGTCGGACGAAAGGTCCGTTCCGGAATCCCTTGAATGCAAAGGTAACATTATTTTGAGAAATACAGAACAAGAGGTTTTAGTAGATAAAGAATTTACCGACACTTGACCGTTCATATGATTACTGGTTGTAATCTAAAAGCGTTGGCATCTACCTCCATTTGGTAAAAGTTGATTTGTGGATTTAATTTTTTACGGGTATATTGAATTATTTTTTCTTTCTCTGTTTGTTCAATATTGACACCAAAATAGATTGACTCAAAACATTCGGCTTTCAACGGCATATAATGATGTATCTCACACCAATCCCACATTTCCTTAGCTTTCTCAGCTTGTTGCGGTGTAAAAGCAGCATATATAGCACATGGACTTGGCACAACCAATCTGACCTCCTGCTCATATTCCCAGTCCTTTGTTTTTGTCCTCCATTGATAACTGAATATATCTTTTGCGCTATGATATGCGTTTGGACGTTCTATTATATCCTGGTATTGAACATCAAAAACAAACGGCTTAAGATATATTGTACCAAACAATGGTGGAACAGATTCCATCACTTTGTCTATATCAAGTCCTATACAAATACCTTTGTGATTATAGCAATAATGACTCCACATGAGTAATGAATTATTAACTTTTGACAAACTGCATATCCATGTATCGTTGCGTAAATTGAGCGCATCGTTTTCTCCTTTCTCAATCCACCACTCTTTTGGTATCCATCCTTGAAGCTTGGTGTCGGGCACATTCGAGTAGTCAATTAATTTGGGATGACAATCGAAAGGGTCGTTCAGCTGAGATGCATTAGTGAATTGGAGATTCTGGTTCTCAATCATGTATTTTGCACCAACTATATCTAAATATTTATAGAGAATACGAGACATTTTTATTCTATCGTTATTTGTCCGTTTATTAGCAATGGTAGAAGTTCATTACGTTGCTTAATAAAAGAATCTATTTCTGCCAAGTTATTTCCTATGATTTCGTTAAATTCACAGAAAAAACAGATATTTTATCCTTTATTTTTTGAGGAATAACCAGGGTTGGAATACTCCTTACGTGTGTTGGATATACATGTGAATAAAACATTAAAAGGGGTATTGATATGCATATCTACACTGGAAAATCTTAGAAAGTTGGAGTTGGGAAATCTCCGAACCAGTCTTTTTATTAGCCGAAAAGTTCTTCTCCGATGCTTTTATAGCTACAATTTTCTCCATATTCTACTATTTCATGTTTGAATACACGGGAAACTCCATTAGATTTAAAAAACTGTGTAAGTATCTTATAGAACTTGTTCCTATCTGTTTTTTCTACTAATGATAAAATCTCAATTCCTGCTTTAGATAATTTCTTTACAGACGGTTGACACCAAACTTTCTTATTGGTATCATTATGTAAAATAATTAGAGTATTTCTATCGATGATTATTTCCAACTTACTATTTGGCTCAATGTTCCACTCTTTTGTCAATTCTTCGCTGTTTATGAATCCTGTTTCTCCCAATAATAAAGTTTCATGCAACGAAAGGGCAAATTCCTCTGTGCAAATGAAATTCTTTTCGACATAATACTTTGAAGCCTTGACAAATAATTCAGCTTCTTCTTTTGTCACATTTCGTAATAAATCTAAAGTCCTTAGAGAGAATGAATTGGGTTGCTTCACTTCTCCAGCTAAAATACGTCCCCAAATATCTTGTAAAGTTTCATCTGAAATATCTTCTACAATACTAAAAAATCTATTTGTCCAATTAGTATTTACAGGTTCATTTGATACTTTTTCTTCTTCCATAAAATGAGACGTAGCTTTTTCTACGACAGACTTTACATTATTTATCTTACGCGATTCTCTTGCCGATATATACTTAGCAATTTCTTCTTGTCCTTTCAATTTTAGAAATTCGACTTTAGTTTCTGTTTCCGCTTGTTTTATTGCTGCATAAGCTTCTGCATTTGCCATCTTTTTACGCCCAAACGCTGCGAGTCCTATACCATAACAAATAGTTTCTCCTAATTTAGCTAAACCATCTGTATTTATTTCAATTAATGCTCCCATATTAAATCATTTTGCACCTGACAAAATTAAGAATTTTATTAGATACAAAATGATTTATAAAAATAGAAATGAATATTCTTTTTCACGTTATATATTCAGTATTAATCATTAAAGTAACTGAATATGAAGTTAGACAAAAACATTTGGGAGACCTGTAACTGCATTGAAGATAGAATAATGAATCATATATATCATCAACTTATGTCAGGCTGCTGGATAAAAATAATTTGGAAAATAAGAAAGAATTTATTTTGATATGTCCATATTTGTTATGCTCTTTATATCATAAAAGCGAGGACCTGTCGATAAGAGCAGGTATTTTTATACCTGTTACTCTCCATATACGGCGGTTTCGTAGCTCCGTGTTGGAGCGTTAATGTGCTCACTGTCTTTTATAATTTTTCAGAATATTCAGATAATATAAAAACTCAATTAATTTTCTTCCGGGCGGATAAAACCGATAGGGCGGCGCGGTTTGTCTGACAATTTCTGATGTACCTGCAATTCTGCCAGTGTCTGATTGATGAGTTCAAGTTGCATGCGGGTGTCTTCGTTGATGTCGTTCTGGTCGGTGAATATTTCTTCGATATATTGCTTTAACTCCTTTACTTCTTTTTGAAGGAGGGAATGTTTGTCTGGCGGGGGATTGGCTATCAATTGACGGACAGCTATAAAAGCACGCATAATACTAATGTTTATTTCTATAGCCACTTCACTATTCAATATAGAAGAAAGCATTGCCACTCCTTGCTCTGTAAAAGCAAAGGGCATATAACGTGTTCCTCCCCTCTGGTTTGAGGTCACAAATTGTGACCTCAAAAACTCGAATTCTTCTTTGTTTAATTCAAACATAAAATCAGTAGGAAAACGCTTTATATTACGTTTAACCGCTTGTTTTAAGACTTTTGTTTCCGTTCCATACATTTGCGCGAGATCAAAATCCAGCATTACCCGCTGCCCGCGGATTTCATATATTTTGCTCTGTATGAGTTGTAAGTCTACCATAAGCACATAGTTTCCGGATTGAATCCTATAAATTTATGAAAAATACTTTATTTATCAAAGAGGGGTAATTGGGGGGAGAAACTTACAAATTACAGTAAGGGGCGGACTATCGGATAAAAATGAATTGAAAAATGAAAAGGTAACTGTACAACGCATAAAACTTTATCAAAATATCTCTCTATGGAGAGCTTGGAATATCATACAAAATTTATAAATTTACACAATAGCAATAAATGTGTTGCGTATGGTTGATTTACAGATTATACAAAGTAAGATATATGAGATCCGTGGATAGCCGGGAGGTTAAAGTTTAAAGATTAAATTCATTACAATTGCTGATGTTGGAATGAAAACATTAATAACCTCTATTTGGCCTAAAGCCAAACAAAAAATTATAAAGACAGATTCTAAGTGACCATTGACGACATAAGAACAATGATAGTATCCGACGAGTCGCGGATTTTAGAACTAAAGAAGACTACCGGTGAGCTGAAAGACGGTATGCATTCAGCATGCGCGTTTCTCAATACAGAGGGAGGTTGGCTGATTTTCGGCGTTACGCCTAAGTCTCTGAAGATAGTCGGGCAGGAGGTGACAGACAATACTCAACGGGAAATTGCTCTGGCTCTTGCCGGACTGGAACCAGCTGTTGATGTACATGTGGAATATGTTGATGTGCCGGACTATCCCGGTAACAAGGTTATTGCAATGCACTTTGACGGTTGGGTTTGGGGCGAACGACCGCATACATTTCATGGTTGTCCTTATTATAAAGTCGAGAGTACTACGAAAGTCATGCCGCATGAGATGTATGACGAGCGCATCCTTGCACATCGGCCTCAGATATATTCGTGGGAAGGGCAAATGGCTGATGGCATCACTCTTGCTGATTTGAACGAGAAACACATCAAAGGGTGCATACGTCTTGGTGTGGAAGGTGGACGTATCCCGGCAAGCGCTATAAGCGTACCAATTGAAGAGACTTTGGTAAAATGGAAGCTTTTGAAAAATGGTGTGCCGACAAATGGGGCTACCATGCTATTCTCCGACAATATCGACGAATATCCGCAATTCCGGTTGAGAATGGCACGTTTTGTTGGAACTGACAAAAATGAGTTTATTGACAATCAGCGTGTCGAGGGTTGCTTTTTCGATCTCCTCGACGCAGGTATGGCATTTTTCTTCAAACATCTTAATCTCGGCGGCAAGATAACTAATCATAGCTTACAGCGAGAGGAACATCTGGAGGTGCCGTATAAGGCTTTGAGAGAGGCTCTTATAAACTCGCTTTGTCACCGTCAATGGGAGAAATATAATTTGACCAACAGCATTGCGATTTATGATGACCGCGTAGAAATTGCGAATCCGGGAATATTCCCTTTGCAAATTACTCCTGAAACCATTAAGGAATCTCATGAATCATATCCATACAATTTAAAGATTGCCGAAGCTCTCTACAAATCAACCTATCTGGAAAGCTGGGGATCCGGAGCTAAACGCATTATGGACGCATGCCGTGAGCAAGGTATAGAAGAGCCCATCTGGCGATGTGACGGTGGTTTTGTGATTGTCACATTCAAACGACCATTTTACGGGCTAAGCTACCAAGAAAAGAAGCCTGCAAAAAAGAATTTATGGGGTAATGTCGCCCAAAATGTCGCCCAAAATGTCGCCCAAAATGTCGCCCAAAATCTTGATGAGAAAATTATTCAAATCATAAAATCTAATCCCTGCATTAAACGAGAAGATATTGCGAACCAATTATTTGTTACGAAAAAGACAATTGAGCGACATCTTAAAAATCTTGGAATTAAGTGGGATGGACATCCCAAAACCGGGAAATGGATTCTGCAAGATAATAACATTTAACGGGCTTTTCTTGTATATTAAATAGTTATTATAAACTACAAAAATGTGAGTGCGAATAATGGTATGTTAGTCCCAGCTGCTCAAAAACTATACGGTGTATTGTCAAACTTGGAGAGATTATGTCTGACTGCTGGATAAAAATAATTTGAAAAATAAGAAAGAATTTATTTTGATATGTCCATATTTGTTACACCTCTTTATACCACAAAAGCGGGAGATCTGCCGGTAAGAGCAGGTATTTTTATACCTGTTACTCTCCATATACGGCAGTTTTGTACCTCGTGTTGGAGCGTTAATGTGCTCCCTGTCTTTTATAATTTTTTCAGAATATTCAGATGATATAAAAACTCAATTAGTCTTCTTCCGGGCGGATAAAACCGATAGGGCGGCGCGGTTTGTCTGACAATTTTTGATGTACCTGCAATTCTGCCAGTGTCTGATTGATGAGTTCGGGTTGTATGCGGGTGTCTTCGTTGATATCGTTCTGGTCGGCGAATATTTCTTCCATGTAGTTTCTCAGTTTCTTCATTTCTTGTTGAAGTTCTTCATTCCTGCAGGATGGTGGATTGGTAATCAATTGACGAATAGCAACAAAAGCACGCATAATACCTTTGTTTATTTCAATGGCTGTTTCAGAGTTAAGTACGCTGCTTAGCATAGCAAAAGCAAAGGGCAGATATTTGATATTACTCCCACGGCTCTTGTTCAAGGTGCCAATTTGGCATCTTGAAAGTTCATCACGCGTAACTTCAAACATAAAATCTTCACCGTCAAAACGTTTCTTATTTCGTCGGACAGCACGTTTTAATTGTGCGGTTTCCGTTCCATACATTTGCGCGAGATCAAAATCCAGCATTACCCGCTGCCCACGGATTTCATATATTTTACTCTGTATCAACTCTAATTGATTCATAAATTTTCAGGTATATTCAAATTATACATGGTAAACTCAATTAGTCTTCTTTCGGGAGGATAAATCCGATGGGGCGGCGTGTTTTTTCTGACAGTTTCTTGTGTACCTGTAATTCCGCCAATACCTGGTTAATCAACTCAATTTGCATCCGGGTATCTTCGTTTATATCGTTTTGGTCGGCAAAAACATCTTCGATATATTCTTTGAGTTCTTTCATTTCCTTTTGGTGTTGAGCACTCATGATAACGGGGGAATTAGCTATCATCTGCCGCATAGCGACAAATGCACGTGTGATAAGTACGCTGGTTTGTACGGCAATATCACTACGTAATACGCTTGAAAGCATAACAACGCCATGCTCGGTAAAAGCCAGTGGTAAAGCGGATTTTGGACGTTTATTCCTTGATGTCATCACAAATTGTGATGAGATAACCACCCATTCTTCCGCCGTCACCTGGAACATAAAATCTTCGGGAAAACGGTCGATATTACGTTTCACGGCCTGATTCAGCACACGTGTTTCCACTTGATATAATTCCGCCAAATCAAAATCCAGCATCACCCTTTGTCCCCTGATTTCATATATTTTACTCTGTATCAACTCTAATTGATTCATAAATTTTCAGGTATATTCAAATTATACATGGTAAATTCAATTAGTCTTCTTGGGGGCGGATAAATCCGATGGGGCGGCGCGGTTTGTTTGACAGTTTCTTATGTACCTGCAATTCCGCCAATGTCTGATTAATCAATTCCAATTGCATGCGGGTTTCTTCGTTAATGTCGTTCTGGTCGGCAAACATTTCTTCAATATATTGCTTTAACTCCTTTACTTCTTTTTGAAGCACGGAATTTTTATCAGTCGGTGGGTTAGCTATCAATTGCCGGACAGCAGTAAATACTCGCATAATATTGATATTCACCTGTATTGCCATATTTGAGCGAAGTACACTACTAAGCATTGCCACGCCCATTTCAGTGAAAGCATTTGGCATATATTTCAGGTGTTTTCCCTGTTCCATGTTTAAAATCACAATTTGTGATCTTAAACATTCCTCCTTTGTAAGCCGGAACATAAAATCTTCGGGGAAACGGTCGATATTTCGTTTCACCGCTTGATTCAGCACACGTGTTTCCACTTGATATAATTCTGCCAAATCCCGGTCGAGCATCACCTTCTGTCCCCTGATTTCATATATTTTACTCTGAATTAACTCTAATTGATTCATAATTTTTCAGGTATATTCAAATTATATATGGCAAAATTAATTAATCTTCTTCCGGCTGGATAAAACCAATGGGGCGGCGTGGTTTGTCTGACAATTTCTGATGTACCTGCAATTCTGCCAGTGTCTGATTGATGAGTTCGAGTTGTATGCGGGTGTCTTCGTTGATATCGTTCTGGTCGGCGAATATTTCTTCCATGTAGTCTTTCAATTTTTTCATTTCTTCCCGGAGTTCAGCATTCTTATCAACGGGAGGATTAGATATTAAGCGGCGCACAGCTACGAAAGCACGCATGATATTAATATTCACCTGTATGGCTGTATCCGAACTTAATATACCGGAAAGCATGGCTAGTCCCTGTTCGGTGAAGGCATAGGGGAGTTTACGGGTACCTCCCCAATTTGATATTCCATTTTGGAATATCAAGTTTGTTTTCAACTGGTCAAATTCTTCTTTTGTTAGTTGAAACATAAAATCAGAGGGGAAACGCTTGATATTTCTTTGAACGGATTTATTCAAATTGCCGGTGGTTACCTGATACAATTCAGCTAAATCGCGGTCTATCATTACTTTATGTCCGCGGATTTCATATATTTTGCTCTGTATGAGTTGCAGGTCTACCATAAGCACATAGTTTCCGGATTGAATCCTATAAATTTATGAAAAATTCTTTATTTATCAAAGAGGGTAATTCTTGGGATTGCACTATAGTACGAGAAAGGTATATAAAATAACTAAAAATAAGAAAGAATTTATTTTGATATGTCTATAGAAATTTATATATTTGTTATGCATTTCATTACCAGAAGGCGGGTTGAACCTGCCACATTGTGTCAGGCATTTTTTATGCCTGTAACACTTCATACAGCGGTTTCGCCCCCCGTGTGGAGTGTTAATGCACCCACTGCCTTCTGGGTGAAATGCAACGGGTCAGGCGGAACCGTTTCTTTCTGCCTTAACGTTGCAATATAATGAAACAAGTAAAAGACCAATACCTTTATTTTAATCCTTCGTCGGGCATGAAAAATTTTGGTGATATACTAAATTCGTTTGCTATTTCATTTAAAAATTCAAAACTGAAGGATTCGTTACTATTTGGATTCTCTCTATTGGAAATAAAAGTACGTGAACGGTTTAACCTTTCGGCAAACTGTTCTTGTGTAAGCCCTGCGGATTCTCTGAATTCTTTAACTTTCAGACTTACATATTTTTGAATGTTACTTTTTTCCCTTTTATTCATAGCTTTCAAATGATTGTAAATGAAAGCTTTTTTTTGAAAGTATTGTGACATTACATTGATGTCATATTGTAAATAAATATTAAATTAATTATCCACTCTTTTGAAGAAATAGGGGAAAAATAAAAACAAAGCTGAATTTCAATATCAATCTAAAACCACCAATTGATGCAAGAAAACAAGAATCTACACGAAAAGGAAAACAGCCAAGGCCGCATTAAAAATATATGAATACTGGAATTTATATCAACGCCCTGTTAAATAAAAGGTATGGAACCTCCTGCCTGATTTATTAACTCAATTTAAATACAGAGTTTTTAATCATTTTTAGTTATAAACCGAATAAAACTTTAATTATGGAAAACGAACAACATCCCGACACTTTTCAACCGACAGAGAATCGGTATTCCGACTTAGAGGAAGAAACCTTTCGGCGGGGAAACTCCGGTTTGACCAAAGGATTTATTTCAACGGATAATGAACCTTTGAAACATTTTTACCTGCAAATGTCCCGGATGATGTGTCCTTCGGTCACCGCCGACTCGACAGAATGTGAAATATTGCACATCCTTTATACCCGCGTAAAAAAGAGCTGCAAGCTGTTAAAATTACTCGACACCCATCCTTGGGCCGAAGCCAATCCCTTCCTGATCAAGGCCTGCAGCTTTTATCTGTTCATGGATTCGTCGGATTCCCAGAAAGAGAAACGGCGCCTGAACAATATCCTTTACCGTCAGAGTATTTTTATGGGAAAGATTTCGGAGCTGCATGACCTGATCGCCCACGATCTGATCTTCTTCTGCCGGGTAAAAACGGACCTGGAGGAAATGTTGCGTATCGATCCTTCCGATCCGGCCAGTATAGATCCGGTTCTGTCCGGAAAGGATACAGGGACGATAAAATAAACGAAACAATGCAAACAGGGAAGGAGGTGAACCGGAAAAAAATGAAGATTCCATAAAAAAACAGCGGGGGACTGGGTGACATTGGCGTGCTCGTTCAGTCCTCCCGCCTCAATTAACATTATTACTAATATTAACACCGACAAAGTTATGCAAAAAAACGCATGCAGCGTTAGCCTGAGCTTACGAAAGCAACGGCTGACCGCCATTATTTTCTGTTTATTGTCTGCTTTTAGCCTGCCCATCCCTTTGCAGGCAGGAGTGCCGCAGCAACAATCCACTTATCCGGTCAACGGCCTGGTGACCGATGCGGAAGGCGTCCCCCTGCCGGGCGTGACCGTCCGTTACGGAATTACGGGCGGGGCGACCGACAACGGGGGGCATTTTGCGCTCCGCCTGCCCGAAGAGCGCGGCAGGCTGACCTTTTCGTGTGTGGGCTATAAGACGGTGACGGTGGGTTACCGTGCCGGGGAAATGCTCCGGGTCCGGCTGGAAGAGAGCCGTGAATCGCTGGAGGAGGTGACGGTGGTCGCCTACGGGGAGCAGCGGCGCGGACAGGTGTCGGGCTCGGTGGCGACGGTGGATGCCGCCCGGCTGCAAAACAAGCCCGCATCCAACGTGCTGACGCTGGCCAAGGGCCAGATGGCGGGGGTGTATATCGCGAGCCAGTCGGGCGATCCGGGGGGTAACGATGTGAGCATCATCGTCCGCGGTGCGAACGACCTGGCGATTGCCGGCAACCGTAACCCGCTGTTCGTGATCGACGGGGTGATCGCCTCGGACGACGCCAGCCTCAAGGTGGGCGGCAACCCGCTCACCTCGCTCAACCCGGACGACATTGAAACATTCACCGTATTGAAGGATGCCGCAGCGGCGGCCATCTACGGCTCGCGGGCAGCCAACGGGGTGGTGATCATCACGACGAAAAAGGGCCGCTACAACCAGCACCCTCTGCTCTCGGCCAATGTCAGCCACACCTTTATCCTGCAGCCCCTGCTGCCGGAGCGGATCGGCGGGAATGCCGAGCGGCTCGCCCGTCTGGAGGCGATGAAAAATTATGCGGGAGTGTACTACGACCGGGAAACGGATTCCTACCGCTATCCGGAAGGCTACGCCCTGGGCAAGCCTTACGATTATTTCTGGAACGAAGGCAACGGCGCGGACATGACCGTGTATCAGGACAGCCTGAACCCTTTCTATAACAATTCCACCGACCTGATGGCATATTACCTGCGCCCCGCCCATGCCACGAATGCGAATATCCAGGTCCGGGGCGGGGCGGAGGGAATCGCCTATTCCGTCGGCCTGGGCTTTTACGATGAGGCGGGAACGCTGCGGGGTACGGGCAACCGCCGCTTTTCGGCCTTTTCGAACCTGGCCTTCAAGCCTGCGCACCACCTTTACGGCAATTTCCGCTTCTACCTGGCCTATACCGACAACAACCGCTCGCGCAAAGGGGTGGATGCCTTCAATCCGGCGCCGACGGCTTATTCCACGCTGCCGGACTTTCTTTTCACCTCGACGGTGCTGCCCGGTCCCGGAACGCCTTATTTCGGCGAGCTGACCCGCCGCTATGAGAGCACCAGGGAGAAGAACGACAGCTACAAGCTGCGCACTTCCTTCGACCTAACGTATGAGATCGCCGACGGCCTGGCACTGAAATCGGGCGTGGCGGTCGATTATCTCCAGAACAACCAGAACGTTTTCCTGCCGAAGGAGGTGAACGAATACGGTAAAACCTATAGCAGCGGCACGATCGCCCGCCATCTGATGGTGCTCAACGAGAACCTGCTGACCTACCGCCGGACGTTTGGCAGCAGCCATACGGTCGACCTGCTGCTCGGTTTTTCCGTGCAGCAGGACGAGATGAACAATAACACGGGCAAGGCGCTCGGGGCTGCCTCGAACACCATCCATTACGCCCCTTGGTACTCGCAGGTGTACGATGCGGAGGCCCGGCTCGACCTGAAGGATTATTATTCGGATTATGAGAAAAAGACGATGGTGGGCCTGTTCGGCCGCCTGAACTACAATTACAGGGAGCGGTATTATGCGGGCTTCACCCTGCGGCGCGATGCTTCGTCGACCTTCGGCGAGGATGTGCGTTGGGGCTGGTTCCCTTCGTATTTTGTGGGGTGGACGTTTACGGAGGAGCCGTTTATGCAGGCGCTGAAACCTTGGCTGAATTACGGTAAGCTGCGCTTCTCGCAAGGGCGTACGGGCCGTATCTTCGAATATCCCTATCTGGCACAGGGCGAACTGGATCAGGGCGCTCCCTATTTGGGGCATCCGACTGTGGTTCCCGAATGGTGGGCAGGTGTCTCGAACAGCGGCCTGACCTGGGAAAAGACGACGGAATACGATGCGGGGCTGGACCTCGGGTTGCTGGACAACCGCATCGGCCTCACTTTCGATTATTACCTGAAACGGACGCGCGGGTTGCTGTACAATCCCCCGACTCCCGGCACGCATACGGGTTTCCTGGCCCCGTGGCGGAATATGTACGGCATCGACAACGAGGGTGTGGAGCTGGAGGTGAAGGGTGAGCTGGTGCGCGGGAGGACCTGGCAGTGGAACCTGTCGTTCAATGTAAGCAGGAACCGGAATCGGCTGGCCCGGAGCCTGAACGGGCGCGATTTCCAGAATACGGCGGCCCGCTTTGCGAACAACATTTCGGTGATCGGCCTGCCGCTTTACGGGATTTATGCCTTCGACGACCGCGGGATTTACGATAGCCAGAGCGATGTGCCTTCTTATTATGAGGACGGGGTGAAGAAATACCTCCGCGGGGAGGGGAGTGCCTATTACCGGGCAGGCGACCGGATCATCACGGACGTGGACGGCAATGGTCAGATTTATAATTACGGTACGCTGGCGGAGGACCGTATATATATCGGTTCCCCCCTGCCACAGTTTCAGGGCGGTATTTCCACGGACCTGATGTGGAAGGGGCTGGATGTGACCGTGCTGTTCAATTTCGTTTGCCGCAAGTGGGTGCTGGATGCTGCCCGGGGGGCTTCGCTGGGGACTTACCTTGCGCTGAACCCGGCCGATATGGCTCGTCCTTATTTGGTGGAGAGTCTCGACGGGCTGTTCTGGGAGCATCCGGGCGACGGTGCGCCTTATCCGGCTAACCGGATGGAGAACGGGCTGTATAATTTCGCCACCAACCTGGCCTCGAACGCTCAGCGGATCAGTTACCTGAAATTACAGGCGGTGACGGTGGGGTATACGCTGCCGGAGGCGGTGCGGAAAGCGACGGGTTTCGGTGCGCGGATCTTCATAAGCGGTGAGAACCTTTTTACGCTGACGGACTACCGGGGCGGCGACCCGGAGACGGTGGACCCGTATACGGGTGTGGACAATTACAACGCTTATCCGCTGTCGCGCCGCTTTACAATCGGACTAACCTTAAATTTTTAAACGATGAGAAAACAGATGATCGGATATATTGCAGGACTGGCTTTATTCCTCCTGTCGGGATGTGACAGTTTCCTGACGCAGTTGTCGGAGAACAACACAACGGTAGCGAACCATTTCCGGACGGAGGAAGATGCCGAAGCTGCGGTTTACGGCATGCACGCACAGTTCCGTGAGGTACTGGGAAGTTTTACGCAGGACTATCGCGACCGGGGACTGCTGCTGGATAATTTCGGCCTGGCCCGTTGGCGGGAGGCCAATGAGCATAACCTTTCGGGCTATACGGCGACAGCCGTAGAGTTTAGCTGGATGTACGAATACAAAGCCGTGAGCGCGGCTAATTTGGTGATCGGTAATCTTTACCGGGCCGGTCTGCCGGAGAAGCGTTACCGCTTTTATATGGGGCAGGCATTGTGTATTCGTGCCTACCTGTATTTCCAGATTATCCGGCTGTGGGGGGATGCGCCGCTGGTGCTGGAATACGAGGATATCTCGGAGAAGGGGCGTACGCCCTGGCGGGAGATCGCCGGGCATATCGTGGCGGACCTGCTGCTGGCAGCGGAATACCTGCCTCCTGCGGATCAGTTGAAGGATCCGGAGGGTAAACCACTTACGGCCCGTCAGATCCCGGGGCGGGGGACGGCGTATGCCATATTGGCCGGGGTGTATGCGTGGATAGCGGGCTACGGGCAGGAACCGGAATATTATGCGCTGGGGATCGAAGCTGCCGGGAAGGTGATCGGGGACCCGAATTACCGTCTGGTGGCCAGCCCGGAGGAGGTATGTACGGAGGTGCTTCCCGGAAATTCGGAGGAAGGGATCTTCGAGGTGTGCTATGACGACAGCCGGGGGGAGTATAAGGATTTCGGGAGCTATATCGGGGGGACGGTCGAAAAATGGCCGGTGTTGAAAGGGACGACCCCTGCTTCGCGGCGTAAATTCTTTATCCGCAACGAGACGGTGGAAAGGCTTTACACGCCGGAGGATTTGCGTTTACAGGCCTATTTTGCCGATTTCTTCCGGATGAAGGAAGAGCCGGTGTCTGTGACACAAGGAGCTGCCTATGTTCGGATGTGGCGGGAGGTGGAATACTACTCGGGCGGAATTTATGACGGTACGCCGCGTACGCTGTTAGCGAACGATATCCTGATCCGCCTGCCGGATATCCTGCTGCTGAGGGCGGAGATGAAAGCGGCGACGGGTGACCGGGAAGGGGCCGTTGCCGACCTGGATGTTGTCCGCCGCCGTGCGGGCGTGGCCGGTTATTCGGAGGCGGAGGGTGATCTCCGGCGGGCGATACAGCTGGAACGCGACAGGGAGTTGCTGTTTCAGACGGGGGTGCGGTATTTCGATTATATGCGCAATCACACCTATAACCTGCTGAAAGGGGGCTTCCGTGATCTGACGGAAACGGATGTGGCGGCCGGGGCTTTGTTCCTGCCGGTATCTCTGGATGCGATGAACAATAACCCGAAGGTGAAACAGACGGCTTACTGGGTAGGAAAGTTTTGAGCCGTCGATTTATAATCTGTGTTTTCCTGCCGGGGGATGCCTTTCCGGCGGGAAAACAATAAAAAATATATGGAATATGAAAAATTATATGATAGGAATAATGTTCGTCATCGCTTGCGGAACAGGCGGTTGTGAAAAAGATACGTTCCACGATACAGGTCTGGCTAACGGGGTTTACGACGGTACGGCCTGGGAATATATGCAGGCGGGGCACGGCAACTGGGACTCGCTGGTGATCATGATCCGGAAGGCCGGGTTGGCGGACCTGTTCGACGGCAAAGACCCGGATTGTCCGCAGATGACGGTGTTCGGTCTGACGAATCTGAGTATCGTGCAGTTCCTTTTGCGAACGACGGACGGGGAGGGGGAGCTGGTTTACCGCTCGGTGGCGGATATGCCGGATGCATTGTGCCGGGAGATTCTGTTGTCGTATGTGATTGCAGGACGGCATGTGCGGGTGGATTTCCCTTATGAGGTGCAGGGTACGCTGGAAGGGGGAACGGTTTTTGAAACCCTGAACGGTCTGGATTTGCGGGTGTACCGGGTGAAGGGCAGCTGGCAGGGGATGCCGGACATCGGAGCGGACGGCATCGGTTTCCACTTCCTGGAATCGGGTCATACGGGGCACGTGGCCTCGGGGGATATCATGACCGGTAATGCCGTGGTGCATTCGTTGTCGACCACCTTTCAGATGGCCGACCCGGTGGTGGACGGTAGTGAGGAGAGGACAGGAGGACGTTGAAGGGAAATTCGGTTAAAATTCAAATGATAAAAGAATATATTATGAAAATAGGAATATTAGGAATGCTGATCCTGGCAGGGATCGGGTTTTACAGTTGCGATGATATCACCAAGGGATATCTGGAAACGGGCGAAGCCGGGTATGTCACCGATACGCTCCGGATTGCCCTTGCTCCGGACAGCCGGGATTCAATCCCCTATCAATCGGAGAAGATACAGGGGGTGATCGGTACTTTTCCCATATATTACGAACTGGCAGCCTTGCGTGATGACTCGGGCCGGGAAGTGGAGGCCGTGATCGCCTCGCAGGTAGAGGTGGTATTGACCGGGGTGTTCCGGATCGCGAAGGATCATACGATCCCAGTGGGCACATACAGGGCCGACCTCCGGGTGTGGAACCTGGGACGTAGCTTTGTGTTGCCGGGGATATACACGATAGTGGTGGAGCCTGCTGCCGAAACGGCTGCTTCCGGAAGTAGGGAAGAAGGGTAGCAACAGAGAAAACCTTGCCGCGATGGCCGCTAATAGCCATCGCGGTTTTTCTTTTTGTCAGTTTCTGTGTTTTATTGGATTTTGATTATTGCTTTACAATAATTTTTTTTGCATAAATCAATTCTGTGAAGTATGACCATTCTGACAAATCTTTGGTGAGGATTATGCTTTTACTTGCCAGTGAGGTTGTTTTAGATTAAAAGGCGATTTATCGTTAGTTGGTAATATCTTCCAATTTAAATGTCTTTAAGCAGTTTACAGGTGATATTACCCAGGAATTTGAATAGTTGTCTGTTATTGTTTTAAAAAATTATTTACTTTCTCATGCTATTGTCAAGCCTTTAGGAAAGCAATCGGCATTTCATGGATATGCCAGGGGTAAAGTAAAGCAGCTGACTAAAGAAATGAAGGTGGAAGTTGACGAGGAATATATTGAGACCACTTCTCCTAAAGGTACTCAGTATTTAGGTGGTGATCTGGCTGTCTGGGGCTTGTTTCCAGATGATGTAGGAAATTATATTTCAGTTTTTGGTCAGTGTGCCTGTAGAAAAAACTGGCCTCATAAATTATCGGAAACTAAACAATACAATCGTTTTCTGCGAATGTATCTGAATAAAATTTCCTATGCTCTTTTTATTCCCTATTCTTTGGTAGATTACCAAAAGTCTAAGTTTTTTGAACATCATTGTTTTGGAGAAAATATTCTGGTTTTTGAACGAAAAAGAATCTTATCTCTTATTACCGATGAAAGTGTTGTAACTTCTTTGGAGACACAGAAAATCGTAAAGGAATGCATTGTTTTTGAGGAAAGGATTGTCTGAGAAAGAGGGGAAAGTTTTTTTCTGAATTTTATTGTTGATTACAGCTTCCGGTTTTAGTTTTCCGTACTAAAAGTTTATCTTTGTCAGTAATAAACTGACTGTTATTTGTGATAATGAAGAAAGATAAATCGGTGGGGAATATACTGGAGTTTCCGGAGAAAATATTCATCGGAGATATAACCGGACAACGTGTATGTGTAAAAATTTATGGTCCTGAATCGCTGGAAAATCAATTGGCGGTGGTAACCCATTATTTGCATAATCAGAATACTCACGCAGAGGATACTTATAAAGAGGATGGAATTGCAGAGATAAAGCATCTGGTTCAATATTTCTTTCCTGATTTGGTAAATCCGGATCAGGTGGCTGAAGATGCACGGCAGTATGGTTTGTTCCGGGATGTCTTTGATATACCCTATCCGGTTCCGGAAAATCCCCGGTTTACTTTTATAGATTTGTTTGCCGGCATGGGGGGATTCCGTTTGGCTATGCAGAAACATGGCGGGCGGTGTGTTTATTCTTCGGAATGGAATAAGTATGCCCAGAAAACTTATTTTGCTAATTTTGGGGAAATACCTTTCGGGGATATAACCAAAGAGGAAACGAAAAAGTATATTCCCGATGGCTTTGATATTCTTTGTGCCGGTTTCCCTTGTCAGCCTTTTTCTATTGCAGGGGTGTCGAAGAAGAATAGTCTGGGAAGAGCAACCGGTTTTCTGGATAAAACGCAGGGAACGCTTTTTTTTGATGTGGCAGAAATAATCCGCCGTAAGCGTCCGAAGGCTTTTTTCCTTGAAAATGTGAAAAATCTGTTATCTCACGATAAGGGAAATACATTTAAAGTTATTGAGGGGACTCTTCGGGAACTGGATTATTCCATTTATTATAAGGTTTTAGATGGTCAGGGATATGTACCTCAGCACCGGGAGCGTATTATAATCGTCGGTTTTGATAACAGATATTTTCACGGTAAAGAAAATTTTTCATTTCCCGAAAAACCAGATTCGGTGGCTTGTATTGCTGAAATACTTGATCCTGAAGTTGAAAAGAAATATACTTTATCCGATAAATTGTGGACTTATCTGAAAATGTATGCAGAGAAACACAAAGCAAAAGGAAATGGTTTCGGATTTGGTTTGGTAGATAAGAATGGAATTGCGCGGACCTTAAGTGCAAGGTATTATAAGGATGGAGCTGAAATTCTGATTCCGCAGGAAGAAGGGAAAAATCCGCGTCGTCTGACACCTCGTGAGTGTGCCCGGTTGATGGGATATGAGGATAAATACATTATTGACGCTGTATCCGAAATACAAGCCTATAAACAATGTGGAAACTCGGTCGTAGTACCTTTGATCACGGCTGTTGCCGGTAAAATTACAGAATCCCTTTTAAATTACCACCCGGATGAATGAAATGACAGGCTATGCCATTACTGCTGTAAATAAGGCCCGATATGCTTTTTGTAAATTTATATCGGCTAATGACGTCGGGGCTACCGGTGCTCATCAGGCAGGTTTTTATATTCCTAAAAATTGTTGGCCGCTGATGTTTGATGCTCCGGGAATAAAGGGGACTAATAAGGATCGTTTTATAAAAATCAGATGACAGAATGATTTTGAGACTGTTAGTCGTTTTATTTATTATGGCAGCGGTACACGTAATGAGTATCGGTTAACCCGTTTGGGAAAGAATTTCCTTTTTTTTCAGGAGGACAATGTTGGAGATCTTATTATAATTTGTCAGATAGATTCGGATGATTATTCAGGATTTATCTTGTCAGCGGATGAGGATATTGAAGATTTTCTGGCTTCTTTTAGTATTTCACCTGACCAGACAAACCGGTTGATAGAAAAAAGAAATTTCTATGAACCGGAGGTTCAGATTAAAGTGCTGTTCTATGATTTTATAAACCAACATTTTGATTTTCCTTCTACGTCTACGATGTCTGATGGTGCCAGAGAATGTGTTATCCGGTCTTATGGTTTATCTGATGAAATGATCAACAAAGAAGCTGATAAATGGTTACTGCAATGGATAGATGCGGAATATAAGTTGTTTAAAGCATTCGAAACAAAGTTTTATGGGGATAGGCTTAGAACTCCGTTTGAAAGTATGGACGAATTGATAGCTTTTTCCAATACCCTTTTAAATCGCCGGAAGAGCAGAGCGGGAAAATCATTGGAACATCATTTGGCACGGATTTTTACTTGTGCGGATTTGCGTTTCGAAGCTCAGGTTGTAACGGAGGATAATAAAAAACCGGATTTCATATTTCCGGGTGGGAGGGAATATCATGATAAAAGTTTTCCGAAAGATAAATTAGTGTGTTTAGGAGCCAAAACAACTTGTAAAGATCGATGGAGACAGGTATTGAATGAAGCTGATAATGTTCCGGTAAAACATTTGTTTACTTTACAACAGGGTATTTCCAGAAATCAGCTTTCAGAAATGTATCATGAAAATGTCTGCCTAGTGGTTCCTGCTCAATATCTGAATTCTTTCGATAAAGAATTTCAGTCCAGAATTATGACTTTATCGGGTTTTACTTCTTTTGTTAAGGAAAAACAAAATTAATCATCTCCGTAAGGCGATGGCGGTTCTGCAACTATCGGAAACTCTGTTGCCGGAGGTGTATAGGGTGTGATAATAGGTTTTTTTTGTAGATCAAGATATATTTTTTGCAATAAAAGCAGGATACCTTCCAGAGTCTGCTCTCTTTTCCTTGGTTTAAGCTGACATTCCCACACTGTTATAATATTCCACCCCGTTTTTCGGAGGGCTTCGTGTTCCTGCTGATCCCGTTCCTTGTTTTTCCGGATTTTTTCAGTCCACCATTCTGTACGTGTCTTTGGGATGACAAAATATTTGCACCCTTCGTGGCCGTGCCAAAAACAGCCATGAATAAAGATGACCGTTTTGTATTTAGGAAGGACGATGTCCGGTTTACCGGGCAGGTCTTTCGCATTTACCCGGTAACGGAAACCTTTACAAAAAAGGTATTTCCGGACAAGAAGCTCTGGCTTGGTGTCTTTTGCCTTGATCCGGGACATATTATAGCTCCGGGTTTCTTGGGAATGAACGTCGGTCATAGGGTTCTCAAATATTCGAATTATTTTTTCGTAATGTATCTAATAAGGTGTTTGTAAAGTTATAATGAATAAATGAATTTGTGATATCTTTATCAATAGATTTGATTTTTTGGATACATTTGTTATTAAATTCATACCTTCCTTTATTCTTGTTTTTATTTTCTTGTATGATTTTCTCAAGGATATTTATGATTTTAATTATTTCATCCTGGAAAAATAGAGAAGTGACCTGACTCATTTTATGAATACAAAAGGCTACTAACAATAGTTCATCATCCGTCTGCGGTGCATCGAATTTTTTATTTTGCAGGTAGATATTTTTTTGGTATTTATCTCTGTGATTGTGTGCTAATGCTTGATTTCTGTAAGAATTCATTTCTTTCCAAGCCATTAAAGCGGAATAAGCCGGTTTTGTCAGGGATTTTATTTGTAATATGGTTTCCTGATCTTTAGTTTCTGTCTTTACGCCGAAATAATTGTTCCACTCATCAATAAATGAAATAGCTTTGATTATAATCTGTGAAGCAAGGGCATCGTGAATGGTATCGTTGAGAAGATGGTGATAATTAAATTGTGAAATTTCGAATTCAGAATTTAGAATGTCTTCTCGATCAAATATTGATTCAAATGCCTGTGTTATTTGAGTAGAAAGTGACAGAAGAGTAAACAGAGATTCTTCCGTGAGGTTATATTTGTCAAAATCAGTCATGAGCAAAGAATTAATGTTTTGATATCAAACTGTTGCAAATGTATTAATTTTAGTACTCGAAATGTAAGAAGTAAAGCAATATATCTTAACATGTCATTATATAGAATTAGTGTTGTCTTGTTTGGAGATATGTCCGGATATAAAGGAGGGAGAATGTCAGCCCGGCCGTTTGTGGTGACATTAGAGGAGTTGATGAAAGGGTGAGTTAAGTCAGCTTCACCATTTCGATCAACTCACAGGTCTCTTCTTCCACCCATTCGTCCTGGGCGATCAAATCCTGGATGAGCGAAATGGCTTCCTGGCTGTAGGCGGATCGGATCAGGCCGGAAAAGGGCTGGTCGTGTTTCCAGCGGCTGTTGTGTTCCGGGGAATCGACGGATTTGCGCAGGATGGGGGAAGGGTAGAGCAGGGTGATGGATTTCGATTTCCGGGCGAAACGGTCTTGCAGGCGTTCGTAGATTTTCAGGCCGTCGTAATCCCAGTCGCAAGAGTAGTAAAGGGGGAGGGTGAGTTTATGGTCGGGGATATAATCGATGTTACTGATGTTGTTACCACCGACATACCAGAGTTCGATGTGGTTGTCGCGGGCGATACGGGGTGTTTTCAGAAAGTTGAGGTTTTCGCAGAGGACGATGTTTCGGGCGTCGGGACAGTCGACTACAAAGCGCCATTGCAGGATTTTAGGGTCCTCTGCCGGAAATTGCTCGATTTCCAATAGTTGATAGACGGCTTCGAGCAGGCTCCGGTGAGTTTCCAGGTATTTGGAACCACCGTAGGTGAAAACCCGGGATGAGAAAGTCCGGAGAGTGGTGAGGGATTGCTGCAATTCGGATTTGTTTGCGGCAATGAATTGCAGGGTGTTGATGTCGTTGAGCGTGTAGGATCGGCGGGCATCGTGTTCCAGGCCTGCTGCGCTCAGGAATTGTTCGGCATTTTGAAAATCGGTTTTAAAATTCTTTTCGTAGTATGCGGCGAAACCGTTACAAGGTTCCAGATAATTGGCATTGCTGAGCTTTCGCCGGAGCAAGCGGCGGGTGTGCGTCAAATAATCTACAAAACCATCTGAAAGGATCGTAGAAGGGGTTTTCCCATTTTCGTACAGGGCATTCAGGGCTTTGAGAATGCGCCATTTGATCTGACTGTTATTCATAGGCATCGAACCAAGTGATCAAATCTTCCTGGATATCTTCCCGGCTGAAAATGGCCATCGGGGAATAGTTGACTTCGTCGTCGGTGTCCGGATTTTCGTGCAGGATATAGATGAAACGTTCGTTTTCCTGATAACGCCCGATCGGGTTGATGGAAAAGCTGATGATCTGGTAATCGAATTCCTGGGCGATGTCGTAGAGCAGGTCGAAATTGGTCCCGAGTCCTTCGGCTTCATCGATGGGCATAAAACGGAGACCTGTATTGGCTTTCCCTTGTTTCTGGTTACCGATGATCGTCAGCCGGGCGATACAGAGGAGGGCGATGGCTGCATAGGTCTGTCCGGTGCTACCTTTGTTCGACTTGCCTTTGTCGTTGTGCATGATTAATTTGAGTTCCAGATAATTGTTCGGATTGAGCAGGTCGTCGATCCGGACTTTTTCCTTCTTGCTGTGCGTCAATTCCTGGAAGGCATGGATCAGTTTTTCGCCGATGGAAATATCGTCTACCAGTTTGTCTTTGATGCTGGGATTAAAAAGGTCGAACTGAGTACCGGTGCTGTCCTGGAATTTGTTGAGCCATTCGGGTGGAAACAGGGTGGAGTTGGTACATTCCAGGTTCAGACGGTTGTTTCCGGTGATGGTTTTTTCGCCCGAATGGAAAAAACGGTTGATCCGGCGGACTAGCTCGCGTTGCTGGCTGATCTGATTCCATACATCTTCGAGAATGCGGCTGATTTTTTCTATTTTCTTGTCGTTGAGTTCCCGGTTTTTGTCGTTGATCCGTTTCAATTGTTTTTCAATGGCTTCGATGACTTCGTTTTCCAGAGGTTCTTCGCCCTGGAAGATTTCGGGTAACAGGTTCATACTGAGTTCCCGGAAATCCCGGAAAGTCTGAAATTTATAGCTCTGTGAAGACAAATAGGTATCGACAATGAAATCAAACTGGGTGATATAGACGGTATCCGCTTTATGGAATGCCTCCTTTTTTTCGGCTGTCCGGGCAGGTGCAGTCCGGGAAATATCCCAGTCGGGTAACGGCGGAAAATCAGCTGGGTAGGCGTTCTGTTTGACTTTTAGTTCTTCTTCTATTCTTTGTAAACTTTCCCAGTCGGTTAAGATTCGGGGATATAAGAGGAGGTTTTCCCGGAATGTCAGGTTGTATTCGTCCTGAAAGCATTCATTTTTATCGTCGGCGTCCAAATAGAAACTAAGCTCATATTCTTCCGGGCTGGCTGTCGCGGAGAGTTTTCGTGCAATTGGGGGTAAATTTGTGCTTGATTCTGAATTTTTTAACTCTTCTCTGAATCTTTCAACTTTGGGAGCCAGTTTATTTAATAGCGTTTTGATTTCAGTTTGTCTGCTTTCGTAATCTTTGTAAAGCCGGCAGGCTTGCTGATACTCTTTTTCGATACTGGATTGCCGTTGCAGATTCCGGATATAATGGTCGAATTCGTTTTGGAGAATATGAAGGGCCGGGATTTCCCGGAATTCATTTTGGGGCTCGGCAGACTGATAAAGTGTCAGGATTTCATTCAGATTGGATAAGGAAGAAAGATGCTCTTTCAATCGCATTTGCTGACGTAGTTCCTGGGTAATACGCTCCATGCGTTTTTTCAAATCCGTGGAATATTGCCTGAAATAATCTTCAATCCGGCTTTGGTCATCCGTATTGAAAACCGGATGAGAGGAGTAACTGACAAATTCGCGGACACCCTGGAGATTGATCCAGAAGCCGTGTTCTTCCTGTTCCAAGGTTGGATGATTGAATAATTCCTCCGGATGAGGCAAGTAACGGTTGCGGGCTTTAGGAGAAATGGGTTTATGCCGCTTCAGGTCCTGAAAGTGGATAATCAGACTTTCTTCGGCACGGTTTAGCGGACGATGAAGGGATAATGCCCATCGGGCCAGGGAATCCGGATTATCCAGGTCACTGAATTGCTGAAGCGATTGCCCGATTTCAAGTTCATTCCGCAGAGCTTCGGTATGTTGGAGAAAAGCTTGTAATCCCGCCTCGTATCCTTTTGTCCATTCAGAATGCAGAAAACTGTCGAGCAAATCCTTTTGTTGCAGCTCTTTCTCAAAGGTGGTTAACAGGGTATGGCGTTTCCAGGACTGCTGATATTGAGTGTAAAAGCGGGTTAACTCGCGAAGGTCGGTCAGTCCGGTTTGTTTTTGCAGGGTGATGGCTTTCTCCAGTATTTTATTTTCATAGCTTTGAAGGGTGTAATCTTCCAGTGCCCGTTTTGTTTGTTGTTCGATAAGGGGTTCCTCTTCCCGGGCTTTAGCAATGTCTTTGTCAGCCTGCTCCATTAGTTTACCGAAATTTTGCCGGGCAGTCAGATAGTGGGTCAGATTGTCGTGTAACTGTTTGCTCAGTTGGGACGTTTGTTGGCGGAGGTCCAGAATTTCTTCCTGACGGTATTCCTGTTCGGTGATTTGCCGGTTTTTCAGATGTCCGTATAGAGTAGAAAGGGCTTTTTCTTTGTCGGTCAGGATTTTGATGGTATTCAGGTTTTGATTATAATTGAAGATCGTGTCCGTAAAGTCTTTCAGGGCATCTTCGTATTTCTTCCGGTTTTCCTTTATCTTTTCTGTTCCGAAAATAAACTGTTTCAGGTTATTGCTGTTGGAGGTGTCTATGGTTTTGCCCCTTGAAAATGAACGGATCACGCTGGCATAGTCCTTCAGCGTTTTTTCATTGGAAGCCAGATCGAGCGGTAAAATATCGTGAGTGTAAAGAATCCGGTGATAGGGTTTAACCGTCTCCCAATAGGACAGAAACAATCCTTTTTCTTCCATCTGGCTTAGCAAATCATCCAAAGGGCAAATATTGCCTTCCCGTTTAAAATCTTTGGTTTGCAAAGGCTGGCCGATGGGCAACAGATTGGCCTTGGGATCGCTGCTTCCCTGTATGATGAAAGGTTTGGTGCGTTTGCTGTTGCTTTCCAGGTAACAACCGATGACGATGTAGTGCCGGGACTGGATTTCAATGTTCAGGAAAGCATAGCCGATGTCGATTCCCTTATGGGGAGTACGCAGCACCAGTCCGTCCAGTTCCCTTTTTTCGTCCATCGTCCGGGTAGCTGATTCAAACATTTCGGAGCCGACAAAAATGAGTTGCAGCAGATCGGCAATGATGCTTTTGCCGGAGCCGCTGTCACCGACGAAATCCGTCCGCATATTGTGGAACAGGTAATCATTCTCGTAATGGTGGATCAATCCTAGGGTAGACAGGCTATAAATGCGTGGATAATTTTTCATTTTTCGAGTGCTTGTTTGAGCAGGTTATCGATGTCGTTGATCTGGTCGCTATAAATCAGGGCAAGCCGCTGGAAGGCGGGGAGGATTTCAAAACGGTCCCCTTCGAGTTCTATCCAGCCGATGCGGTTGAATTCGGCAAAGGCACTTTGGATGCACTGGTCGATTTTCTCGTCATTGCGCTGAGTGGCTTTCATCTGTTTCGTTTTGGCTAAAGTCAGGTTCAGACCTGCCTTAAAATCGGGATATTCCACCCTTACCAGCCGTTTGAACTGTTCCAGCGAGTTGAGCTCGATGTTATAGTCTGTAAAATAAAGGGTATAGAGCAGAAATCCGACGATGATAAATTCGTTGGGCATGGTTTTACGGTGGTCCGGGGGAATCCCTATGCGGGCTTCCGGATAAAAATTCAGGTAAAAATACTTTCCGAATCCGCCGTCCCCGCTTTCCAGGGAAAGACCGAAAAAATCCTGATAATACTGTTTCAGGGTATCCTCGTATTGGCAGAGGTAATAATACCATTCGCTTTGTTTCGTCCGGTTTTGTATGTGCATGCCGTCTTTCAGGGCAAAATCGATCCGGGCAAATAGTTCTTTGCCTTCCGGTGCTTCGAGGAAATCGAATCGGTTGTTTATTTCTGTTTCAGCCATATGTCGTGTATTACAAATGAATGTCCGGGCATGGAAACCAACTCATCGGGATGGATTTCTACCCGCCAGTTTTCGTCTTTGTCAAATGCTTTGATGAGCTGATAGATGACAATCAGCCCCAGTTGTATATCTTCCTGATTTTCGTCGAGAATCCGGAAAAACGATTTCGATAAATGGATATCTTTCCGGTATTTCCTTTGGTCCCGGATGCGCGAAATCCACAGACCTGCCAGGTTTTGCTGTTTCAGTTTTATACGCTCGGCATTGAATGCCTTGTCTCTTTTTTGCGGATCTTCGGTGTAGGTGTTGCTTTGGCTGGTATGCACCGGAAACAGTTCTGTCTGCCGCTGAATGACCGTGAAAGTGGTGGTTGGAATATGCGTGACAAAAGGGTGTACCGGTTCCGGTAGAACGAGTTGGTTGTTCTGTATGGAAGAACGGTTCAGCAGGAAGTTCAGGAACTTGCTCACCCGGGTATTGAACAACGGGCGATTGAGAGCATTGAAAAACTGTTTGATTTTGGGTTGCAAGCGGTCGATGCGGGAATCTACCATATCGAGCGACACCCGGATTTCTTCGAAATAGTCGATTGCTTCAGCGGTCTTTTCGTCTGTTTCGTCACTGCTGTCCCGGAAAGGATGGTCCAGCAGGCCGTTTTTAATCTTCTTGGTTTCGCGGAAAGCTCCTCTCAGTTCCTTGTTTTGTTGCCGGATTTTATCCAGGTCCTCTTCTACCTGTTTCAGGGTATCGGTCAAAGTGCAATCCTTGAGTTTGGCTTTATCCCGGAGAGCCTGTATGGTGGTGTCGATCTGTTGCTGGAGAAAATCGATCTGCTCTTTTAATACAAATTTGGATTTATCTAAGTGGACATCCAGCCAGTTTTGCAAGTCTGTCGGACTGCCAATGCTATTCAATTTGGCGGCCAGATCCATACAAGTGATCTCGATGATTGTCGGATTAAACCGGTTGGAGAGAATGGTATATATCTTTTTGCAGATGTGTTCCGCATAATCCCGGAGCTTGTAGGTCTGGTCCTCCTCGTTGTAGATCAGGAAAAATTCCTGTAAAGCCATGATGTGGCTGTTGTAGTGATCCCAGGGATTCCTTTCAATTTTTTCCCTGCTCAGCAAACTGATTTCCTGAAAAGCCTGCTGAATATCTGCCTCTTTGAATATCCCGTTGGGAAAAGTCTTGTTTTTGATTTTTTCATACAGCCAGATAATTACCAGTCCTTGTTCCTTTTTTGGAAAGAACAATTCGTAGGTATTATCGATCTTTAACTGATCAAAAAAGTTCAATAAAGGATGTTCCGGCATAATGAACGCAATTTAGGATCTTGTTCCGGCAAGTTAAGATAATTTTTATGAAAATGGAAGAGGAGAGGAAAAAATTAGATGGAATTATTTGTACGGGTAGAGAGAAATTTGTAAGATGTTTTAATGAATGTTTTTTTATAGGGAAAATTTTATTCTATTTAGTGCGATTCAATCTTAGCGTTTCAAGGAGAGCAGATTATTCCTATGGTATTTCAATTCTACAACAGTACGATTTAAGCTATTTCGATCCAGCGACAAAATTTGTGTATGCGATCTTTCAATTTTATTGAATTCTATTAAGAGGAGTTCTATAAATTAAAATATTGTAGTACAGTTGTTTATATGGTTCC
>ENA-UONQ01000836-UONQ01000836.1-human-gut-metagenome-genome-assembly--contig:-CS26-NODE-836-length-33136-cov-6.315770_pt1 | contig 33136 bp, 20 predicted proteins | sample MGYA00242460_ERZ724007 | MGnify/ENA metagenome assembly ERZ724007
GTGCGCCGGAAAGGTCTCCGTCCGGAAAGGTCCGGTCAGCGTTTCGCTGACCGACCTTTCCGGATTCGACGGCCGCTGCGACGCCGTCTATTTCACCACCGAAGAGGGCGACGTCCCTCCGTCCGGAAGCGCGGAACTCGCTACGTTCCGCAAACGGATGCTCGGCATCCCCGCAACGCCGCAAACCGCCGAATCGTTCGATTTCGTCGTCGTGGGCGGCGGCATCGCAGGCATGTGCGCCGCGGCCGCGGCGTCCCGGCTGGGGTGCAGCGTCGCTCTGGTCAACGACCGCCCGGTGCTGGGCGGCAACAACAGCTCCGAAGTCCGCGTGCATCTGGGCGGCGTCATCGAGCTTGGCCCCAACGAGGGACTGGGCCGCATGATCCGCGAATTCGGCCACTCGCGCGAAGGCAACGCCCGGCCGGCCGAAAACTACGAGGACGCGAAGAAAAGTGCGTTCATCGCCGGGGAGCAGAACGTGAAGCTGTTCTCCAGCTGCCGCGCCGTAGCGGTGAACAAAGAGGGCGGCCGGATAAAATCCGTAATCGTCCGCCACATCGAAACCGGGGAGGAGACGACGCTCGAAGCGCCGCTTTTCGCCGACTGCACGGGCGACGGAACCGTCGGATTCCTGGCCGGAGCCGACTACCGCATGGGCCGCGAGAGCCGCGACGAATTCGGCGAAACGCTGGCGCCCGAAACCGCCGACCGGATGACGATGGGTTCGTCCGTCCAATGGTATTCGGTCGACACGGGCCGCAAAACCTCGTTCCCGACGTTCAGCTACGGCGTGGAGTTCAACGCCGAAAACTGCGAGCGGGTGACGATGGGCGAATGGAAATGGGAGACGGGCATGAACCTCGACCAGATCCGCGATTTCGAACGCATCCGCGACTACGGCCTGCTGGTGATCTATTCGAACTGGAGCTTTCTCAAGAACGGCCTGAAAGACAATGCCAAGTACCGCAACCGCGAGCTGGGCTGGGTGGCCTATGTGGCCGGCAAACGCGAATCGCGGCGGCTTCTGGGCGACTACGTCCTCAAACAGGACGACATCGACAAGAACGTCTTCCACGAAGACGCCTCGTTCACCGCGACGTGGGACATCGACCTGCATTTTCCCGATTCGCTCAACTCCGTGCGCTTCCCGGACCGGGAGTTCAAGGCCGCGACCAAACACATCCACATCTATCCCCATGCCGTGCCTTACCGGTGTCTCTACTCCCGCAATGTGGACAACCTGTTCATGGCCGGGCGGAACATCAGCGTGACGCACGTGGCCCTCGGAACGGTGCGGGTGATGCGCACGACGGGCATGATGGGCGAGGTGGTCGGCATGGCAGCCTCGCTGTGCCGCAAATACGACGCTTCGCCCCGCCTGATCTACCAGAAACACCTCGGAGAACTCCGCAGGCTGATGCGCGAAGGCGTCGGCAGAAAAGAGGGGATTCCCGATAACCAGAAATTCAACACGGGCGGTTCTCTGAAAGCGCCCCGCGCACTGCGCAACGACTGAAAACGACAATGAAAAAACTACTGACACTGCTGCTTGCGCTGCCCCTCGCATGGGGACACGCCGCAGCGCAGGAGAACGCGAAATATACGATCCTCCTCACCGGGGCCTCGTTCGCCTCGCCGCAGAACGGCTGGTTCGAAATCGGATGCCGGCAACTGGACGCCCGGGCTATCAACCGGGCCATCGGCGGCGAGTCGATCGCCGACACGGCCAACCGGATGGCCGAGGGCACGCTCTGGAACGCCGGGGAGCTGGACGAGATGGATGCGCTGGTCATCATGCAGGTCCACAACCGCGACGTCTCGGCCACGGGCGGCCTGAAAGAGAAGTACACCGATTACACGACGCCGTTCGACCGAAGCAACTACGCCACAGCGTTCGATTACGTCATCAAACGCTACCAAAGCGAGTGTTACGCCCTGAAGGACGACCCGAAATCGAAGTACTACGGCACGAAATCGGGTAAACCCGCCGTCATCGTCCTCTGCACCGACTGGCACGACGCGCGGACGACCTACAACGCCGCCATACGGCGCCTCGCCGCACGGTGGGGCCTGCCGCTCGTGGAGTTCGACAGGAACATCGGCTTCTCGAAAGACACTCCGAACCCGGCCACCGGGACCCAGCAGAGCCTGCTCCACGCCCAGGACACGCAAACCATCGAAGGCGTCGCCTACGGGTGGCATCCCCAGCGGGGCCAAGACAAATACATCCAGCAGCGGATGGCTGCGATCTTTACCGACACGATGCGCAGAATCCTGCCGGCAAAATAGAATCCCGACCATGAAACACACACTCCCGATACTGTTCACGATGCTGCTCTGCGGCACGTCCGCCTTCCCGCAGGAGGGCTGTTACAGCCGTTTGCAGAACGACACCCTGACGATCGGCAACTCCCGGATCGAACGCCGGTTCGTCTGGAACGGCGGCAACCTGATGACGCAGAGCCTGACCGACTTTTCGTCAGGACAGGTGTGGACTTCCCGTTCCCTGACGCCCGACTTCAAGGTCGCGGGCGATACCCGAAGCACCGGCGGACGCTGCTCGACGAAACGGATCGCCGAAACCGACATCCATCCGGCGCGGCTGGAAATCACCGTGGAATTTTCGCTGGGAACGCTCGACGTACGGCGGATTTACCGCATCTGCGCCGACACTCCGGCGATCGCCTGCGACACCTACCTCAAAGGCAGCGCCGCACAGCTTCCCGAGAGCCGGGCGGTCAACGCCGCCGACCGCAAGAACATCGAATCGACCGCCGACATGCAGTCGCAGCCGGTCGCCGCGACCCTCGACCGGTTCAACCCCGGCGGGTTCCACTGGCACACGCGGATCGTGGAGTTCCAGGACGTCACGGACTGGAACAACAACCTGGTCTTCGAAACCGACGTCATTCCCTACCGGAAAAACAGCTACCGGGGCAACCTGCTCTTCGCCCGCAACGCCGAGAACGACCGCGGGCTCTTCTTCCTGAAGGAAGCCCCCGGTTCGGGCGTGCAACTGGCCTATGGCGGCGGGGACTTCACGGCGGAGTTCGGCGATTTCACGGTGACGGGACTGGGCGTGACGGAGAAGGACCTCCGCGAAGGGGAGTGGGTGAAAGCCTACGGATGCGTCCTCGGAGTCTGGTCGGGCGGAGAACTCGAACAGTTGACGGCCCTGCGGAGTTACCAGAAAAATTTACGGAAGCTGCTTCCCGGACGCGACGAGATGGTGATGATGAACACATGGGGCGACCGCAGTCAGGACACGAAGGTGAACGAACGGTTCTGCCTGGCCGAGGTCCGCAAGGCCGCGCATCTGGGCATCACGCATTTCCAGATCGACGACGGCTGGCAGGTGGGCAAAAGCCCCAACTCCGCCGTGGCGAAGGGGTCGTTCAAAAACATCTGGGACAATCCCGACTACTGGAAACCCGACCCGGAGAAATACCCCCGGGGATTGCACCCTGTCGTGGAGCTGGGCCGGGAACTGGGCGTGGAGATCTGCCTCTGGTTCAACCCGAGCGTACAGGACGGCTATGCCGACTGGGAGAAGGATGCGCAGGCCCTCGTCGGTCTCTACGACGAGTACGGCATCCGCACGTTCAAGATCGACGGACTGGCAATCCCCGACAAACGCTCCGAAAGCAACCTGCGGCGGCTGTTCGACCGCGTGCTGGAGCGGACGGGCGGCCGAGTGGTCTTCAACCTCGACGCCACGGCCGGACGCCGCGGAGGCTACCACATGTTCAACGAGTACGGCAACATTTTCCTCGAAAACCGTTACACCGACTGGCAGAACTACTACCCCTACTGGACGCTGCGCAACCTGTGGATGCTCTCCAAATACGTTCCCGCGGAGAAGCTCCAGATCGAGTTCCTCAACAAATGGCGCAACACGGAAAAATATGCCGGCGACCCGTTCGCCCCGGCCAATTACAGTTTCGAATACCTCTTCGCAACGACCATGGCCGGACAGCCGCTGGCCTGGATGGAGGCGAGCGGACTGCCCGAAGAGGCGCTGGGCATCGGCGCGCTGATCGAACGCTACAAAGAGGTGCAGCACGATTTCCACCGCGGAGTGATCCTCCCCGTGGGCGACGAACCGTCGGGCCGCTCGTGGACCGGATTCCAGTCGGTCGACGGCGAGCGGGGCTACCTAATCTTCTTCCGCGAGCAGAACCCCGACCGGAAGGCCCGGATCGAAACATGGCTCCCCGAGAACTCGAAAGTGCGCCTCACGCCGGTGCTGGGGAGCGGGAAGGCCGCCGTGCAGAAGACCGGACGCCGCGGAACGCTGGAGGTGGAACTTCCCGCGCCCAACGATTACACGATGTACCGCTACGAACTGATCCGCTGACGAACCACAAATCCTGATAACAATGAAAACACCGATAAAATTCATCCTGTCATTTGCTCTGCTGCTGCTCGCGGCGGCCGACATCGCAGCCCAGGAGCTGATCACCAACGTTTACGGACGCGACGTGCAGTCGCTCAACGGAAAGTGGGACGCCATCGTCGATCTCTACGATCAGGGCCGCAAAAACAAGATCTACCTCAACCGCAGGCCGGAGGGAAAGACCGATTTCTACGAATATTCGTTCGACAACGGCCTGCGGCTCGACGTTCCCTCGGACTGGAACTGCCAGATGCCCGAGCTGAAATACTACGAAGGCACGGTGTGGTATGCCCGGCGGTTCGACGCCCCCGAGCAGACCGGCCGGCGGCAGTTCCTCTATTTCGGAGCCGTCAGCTACCGCTGCCGGGTCTACCTCAACGGCGAGGAGATCGGCGCCCATGAAGGCGGATTCACACCCTTTGAGATCGAGGTGACGGGCCGCCTCAAGCCCGAAGGCAACTTTCTGGCCGTGGAGGTCAACAACACCCGCACCACAGACGCCATCCCGGCGATGGCCTTCGACTGGTGGAACTACGGCGGCATCACGCGCGACGTGATGCTCGTCAGCGTGCCCGACGCTTTTATCCGGGACTATTTCATCCGCCTCGGCAAGGATTCCGACGACCGGATCGACGCCGATGTGCAGCTGGCGGGCGCCGCTGCCGGAACGGCCGTACGGATCGAGATTCCCGAACTGAACGTAGACCGGACCGTCACTGCCGGAGCGACCGGTACGGCCTCGGCGTCGTTCCGGGTCAGGAGACTGCAACGCTGGTCCCCCGCCGATCCGAAACTTTACCGGGTGATCGTCTCCACGGACCGCGACCGGGTGGAGGAGTCGATCGGGTTCCGCAATATCCGCACCGAGGGCGAAGAGATCGTCCTCAACGGCTCGCCCGTGTTCCTCAAGTCGATCTCGTTCCACGAAGAGATCCCCCAGCGCATGGGCCGGGCACACTCCGAGGCCGACGCCGTGATGCTGCTCAGCGAGGCCAAGGCACTCGGCTGCAACATGATCCGTCTGGCGCACTACCCGCAGAACGAACATATCGTCCGGCTGGCCGAAAAGATGGGCTTCCTGCTCTGGGAGGAGATTCCCATCTGGCAGGGCATCGACTTCGCCAACGACCAAACCCGCGAAAAGGCGGGCCGCATGATCCGCGAGATGGTCACGCGCGACAAGAACCGCTGCGCCCTGACGTTTTGGGGCGTGGCCAACGAGACGCAGCCTTCCGGGCCGCGCAACGCCTTCCTGCGCCACCTGATCGCATGCTGCCGGGAGATCGACGACACGCGCCTGATCGTTGCGGCGTTCGATCTGGTGCGTTTCGACCGCCAGCGGCAGCTGTTCGTCATGGACGACCCGTTCATCGGGGAACTGGATGTCGTGGCCATCAACAAATACATGGGCTGGTACCACCCGTGGCCCCTCACGCCCGACAAGGCGGTGTGGGACGTGGCGCGCGGCAAACCGCTGATCATCTCCGAATTCGGCGGCGAGGCGCTCTACGGCCAGCACGGCCCGGCCGATGTGGCCAGTTCGTGGAGCGAGGAGTATCAGGAGGCCCTCTACCGCGACAACCTGCGCATGTTCGAGAACATCCCCAACCTGCGGGGCGTGTCGCCGTGGATTCTGTTCGACTTCCGCTCGCCGTTCCGCTTCCACCCCGCCAACCAGGAGGGCTGGAACCGCAAGGGGCTGGTTTCCGACCAGGGATACCGCAAGAAAGCGTGGTATCTGATGAAAGCCTATTACGACAAACATTAAAAGAAGATGAAGAAATTTTTGACATACACGCTTCTCGGCGTCCTGCTCGCAGGCTGCGCCGGAGGCGGGCGGGAACCGCTGGAGACCGTCGTGGACAAGGCGCTGGCCGGCGCCGAGCGGCAGACGCTGCTGATGGCCGAGAAGTACAGTGCGCGCGAAGGCCGCCTGCCGCGCACGTGGGAGAACGGCGAGGACGTCTCGTCGGATTCGCGCTGGTGGTGCAGCGGCTTTTTCCCGGGCGTGCTGTGGTACGTCTACGAGAACGGCCGCAACCCCCGGGTGCTGGAGTACGCCCGGATGTTCACCGCACGCGTCGAGCGGGAAAAACACACCACCGACAACCATGACGTGGGGTTCATGCTCTATTGCAGTTTCGGCAACGGACTGCGCCTCACGGGAGACAAGTCCTACGAGGAGGTGCTGCTCACCGGGGCGCGCTCGCTGGCGACGCGCTTCAAACCCGAAGTAGGGCTGATCCGCTCGTGGGACCACAACCGCGACAAATGGCAGTATCCGGTCATCATCGACAACATGATGAACCTCGAACTGCTGATGTGGGCCGCCGACCGTTCGGGCGACAAGTCGCTGCGCGACATGGCCGTATCGCATGCTGACAAGACGCTGAAACACCATTTCCGCCCCGACTTCAGCTCCTGCCACCTGGTCTCCTACGACACGATCTCGGGACAGCCCCATCTCAAGCAGACCCATCAGGGCCTCTCCGACTCCTCGGCCTGGAGCCGCGGACAGGCATGGGGACTCTACGGCTACACCTGCATGTACCGCCTCACGGGCGACGCCCGCTACCTCGAACAGGCCCGCGGCATCGCCGGATTCCTCATCAACCACAGGAACATGCCTGCCGACGGGATTCCCTACTGGGATTTCGACGCGCCGGCCCTCGCCTCCACGCCGCGCGACGCATCGGCGGCCGCGATCATGGCCTCGGCGCTGGTCGAGCTGAGCGGCTTCGTGCCCGCAGCCGAAGGGGAGCGGTACATGGCTTTCGCCGAAAAGCAGATCCGCACGCTGGCCTCGCCCGAATACACCGCTCCGGCGGGTGAGAACGGGGGCTTCATTCTCCGGCACAGCACGGGAGCCTATCCCTTCTCCTCGGAGGTCGACGTGCCGCTCACCTACGCCGACTACTATTATCTGGAGGCGCTCACGCGCATCAAACGCCGATTGCAGCCATGACCGCCGTGAAAAAATACGCGCTGCTGCCGCTCTGCGGCCTGACCCTGTTCTGCGCCCGGGCGCAGATGCCCGCGACAAACTACGATGAATCGCAGGTTCCGGCCTACACGCTGCCCGACCCGCTGACAACCATCGCCGGCAAAAAGGTGACTGACGCCGAAACGTGGACTTCGGAACGCCGTCCCGAACTGCTGTCGCTGTTCGAAAGCGAGGTCTACGGAAAAGCCCCCGACCGCCCCGAGGGACTGCATTTCGAGGTCTTGTCCGAAGACCGCTACACGCTGGGCAACATGGCCACCCGCCGGGAGATCGCCGTCTACTTCACCGAGGACGACGCACATTTCATGACCATCCTGCTCTACATCCCCAACAAACGCACCGACGCCGTTCCGGTCTTTCTGGGGCTGAATTTCAAGGGCAACCACACGATCTGCGACGACCCGTTGATTACGGAGTCCGTTTCGCGCATGAAGCCGCGCGCAGAGGGCGGCAGCGAAGTCCGCGCAAAAGGGTTCCCGCGCGCCGCGGCGGCATCGCGGTGGCCGGTCGAAATGCTGATCGCCAACGGCTACGGCCTCGCCACGATTTACCGCGGCGACATCGACCCCGACTACGACGACGGCTTCCAAAACGGCGTTCACCCGCTCTTTTACCGCGAGGGGCAGACCAAACCGGCCCCCGATGAATGGGGCACGATCGCAGCCTGGGCCTGGGGCTTGAGCCGTGCGATGGACTACCTCGAAACCGACGAGGATGTCGATGCCTCCCGCGTGGCGGTCATCGGGCATTCGCGGCACGGCAAAACGGCCCTTTGGGCCGCAGCCGTCGATCCGCGCTTCGCCATGGCCGTGTCGAACGACTCGGGATGCGGCGGCGCGGCGTTGTCGCGGCGTTGTTACGGCGAAACCGTAGCCAGGATCAACAGCCTTTTCCCGCATTGGTTTTGCGGGAACTTCAACCGGTATTCGGGCAACGAGGCGGCTTTGCCCGTCGACCAGCACGAACTGATTGCGCTGATAGCCCCGCGCCCGGTGTATATCGCCAGCGCCGTCGAGGACCGTTGGGCCGATCCGAAAGGCGAGTTCCTCGCGGGGGTCCACGCCACGCCGGTCTACGAGTTGTTCGGCCTGGAGGGACTTTCGGGAACGGAACTGCCCCAAACCGACGCGCCCGTGCTGTCGGGACACATCGGCCACCACGTCCGTTCGGGCGACCACGACATCACGCTCTACGACTGGCGGCAATTCGTGAAATTCGCGGACAAACACCTGAAACGATAATCTAAAACAACACCATACATGAAAAACCGGTTTATAAAACTGCTTCTCGCGGCCGTGCTGTTAGGCTCCCTCTCCCCGGCGGCCGCCCAGACCCGCGAAATGGACCTCTCGGGAGAGTGGAGGTTCCAGACGGATGTGATGGATTTCCGCAGGGGATCGCTTTCGCCGCGCTACAACCACCAACTCCAGGAGACCATCATGCTCCCCGGCATCACCGACGACTACAAAATCGGCTACAAATCGCCCTACCGCCATGTCGACCGCCTGACGCGCGTCTACGAGTACATGGGTCCGGCGTGGTATCAGCGCGACATCGAGTTCCCGGCCGACTGGAAGGGCAAGTGCATCTTCCTCTATTTCGAGCGCACCCACTGGCTCAGCTCGGTATGGGTCGACACCAAGGAGGTGAGCCGACTGGACTACATCAGCGTCCCCCACAACCACGACCTGACGGATTTCGTCACCCCGGGCAAGACGCACCGCATCACGGTGTGCATCGACAACCGGTTCCAGTACAACACCCACAAATGGAACCACGCCCACACGGAGTTCACGCAGATCAACTGGAACGGCATCCTCGGCGAGATGAAACTCGTGGCCGTAGACCCCGTTTACATCGACGACATGCAGCTGTATCCCGACCTCGCGACGAACAGCGTCGACGTGCGCCTAAAGATCGACAACCGCACGAAAAAGCCTTTCGAAGGAAAGGCGCTGCTCACCGTCTCGGGCAACGGCCTGCACGTAACGAAGGAGGTCCCTGTCGGCGGCGAAGCGGAGGAGATCGACCTGACCGAAACCGTCGCGCTGGGCCGGGAGGCCAAACTCTGGGACGAATTCAACCCGAACCTCTACACCGTGGAGTGCACGCTGCTGACCGGCACCGGAAAAGAGTCCTTCGAACATAAGAAGTCGGCGACCTTCGGCATGCGCGAAGTGGCGCAGGGCCGCAACCACATCCTGCTCAACGGCCGTCCGCTCCACCTGCGCGGAACCGTCGAGAACGCCGTGTTCCCGAAAACGGGCCACGCCCCGGTCTGCGACGCCGAATGGGAGCGTATCATGCGCATCGTCAAGGACTACGGACTGAACCACATCCGTTTCCACTCGTGGTGCCCTCCCGCCGCGGCGTTCCGCATGGCCGACCGCCACGGCGTCTACCTCGAAGTCGAGATGCCCATGTGGGGCAAGGACGCCGAGCCGGACGAAGCGCGCTACGACTTCTTCCGCCGCGAGATGCGCGCCATCCTCAAGGAGTACGGCAACCACCCCTCGTTCATCCTCTACTGCAACGGCAACGAGATCACCGGCAACTTCGACTTCATCGAGGAGCTGACCGCCGACGGCCGCAAACTCGACACGCGGCATCTGTACAGCGGTTCGACGGCCCGCACGCGCGTCCCGTCCGACCAGTATTACGTCTCGCAGCAGACCAACAAAGGCCCCGTGAAGGTCTACGAGGGACGGCCCTCGACCGACTGGGAACGCAGCAAGGAGTCGGACGTGGACGTTCCGGTAATTTCCCACGAGTCGGGCCAGCGGTGCGTCTATCCCGACTTCCGCGAGATCGGGAAATACACGGGACCGGTCGAGGCCCGAAACTTCGAACTGTGGCGCGAGATGCTCACCGCCAACGGCATGGGCGATCAGGCCCACGACTTCTTCCGGGCCTCGGGCGCGCTGACCGTCGTGGAGTACAAGGCCGTGATCGAGGCGCTGCTCCGCTCGTCCAAATCGGCCGGATTTCAGCTCCTGTCGCTCAACGACTTCCCGGGCCAGGGTTACGCCCCGGTGGGTGTGCTCGATCCGTTCTGGGACTCCAAGGGACTGGTGACGCCCGAGGATTGGCGGGCCTTCTGCGCGCCGACCGTGGCGCTGCTCCGCTACCCGAAAAGCGCCTGGTTCGAAGACGAAACCTTCACGGCAAAGGCCGAGGTCTACAACTTCGGCGCGGCGGCGCTCAAAAATGCGAAAATCCGCTGGTCGATCACCGACGGCAGCGGGAAAGCCATCGCCAAGGGCAGTCTGAAATCGCAGACCGTAGGCACCGACGGCGTGTTCCCCGTCGGGGAGTTCTCCGCTCCGCTCGGCAAGGTGCGAGGCCCGCAGAAGCTGACCGTGCACCTGAACGTCGGTGAAAAGACAAGCAACAGCTGGGACATCTGGGTCTATCCGCGCAACGCACAGCTGATGCAGTCGGATACGGAGGTGCTCTACACGACGGAGTTCGGCGAGCAGGCCAAACAGTACCTCGCCGCAGGGAAGAAGGTCGTCCTGACCCCCGCGCCGAACAAGGTCAAGGGGCGCAAATCGACCTTCCACAACCATTTCTGGAACCCGATCATGTTCGCCTGGGCGCCGATGACCATCGGCTGTCTGATTCACGCCGAGCAACCCGTGTTCGCCGACTTCCCGACCTCATACCACACCGACTGGCAGTGGTGGGACATTCTGGAGAACGCCAAGGTGATCGAGATGCAGCAGACCCCGCGCCAGCTGCGGCCCTTCATCCAGGTGATCGACAGCTTCGACAACAACGAGAAACTCGGCATCGGCTTCGAGGCCCGCGTCGGCGGCGGCAAACTGCTCGTTCTGGCGGTCGACACGAAAAAGAAGATGGACCAGCGCCCCGCCACGCGCCAGCTGCTCGAAAGCATCGACCGCTACGTCCGCAGCGACCGTTTCGCTCCCGAGGTCACACTCGACGAGTCGTTCATCACCTCCTTCATGCGCTAAAACCGCACGATTATGAACAAGATCTGTCTACTGCTCTGCTGCCTGCTGCCCGGCCTGTTCCGGGCAGGGGCGCAGGAGCTGAAAATGACCGAATGCGCCCCTCTGACGCAGATTTACGGCGAGGTCTGCGAGTCCGACGAACTGCTTCCTATGGGCGATGTGGGGGTGGAATTCGGATACGTCCTCTACCAGGCCGCAATCACCGTTCCCGCAGGGGAGGCCGCGCTCGAACTGGAGAACGTGCGGGACTATGCCGCGGTTTACCTCGACGGCGTGTTTCAGGGAACCCTGACCGACAACCGCAAAACGCTGACTCTGAAGGCCGAACCCGGCCGGCACACATTGCAGCTCTACGTCGAAAACATCGGCCGCATCACCTACGGCCCGGAGATTCTCGACAACTCGAAAGGACTCTTCGGCGAAGCCCGCCTCGGCGGCGAAACGATCGCCGGCTGGACGATCACCCCGCTCGAAGTGCGCGACACCGATCCCGAAACCCTCGAGTTCGAAGCCCTCGGCCCGTGCAACACGCCCTGTTTCCGGCGCGGGCAGTTCGACCGTGCGGCGCACGAAGGAGCCGTTTACCTCGACGTGTCGGGATGGGGCATGGGCGAGGTGTGGATCAACGGCCACTACCTCGGCTCGTTCTGGGACGAGGAGAAACAGCAGTCGATCCTCATTCCGGCCGAAATCCTCGCCGAAAAGGGGAACCGCATCGTGGTTTTCGACCTCAAAAACAACGACCCCGGCGCAACGATGCGCCTCTCGGACAAACCCGTGTTCAAATAACAAGCACAACCTATGAAAAAAATAACCGTTATCGCTCTGCTGCTGGCCGCCGCCCTCGGGGCGCAGGCCCGGAACGGGAGCGGAAAGCCCGCCTACAAGGACGCCGGACGCCCCGTCGAAGAGCGCGTCAGCGACCTGCTGTCGCGGATGACCCTCGAAGAGAAGGTCATGCAGCTCAACCAATACACGCTCGGCCGCAACGACAACGCCAACAACGTGGCCGATCCGGTGGACAAGATTCCCGCCGAAATCGGCTCGCTCATCTACTTCGACACCTCGCCCGAGCTGCGCAACCGGCTTCAGAAAAAAGCCATCGAGCAGTCGCGGCTCGGAATCCCCGTGCTGTTCGGCTACGACGTGATCCACGGTTTCCGCACCACTTACCCCATTTCGCTGGCCCAGGCCTGCTCGTGGAATCCCGCACTGGTGAAGCAGGCCGCCGAAGTGGCCGCACAGGAGGCGCGGATGTCGGGCGTCGAGTGGACCTTCTCGCCGATGATCGACGTGGCGCGCGACGGCCGCTGGGGCCGCGTCTCGGAGGGCTACGGCGAAGATCCCTACGCCAACGCCGTCTACGGAGTGGCGGCGGTCGAAGGCTACCAGGGCGACAACCTCGCCGACTCCCGCCGCGTGGCCGCCTGCCTCAAGCATTTCGTCGGCTACGGCGCCTCGGAGGCCGGCCGCGACTACGTCTACACCGAAATCTCGCGTCAGACGCTCTGGGACACCTACATACCGCCCTACCAGGCGGGCATCGAGGCCGGAGCCGCTACGGTGATGAGCTGCTTCAACGACATCAGCGGAACGCCCGGCACGGCCAACCCCTACATCCTGACCGAGGTGCTCAAGGAGCGCTGGGCGCACGACGGATTCGTCGTCTCGGACTGGGCCGCCATCGAGCAGCTGCGCTCGCAGGGCGTGGCCGCCGACCGGAAGGAGGCCGCCGAAAAGGCCTTCAACGCGGGTGTCGAAATGGACATGATGAACCGCTGTTACGACGCCCATCTGGCCGCCCTGGTCCGCGAAGGCAAGGTCTCGCAGGAGAAACTCGACGAGGCCGTGCGGCGCGTTCTGCGGCTGAAATTCCGGCTCGGGCTGTTCGAACGCCCCTACACCCCGGAGTCGGAGGAGACGGACCGGTTCCTGCTTCCCGCGAGCCTCGCCGTCGCCGAGCGGCTCGCCGAGGAGTCGATGGTGCTGCTGAAAAACGAGAACAACACGCTGCCGCTGAAAGCCGCCCGCCGCATCGCGGTCATCGGCCCGATGGCGCAGAACCGGCTGCACCTGCTCGGCGCGTGGTCGGCACACGGCCGCGAAGAGGACGCGGTGAGCCTCTTCGCCGTGCTGGAAAACGAATACCGGGGCCGCGCCGAACTGTTCTACGCCCGGGGCTGCGACTTCGACGGCGAGGACCGCTCCGGATTCCGTGAGGCTGTCGCCGCGGCCGCGGCTGCCGACGTGGTGGTCCTCTGCCTCGGGGAGAAAAAGCAGTGGAGCGGCGAGAACGCCTCGCGCTCGACGATCGCGCTTCCCGAAATCCAGGAGCAGCTGGCCGCCGAACTGGCCCAGACCGGAAAACCGCTGGTCTTGGTTCTGTCCAGCGGCCGGCCGCTGGAGCTGTGCCGCCTCGAACCCCTCTGCGGGGCCATGGTGCAGATGTGGCAGCCCGGCATCCGGGGCGGAAACCCCCTGGCGGGAATTCTGTCGGGGAGGATCAACCCCTCGGGACGCCTCGCCATGACGTTCCCCCGCTCGACGGGCCAGATTCCGATCTACTACAACCGCCGCCAGAGCGGCCGCACCCATCAGGGCAAATATCAGGACATCCCCAGCACGCCGCTCTATGAATTCGGGCACGGCCTGAGCTATACGACGTTCGAATACGGCGACCTGCGCCCGTCGGCAACCACGCTGCGCCGCGGGGAAAAGGTGACGGTCGAGGTCTCCGTGACCAACACGGGCGGCATGGACGGCGCCGAGACGGTTCACTGGTTCATATCGGACCCTGTGTGCCGCATCTCACGCCCCGTCAGGGAGTTGAAACACTTCGAGAAACAGCCGATCCGCCGCGGCGAGACCCGCACGTTCCGGTTCGAGATCGACCCCGAAAAGGATTTGAGTTTCACGGACGACGACGGCAACCGGTTCCTCGAACCGGGCGACTACTTCATCCTCGTAAAGGACAAAAAGGTGAAACTGACGCTGACGGACTGATCCCCGCTCCCATTAAAGGACAGAGCTGTAACCTGAAAAGTTACAGCTCTGTCCGTATCAGGCCGCAGTCACCCGGAGAACGGAACGCCCCGCCGATTCGCAGGAAAGCCGCCCCCTCACAGGCCCTTTGTCCACACGGGTACAGGCTGGGGCGAGGTGGTCGGGCCGAAGACCTTCAGACGACCGTCTTCGGTCACCTCCATCGGGTCGATGAAGACCATGCGCGCATCGCCCGTCGGGGCCGTCCGGCCGTGGTAGACGCAGTACATCCCGCCGCCGGGAAGCTTCAACACCATATTGTGCCCCGTTCCCGTGACCTCGCCGCCCTTGTCCGCATTCTTCTCGAGGACCGGATTGTCCGACGATTTCACGAAGGGACCCAGCGGCGAACCGGCCGTAGCATAGCCCACCGCATAATGCTGCCCGCCGTAGAAATTGGCGGAATACATCATGTAATAGGTCCCGTTTTCCTTGAAGGCGTACGACCCCTCGGTCCAGCGCCGGTTGACCTCTCCGGCGGTGACCGAACGGCTCTCCCACCCGGTTTGCGGGTCGGAGGCAGACTGCGGGGGCGTCAGCAGAACGACCGGCTCGCCGATGACGCCGCTGAAATCGGGCTTCATCTCCACACCGTACACCCAACTCTCCTCGATCTCGTCGAAAAGCCCCTTGTCGCGCGCCCACGCCGAAAGCTCGCTTTCGACGGGATGCTTGTAACAGCAGCGCGAATAATAGAGATACACCCGGCCGTCATCGTCCCACAATACGTTGGCGTCGATCACCGGATAGCCGGGATCGAACACCGGACGGTCATACAGGTCGGAAAAGGGACCCGACGGCGAATCGGCAACCGCCACCCCGATACGGAACGTTTCGAGGTCGCCGTTCGGGTTATGCCGCCAGTTGGCACTGAAAAACAGGTAATAGCGGCCGTCGCGTTCATACACTTCGGGCGCCCAGAAGCAGTCGGTTCCCCATGCCGAGGCATTGCCGTCGTAGACGACATCGCCCTTCTGCCAGGTAACGAGGTCGTCCGAGACGCAGACGCGAAAACCCCGGATGTCGCCGCTCGTTCCGTACATATAGAATTTTCCGTCAGCGGCGTGGAGGATGAACGGGTCGCCGAACGCAACGTCGAGCGGATTACGATATGCAGGCGAGTCGCATCCGAGCAGGATCGCCGGCAGGAAGAAGATGAGCAGTTTTTTCATACAGGTTATTTGAATGGTTTGAATCCGTCGTAAAATGCCATTTGGCGCGTACTCCGACAAAATTATTCGTTTTATCCGATTTTCAGCCATGCCGCCACCCGATGGGCCGCAATTGATCAAAGAGTTATACATTATGGAAATATTTTTCCATTTTGCGCCGGGCCGGACACCTATCTTTGCAGGGTCCGGAGACTCCGAAGCCCGTTCGTCCGCGGCCCTCATCCCCGGTCCCAACCTTAAATCTTACGACCTATGAAACGATTGCTTCCATTAATCGCGACGTTGTTCGCCATCGCCTGCTGTGCGGCGCAAAACCTCCGGAAAGTGCCCCTGGCCGATCCTTTCATCCTGCTTTACGACGGGGTGTATTACGCCTATGGCACAGGCGCCGGAAGCGGCATCGAGGTGTGGATATCCCGCGACCTCTCCACGTGGGAGAGGGCCAAAGGCAACGCCCGCGACGGACTGGCCCTGCACCGCACGGATGTCTGGGGCGAAAAATGGTTCTGGGCGCCCGAGGTCTACCGGCTGAATGACAAATTCTACATGTATTTCACGGCCGAAGAGCACATCTGCGTCGCCACCTCCGACTCGCCGCTGGGTCCTTTCGTACAGGAGACGCGGCAACCGATGATCGCCGATGAAAAGTGCATCGACAACACGCTGTTCATCGACGACGACGGCCGGGCGTACATGTATTTCGACCGGTTCAACGACGGGCTGAATATCTGGGTCGTCGAGCTGGAAGACGACTGCACGACGCTGAAAAAAGAGACGATGCGCCCCTGCATCCATGTTTCGCAGGAGTGGGAAAAGGTCTGGCCCCGCGTCAACGAAGGCTGCTTCGTGATCCGGCGGAACGGCACTTACTACATGACCTATTCGGCCAACAGCTACGAAAGTCCCTTCTACGGCATCGGCTGCGCCACGGCCGACTCGCCGCTGGGCCCCTGGACCAAATACGACCGCAATCCGCTGTTGCAGAATCCCGGCGAACTGGTCGGCGTCGGGCACAGCGCCCTGTTCCGGGACAAGGCGGGCAACCTGAAGATCGTTTTCCATGCCCACAAAAGCAAAGGCGCGACCCATCCGCGGGAAATGTATATCACCGACGTGCGTTTCCGCCCCGTCGAGGGCGGCTGCCGGATGGAGATCGACCCCGGATACTCGCCGGCCCTGATCGCTGAATGAACGATGCCCGGATGCAGCGTGTGCATCCGGGCATCGTTTTTACAGGAGGGCGGGATCGGCCTCGCGATCAATAGAACGTCCCTTTCGGGGCGAAAATCGCATACCCGAAATTGAAGGTCAGGTACATGTTGCGCCAGTTTTTCAGGTCGTATTTCGTCAGCGCGAGGCTCACGGGACCGATCGGCGTGTGGTAGACCAGCGACGCCTCGGCGATATAATGCCAGCGCTCATCGGGATTCTTCAGGGGGTTGAAGTCCCGTTTTTCACGGAACATGGTGTAGAACCCCGTCCGGAAGAAGCAGTTGGGCAGCAGGTCGAAGGTCGGCATCAGGCCCCACGCCGCAAAGCGTTTGCCCCGGAAATCGGGCATGTAGATCATCCGGGCATGCGGCACGGGCGCATAGTCGGGCATCGACATCAGGGTCGCGGATTCGGTCCGGAACCGCGGGTGGTTGGTCCACACGGCATCGACGTTCAAACCGAACGAGAACCAGCTGACGCCCGGCACATCGAAGAACTTGTCCCACGAAAAACGCCCTCCGAACCACTGTCTGGTTTCGCGCGAAACGAAGTCTTTCGCATCGTAGGGCTGGTATTTGTCGCGTCCGGCGACATAGATGGCCGAGAGATGCAGTTCGGAACCGCGGCGGGGATAGAGGAACTTGTCGAGCGTATTGCGGGCGACCCCGGCCCGCAGGCCGAAGAACGAGAAGCGCGAATGGTCGGTGTCGTCGGCGAACAGCACGTCCGAATCGTAGCGGTAGTTGATGTGTCCGGCGTTGGCGCGCAGCGTCAGGAGGCTGCGGTGGGTCAACGGCATCCCCACGCCCGTCGAAAAGAAGCTCTCGCTGTTCTTGACCTGCTGGGCGTTGCGGACCTTGGTGACGTTGCCGAAATAGCCGTGGCGGAAATTCCGGACCGCGAAATTGTAGGAATAGTCGAGGAATATCGGCTTCCACGCGTAGAAATCCGTCCGGCCTCCGATCGCTCCCCAGGTGTAGATCGGCCCCATGTAGAGGTCTGCGCCCAACTGCTGCGCGACGCGGCCGATGTTCTTGTAATTGATGCCGATATAGGCCTGGTTGAAGGCCGTCGAGGAGATGTTTCCCCCAAGGATGATCTTGAAATTGGGCCGCGTGCCGAACTTGGTCTCGAACGAATAACGTTCCCGGACGGAGTCGTAGCGCACGGTGGGGAAGTCCATCGTGAAATCGCCGCCGGCAAGCACCTCGAAGAGATTGTCTTTCAGCTCCTCGAAGCCCATCGGCCGCTGAATGCCCGGCGTGCGGCGGTCCACCTGCACGAAATCGCGGATATACTCCCGCTGGGCGCGCTTCAGCCCTTCGAGTTTGTAGTCGTCGAAGACCAGCGGCGGACACTTGGCGCGGAACGCCTCGCGACGCCCGGCGTAGTAGGCCGAGTCGCGGCGTTCGGCGACTTTCTCCAACAGCTGCGGCATGGCTGCCACGGCGTCCTCATAACCTGCGTTCATAATCGCCTCGGCCTGGTCGAAATCGAGCATGTTGACCCCCACGGCGCGGCGGATCGTGACGCTGCGCTCCTCGGGCAGCGTGTAGTCGGTATCGTGCATGGCCAGCATGAAAGCCTGGTCCATGATGTTGCTCTCCTCGCTGGGCGGGGTGTTGCCCTCGGTGCAGATCGAGCCGACGATCAGATCGGGCCGGAAATCTTCGTCGAGGGGTTTCCACGGGAAGTTGTCGTAGATGCCACCGTCGTAGAGCAGCATCGAGTCTTTCACCATCGGCTTGAACACCAGCGGAATGGACATCGACGAGCGGACCGCCTCGCTCAAATCCCCCTCGCGCAGGACCACCGGCCCGCGGTGGTTCAGGTCGCTGGCCACGCAGAGGAACGGAACCATCAGGCGGTCGAAATCACCGTCCGCAGCGGCCGTCGCCGGAGCGAACAGCTCCGTGAGGGCCATGTCGATCTGCGTCGAGGAGATCAGGTTCCGGGGTACGCGCAGCCGCTTCCCGGAGGGACTCTCGACGTCGATGCGCAGGCTCAAAAACGCGGGATTGCTCCCCACCTGCCGGTAATAGGCCATGTATTTGTTGGGGTCGATGCGCCCCGAGACCCACTCCTTGACCACCCCCGAGTTGACGATCGCACGCATTTCGGCCGGGGAATATCCTGCGGCGTACATCGCGGCGATGATCGAGCCCATCGAGGTCCCGGCCACATAGTCGATCGGCACGCCGTTCTCTTCGAGCGCCTCCAGGACGCCGATGTGGTAAAGCCCCTTCGCGCCGCCGCCGCTCATCACGACCCCTACCTTCTGGGCCGCAGCAGGGAGCGCCGCCAGCAGCAGCATCCCGACAAATGAGCCGATTTTACGCAACATATCTCAATTTTTTTATAACTTTGCACGTTACTACGATGTCGTTCAAAAATAGACAAAAAAGAAACACGATCAAAATATGACTGACAAAATCAATGAACTCCTGCGACGTGTCGAGGAGTTTAAGCCGAAAGCCGCCGCCGAAATCGAGGAGTTCCGCATCCGGATTCTCGGCAAGAAAGGCGAGTTGACCGCCCTGATGGAGGAGTTCAAGACGGTAGCCCCCGAACTGAAACGCGAACTGGGCCAGCAGTTGAACCGTCTCAAAAACGAGGCCACGGAGCGCATCAACGCGCTGCGCGAGCAGTTGCAGAACGCCGCGGCCGACGAGGCCTCGTCGTCGGGCGACCTGACGCGCCCCGGCACGGCCGAGCACCTCGGTTCGCGCCACCCGATCTCGCTGGTGAAAAACCAGATCGTCGAGGTCTTTTCGCGGCTGGGCTACACCGTGGCCGACGGACCCGAGATCGAGGACGACTGGCACGTCTTCTCGGCCCTGAACTTCCCGCCCGAGCACCCGGCGCGCGACATGCAGGACACGTTCTTCATCGAGAAGGACCCCGACATCCTGCTGCGCACGCACACCTCGTCGATCCAGGTCCGCACGATGGAGCGTCAGAAACCGCCCATCCGCGTCATCTGCCCGGGCCGTGTGTTCCGCAACGAGGCCATTTCGTACCGCGCGCACTGCATCTTCCACCAGATCGAAGGACTTTACATCGACGAGGGCGTCTCGTTCGCCGACATGAAGCAGTCGCTGCTCTACTTCGCCAAGGAGGTCTTCGGCGAGCAGGCCGTGATCCGCATGCGCCCGTCGTACTTTCCCTTCACCGAACCGTCGGCCGAGGTCGACGTGTCGTGCAACCTCTGCGGCGGCAAGGGCTGCAACGTCTGCAAGGGCACGGGATGGCTCGAAATCATGGGTTGCGGCATGGTGGACCCGAACGTATTGAAAGCCAACAATATCGACCCCGAGAAATATTCCGGATTCGCCTTCGGCATGGGTATTGAACGCATCGCCATGCTCAAGTACGGCGTGAAGGACCTGCGTCTCTATTTCGAAAACGACGTGCGGTTCCTCCACCAGTTCGACGAAGCGCTCTAAACCCCCTGACGCCCATGAAACGCCTCACAGCGACAACGGTCCTCTGCCTTCTGCTCTTCTCCGCGGCGTTCGTCACGGGAAAGGGTCCCTCGGCGGCGCCCGAATACCCCGATTCGCTGCGCAGCGTATGGCTCTACACCGAAGGCGTCAAGCAGAATGCCATCGCCGGAGACTCGGTGCGCGCCCGGGAGCTGTTCCTCGAGGCGATCCGCAACGACTCGACCTACGCCCCGGCCTACTACGAACTCGCGGCGAACGGCATGTACGCCACGCCCGACGAGGCCGTGGAACTGGCCCGGAAGGCTTTCCGGCTCGACACGACGAACAAGTGGTATCACCAGTTCTACGGACAGGCGCTCATCTATGCCGGGCGTTACGACGAGGCGCTGAAGGTCTACCGCCGCCTGCAAACGGAGAACCCGAAAGACCCCGACAACTACCGCATTCTGGCGGCCCTCTACGAGCAGAAGCAAAGTCCCGTCATGGCCCTCGTGACACTCGATTCGGCCGAACTGCGCTTCGGGCGCATTCCCGTGTTGAGCGCCATGAAACGGCGTCTGCTGGTGGCGACGAACCAGATCGACAAAGCCGTGGTCGAAGCCCGGGCGATGGTCGAAGCCGCCCCCTATGAGGCGCAGTGCCACGTGGTCCTCGGCGACCTCTACGCCATCGCCAAGAAGGATTCGCTGGCCCGCGCCGAATACGACCGCGCGTTGCAGATCGACTCCACGAACGTACAGACGCTGATGGCGCTGGCCGATTTTCACGCCGGACGGCAGGATTACCGGGCGCTGCTGGCCGTCACGCGGCAGTTGTTCCAATCCGACGAACTGCCGCTCGAAACCAAGATCAAACGCTTCGGGCAGTTCACCTCCGACACGCGCTTCTACCGCGAATATTACTTCCAGCTGAACGACCTGGCCTCGACGCTGGCCATCCGCTATCCCGACGACAAGCGCGTCGTGGAGCTTTACGCCGGCCACCTGATCGCTTCGGGCGAACTGGAGCAGGCCCTCGCGCTCTACAAGAGCCACCTCGCCGACCAGCCTCCCGCGGAAGAGTATTTCCGGGCGGTGATCGACATCGAAAGCTACCTCCAGCACCCCGACTCGGTCGACAAATACGTCACCCGCGCCCTGGAGCTGTTCCCCGCGAAGGTCGATTTCCACCTCTCCAAAGGGCATGTGATGAGCAACTCGAAGCAGTACGTCAAAGCCATCGGCGCCTACAAGGGGGCGTTGCGCCATGCCGACACGGATTCGCTGCGCAGCGTGATCTGGGGCATGATCGGCGACGCCTGGCATCAGAAGGCCGAGGCCGGAGAGCCGAACCTGGAGGAACGCCTGCCCCTGCAAACGGGTCTGCTCGGCAAAAAGGGCATTGCCCGCAAAGCCATGAAAGAGTGCTACAAGGCCTATGAGCGAAGTCTGCGCTACTGGCCCGACAACACAATGGTGCTCAACAACTACGCCTATTTTCTCTCGCTCGAGGAGCGCGATCTGGAACGGGCGCTCACCATGTCGAGCCGCGTCGTGGCGCTCACCGACAACAACCCCACCTACCTCGACACACACGGCTGGGTGCTCTTCAAGCTGGGACGCACGGACGAAGCCAGGAAGATTCTGCAAAAAGCCGTGGCGCTCGACGGACAGAAAAGCCCCGAACTGATGGTCCACTACGGTGACATCCTGCACCTCCTGGGCGAGCAGTTCATGGCTGAAATCTACTGGCGGAGGGCGCTTGAAAAGGGTTACGACGCCCGGCAGATCGAACAGCGGCTGAAACAACCCGCCGTCAAAAAGCCCGAACCCAAAGAATAGCCCTGCCATGAGACCGCTCCGCATCCTGACCCTTGCGTTCCTGCTCTTCACCCTCACCGCCGCCGCACAGACCGACCGCCGCATCGAGGAGCAGAAACGGGTCATCGCGGCCCTCGAAAAGCGGATCGCCACCGAAGAGCAGGAGATTTCGAAGATCCAGAAGGGCCGCACGGCCACCGAGGAACGGGTGCGCCGCCTGGCGTGCCAGATTGATTCGCGCAACCAGCTGCTCGACGAGACCGAAAAGCAGGCGCGCCTCCTGCGCGGAGAGATCGCCCGCACGGACAGCGTGGCCGGGAACCTTTCGGCAAAGCTCGAACGCGACCGCGCGCAGTACGGCGAAATGGTGCGCGAAGCCTACCGCAACTACAAGCACAACAACTACCTGACCTATATCTTCTCCTCGCGCGACTTCACGGACGTGGCGCGCAAGATCACCGCCCTGCGCGAGGTCGCCTCGCTGCGCGAACGCAAACTGCGCGACATCGAGGCGCTGACCGCCGAGGTCCGCACCGAAAAGGAGACGCTCGACCGCCGCAAGCGGTCGCTCGACTCGGTGACGCGCAGCCTCTCAGCGCAGCGCGAGAAACTCCAGCGCGACGCCCGCAACGCCAAGGCCAGCATCCGGTCGATGTCGCAGAAGGAAAAGACGGCCCTGCAACGCAAAATCGCACAGGAGCAGCAGCTCGACGTGGCCATCGGCGAACTGCGCAAGCTGACCAAAGGCAACACCGAGGGCGCCTCGTTCTCGGCGAAAACCTCCGGGTTGCGTCTCCCGGTGACTGCCGGACGCGTGAAGCGCTACAAGGAGAACATGGCCGAGATCACCGGTCCGAAGGGAGCGCACGTCATCTCGATCTACGACGGCAAGGTCGTCGACGTGAAGCGCAACCGCATCACCAACAAATACGACGTTTACGTCGCTCACGGCGAATACATAACCTCCTATGCCAACATGGGGACGATCTGCGTCGAGAAGGGCCAGAAAGTGGCAAGAAACGCACAGATAGGGACCATCGGCTCGGCGGTCAACGTGATGACGATGGAAACCGAATACAAACTCGTCTTCGGCATCTACCCGCCCAACCCTGGACAGAAGATGCGGGCGGAGGAGTGTTTCCGAAAATAAAACCGCCGTTTCATGCGGTTCCGTGCGGTGGCCGGCACGCCGTCCGCCCCGGGACGGACAACGACATAACAACAACGAAAAAAAATGGCTGTCAGATACTTTACCGACGACTGCACCTACCGACTCCCGCAAAAGCGCCTCACGGCACGATGGCTGCACGAAGTGGCCGCAGGGGAGGGCTACGCGCTGGGCGACGTCACCTATATTTTCTGCTCGGCGCAGCGGCTGCTGGAGATGAACCGCCAATACCTCGGGCACGATTACTTCACCGACGTCATCACGTTCGATTACAGCGACCGCAAAGACGCACGGATCGTCTCGGGCGACATCTTCATCGACGTCGAGACCGTTGCCGACAACGCCCGCCAGTACGGCGCGACGACCTTGCAGGAGATGCGCAGGGTAGTGGTCCACGGGGTGCTGCACCTCTGCGGGCAGGGCGACAAAACGCCCCGCACCAATGCACAGATGCATCGAAAGGAGGACAAATACCTGAAATTCTGGGAGGACCCCCGGCAGTGACCGCGATGAAACACGCCCGATTTATCGCAGCGACCGTCCTCGCGGCTCTCCTGCTGGCCGGATGTACGGGCCGCCGCACGGCCGGAGACGCCGCAGACAAGGCTTCCGCCGACGACGGCACGTCCGAAACCGCAGTTTCCACGCCGGAGCCGACAGGAGAGGAGACGCCGGCAGGGGAGAGGTCTCCGCTCGCCGCATCCCGTACCTGGACCGGCAGCGACGGCAGCAGCAAACGGTGGGGACCCTTCGCGGAGAACGACACGACGTTTCTCTTCGTCCACGAGTACCTTATCGGCAGCGACACGAACCGCTATAAGGTCTTTATCCGAAAAGGTCCGCAGCCGAACGACATTCCCAATTTTGCAAGCCTTTCGCCGCAGAACGAGTCGGCATGGAAGGATTTCACCGACCTGCTGCACACGCTCAAGAAACGCCGTCCCGGGCCGCTTGCACACCATGCGGCGCTGGCCGGACTTCCGCACAGCTGGACGCCGGTCCGCTCTTTCCGGGGGAGCTACTACGTAAACTGTTTCAATCCCTATCCGGTGTGGATTTCGGATTCGCTTTTCGTCCGTCAGACAATGGACGGCCCGCGGCCCTCACGCATCAGTGCGGCGGAACGCATCGCCCCGACGCATTACCGCCTCCGGACAACGGCCGGAGACGCCGGCATCGACCGGGTCGACATATACCTTGTGGACACCGTGTGCAGGATGGCTGTGTTCGCCTTCAGCAATGACCGGAAAACAGAACGGTTTCAGTCGCTTTATGTTCCCTTTGAAACGGGACTTGAGATGGATATGATCGACTTTCACTCGCTGGAACTGCCCGACGAGAGCGAGGTGGAGTGGGACGAAACCGACTTCGAAGCGTTGATTTCCGGAGCCGTACCACTCCGGGAGACAGATCCGAAAACAGACAAAACGAATAACGAATGACACTCGATTACGACATTATCGTCATCGGCGGAGGACACGCCGGATGCGAAGCCGCCTCGGCCGCCGCACGGCTCGGCTCGCGCACGCTGCTGCTCACGATGGACATGGCCAAACTGGCTGCCATGTCGTGCAACCCGGCAGTCGGAGGAGTAGCCAAAGGTCAGATTGTCAGAGAGATAGACGCATTAGGCGGCCAAATGGGCCGTATCACCGACCTCACGACCATTCAGTTCCGGATGCTCAACCGGTCGAAGGGTGCGGCAATGTGGAGTCCCCGGGCGCAATGCGACAAAACCCGTTTTTCGGAGGAGTGGCGTCGCACGCTCGAAAACACCTGGAACCTCTATATCTGGCAGGACGCCGCGACCGAACTGCTGTTCGCCCCGGCTCCGGAAACAAACGCGGCGCCGTCGGACAATCTGCCCGACGAAACCACAACGTCGTTCAATTCCGCGCCCGGCACGATTTCTTCGGCAGCCGAATCGGATGCAGATTCAGATCCGACACTCCGAAATGCACCGTCGGCCGCCGGAAAACTCGCCATCCGGGGCGTTCGGACCCGCATGGGCGTCGAATTTTCCTGCCGGAAAGTCATACTCACCTCCGGCACATTCCTCGGAGGAGTGATGCACTGCGGAGCCTCGCACGCCGAGGGCGGCAGGGCGGGGGACGCCGCTTCGCACGGCATTACGGAGAGTCTCCGGGCCATCGGTTTCGAGACCGGACGCATGAAGACCGGAACCCCGGCGCGCCTCGACGCCCGGACCATCGATTTCGAAATCCTCGAACCGCAATACGGCGACGAAAACCCCGCCAAATTCTCCTTTTCACCCGAAACGCAACCGGTTAAAGAGCAGCTTCCCTGCTTTCTGGTCTACACTTCGAAAGAGGTTCACGACATCCTCCGCACCGGATTCGACCGGTCGCCGCTGTTCAACGGCACGATCTGCGGCATCGGTCCGCGCTACTGCCCGTCGATCGAGGACAAACTCCGCACCTTTGCCGACAAAGACCAGCACCAGCTCTTCCTGGAACCCGAAGGCAGTTCGACCAATGAATATTACCTGAACGGCTTTTCGTCGTCTCTGCCTTGGGAAGTTCAATGGAAAGCCCTGCACAAAATCCGCGGATTCGAGGATCTGCACATTTTCCGGCCCGGATACGCCATCGAATACGACTATTTTCCGCCTACACAGTTGCACCATTCACTCGAAACGAAACTGGTTTCGGGTCTTTACTTCGCCGGGCAGGTCAACGGTACGACAGGATATGAGGAAGCGGCGGCGCAGGGCCTGATAGCGGGCATCAATGCCCACCGGGCAATGAAAGGGGAGAGTCCGGTCGTTCTGAAACGCGACGAAGCCTATATCGGCGTACTGATCGACGACCTGGTGACCAAAGGCGTCGACGAACCCTATCGCATGTTCACCTCCCGGGCCGAATATCGCATTCTGCTCCGACAGGACAACGCCGACATCCGTTTGACTCCGCTGGGATACAAAATAGGTCTGATTTCGCAAAAACAATACGATCATTTCACCAAAAAAAACACGTTCGTAGAATCGCTTATTTCATTCGCCCGCGAACAGAGTGTCAAAGCAGCCGAAATTAACGACTATTTAAAATCGGTCAATTCAGAGCCTTTATCGCAGGGAAGAAAGCTTTACGACATTCTGATGCGCAATAACGTCACATTCGATTCGCTGCAAAACACGCTGCCCAAACTGCGGAAATTCATCGCGGCAAACGAAATAACTCCCGAAGCGATCGAAGAGGCGGAAATCCAAATCAAGTATAAAGGATATATCGAACGCGAAAAATTCATCGCAGAGAAATTGCGACGCCTCGAAAACATCCAAATTCCGGAAAATTTCGATTTTCATTCAATGAATGCTCTGACCATCGAGGCCCGGCAGAAACTCTCGCGCATCCGACCCGAAACGATTGGTCAGGCATCACGGATTCCCGGAGTTTCACCTGCCGACGTCAATGTATTGCTTGTAAAATTCGGGCGATAGGGTATAATGTTCCACGTGGAACAAGCGCAAGAAAACACACCGGATACCCACACAAAACAACTAGTAGTAAATGGCCACTCCCGAAGGAGTGGCTTTTTAATATCAATATTTCGCTATTTTACAGCACAACCGTACACCAGTCGTATTTATCCTCCGCACGACCATACTGAATATCCTGCAAGCGCGTGTAGAGTTCCATACAGCTCTTTCCGACCTCGTCGCCGTAATCATACGATTTTTCGGTCTGCATATCGTAAATATATCCGATAGGGGAGATAACCGCTGCCGTTCCGCAGGCGCCGCACTCCTCGAAAGATTCCAACTCCTCGACCGGAATATGACGCTCCTCGACAACCAAACCCATATCGCGTGCAATCTGACGAAGGCTCATATTGGTAATCGACGGCAAAACCGAAGGCGACTTCGGCGTGATATACTTGCCATCCTTGATACCGAAGAAATTGGCAGCTCCGCACTCTTCAATGTATTTATGCTCGGCAGCATCGAGGTACATAATATTCGAATAACCCATTTCATGTCCCTTTTCGCCCGACAACAGGCTGGCCGCATAGTTGCCTCCGACCTTCACATCGCCTGTTCCACGTGGAGCAGCGCGGTCCTGTTCCCGGTCGATAGCAACCCGAATCGGTTTGATTCCCGATTTAAAATAGGCTCCGACGGGCGAACAGTAGACGATCAGCAGGGCTTCCCGGGCCGGTTTCACACCCAATCCGACCGTCGTTCCGAACATCACCGGACGCAGATAGAGCGAAGCTCCCGTACCGTAGGGAGGAACGAAACGCTCGTTGCGCTTGACGACCTCGATGCAGGCATCGACAATCATTTCAATCGAAGGAACCGGCAAGCACAAGCGTTTCGCCGAGGACTGGAGACGCCGCGCATTGTCGGCAACGCGGAAAAGACGCACTTTTCCGTCTACACCGCGGAAGGCCTTGAGACCCTCGAAAAGTTCGATGCCGTAGTGCAGGCATGAAGCCGACATGTGCATCTGGATATATTCGTCATCGGTAACCACCATATCGCTCCATTTCCCGTCGGCAAAGGAGTAGCGAACATTGTAATCGGTTTTGCGATAGTCGAAGCCCAAAGCGCTCCAATCTGTATTTTCCATATCCTATGTTTTTAAAAGATTTATCAAAAATTAGCTATATCAACGATCAACCCACAACAGCCCCGTTGTGGGTCGCCTCGCCGGGTTGCAGCAGGCGCAGTTTTCCGGAAGCATCCTCCGCCATCAGAATCATACCGTTCGAAAGAATACCCTTCAGTTCGCGCGGAGCGAGATTCACCAGGACAAGCACCTGCTGTCCGACCAACTCTTCGGGCGTGAAATGTTCGGCGATTCCCGAAACTATCTCGCGTTTGTCGATACCCGTATCAATCGTCAGTTTCAGCAATTTCTTCGTTTTGGCGACTTTTTCGGCCGCCAGAATCGTCGAAACGCGAATATCCATTTTCTGAAAATCATCGAATTGAATCGTATCTTTTTGAGGTTCAACATTTTGAGCAACTTCAGCGGCTTCATTGGCTGCTTTGGTCGCCGCAAGTTTATCCAGCTGACGCTGAATCACGTCGTCCTCGATCTTTTCGAACAGCAGAGCAGGTTCCCCGATGGCGTGTCCCGCCGGAATCAGGTCCATTGCACCGAGGCGTTCCCAGCCGAATTTACCGACAGCCAGCATCCGGAGGATCTTCTCCGCGGAGAAGGGCATGAACGGCTCGATGGCGATGGCCGTGTTGGCCGTGATCTGCAAAGCGATGTTGAGAATCGTCTCCACACGCGCCGGATCGGTCTTCACGACCTTCCACGGTTCGGTGTCGGCCAGGTATTTGTTGCCGATGCGCGCGATGTTCATGGCGTCCTTCAGCGCCTCGCGGAAACGGTAATTTTCGATATTTCCTTCGAGCGAAGCCTTTACGGCGGCAACCTCCGCGATCGACTGACGATCGTAATCGGTCAGTTCACCGCATGCCGGAACCTTGCCGCCGTAGTATTTCTGGGTCAGCACCAGCGCCCGGTTGACGAAATTTCCCAGCACAGCCACCAGTTCGTTGTTGTTGCGGGCCTGGAAATCCTTCCACGTGAAGTCGTTGTCCTTTGTCTCCGGAGCATTGGCGCAGAGCACATAGCGCAGGACATCCTCCTTGCCGGGGAACTCCTCGAGGTACTCGTGCAGCCATACGGCCCAGTTGCGCGAGGTCGAAATCTTGTCGCCTTCGAGGTTCAGGAACTCGTTGGCCGGCACGTTTTCGGGCAGGATATAGTCGCCGTGGGCCTTGAGCATCGACGGGAAGACGATGCAGTGAAAGACGATGTTGTCCTTGCCGATAAAGTGGACCATCTTGGTGTCCTCCGACTTCCAATAACGTTCCCAATCGGGTGTAATGTCCTTTGTAGCAGATATATAACCGATAGGAGCGTCGAACCACACATAGAGCACCTTGCCCTCGGCCCCCTCGACGGGAACCGGGATGCCCCAGTCGAGGTCGCGGCTCACGGCACGCGGCTGAAGACCTCCGTCGAGCCAGCTCTTGCACTGCCCGTAGACGTTCGTTTTCCACTCCTTGTGCCCGTCCAGAATCCATTCGCGGAGGAATTCCTCGTAACGGTCCAGCGGCAGGTACCAGTGTTTCGTCTCCCGCTTCACGGGTACGGAACCCGACACGGCGCTGTGCGGGTCGATCAGTTCGTCGGGCGAAAGGGTAGAGCCGCACTTCTCGCACTGGTCGCCGTAAGCGCGGTCGTTGCCGCACTTGGGACAGGTCCCCACGATATACCGGTCGGCCAGGAAGGTCTGCGCCTCCTCGTCGTAATACTGCATTGATGTCTTTTCGATGAACTTGCCTTCGTCGTAAAGTTTCCGGAAAAAGGCCGACGCCGTCTCGGCGTGGGTCTTGGACGAGGTCCTCGAATAGATGTCGAACGACATGCCCAGCCCCTCGAACGATTTTTTGATCAGCGCGTGGTAACGGTCCACGATCTGCTGGGGCGTCACGCCCTCCTTGCGGGCCTTGATCGTGATGGGTACGCCGTGTTCGTCCGATCCGCAGACCGAAATCACGTCGCGCCCCCGAAGCCGCAGGTAACGCGTATAAATGTCCGAAGGTATGTAAACTCCAGCCAGATGGCCGATATGTACCGGACCGTTCGCATAAGGGAGCGCCGATGTCACGAGGTAGCGTTTGAACTCTTTTGCCATAAATGTAAAATAGATACAGTATTACTAATTTTTGTCAAAATTACTAATTTTTAAGAGAATCGGGAACGAAAAGCACATATTTTGTGAAAGGTTTAAAGAAAAGAAGGCGCACCCGCCGGGCACGCCTTCTCGATCTCACCGGAAAATCCGGCCTTTATTCGAACTGCAATTCGTCGAGCAGCCATCCGGCTCCGGCGAATTTGTCGATAACAAACAGCACGTAACGCACGTCCACGGCAATCGTCCGCTGCAATTCGGGTTCGAACGCCACATCGCCCGACATGGCCTCCCAGTTACCGTCGAATGCCAGTCCCAACAGCGTCCCTTTGGCATTCAGCACCGGGGAACCGGAGTTGCCGCCCGTGATGTCGCAGTCGGCCAGGAACGCCACGGGAAGCTCTCCCCGTTCGTTGGCGTAACGGCCGAAATCCTTCGCCGCATACAACTCCTTGAGGCGGGCGGGAACGGTGAACTCCGTTGGATTCTGCGGATTCTCCTTCTCCATCACGCCCTTGAGCGTCGTATAGTAGTTATAGTGAATGCCGTCTGCCGGATCGTAGGGCAGCACGCGCCCATAGGTCAGACGGAGTGTGAAATTGGCGTCCGAAGCCCAGGCCTTGTTCGGCTGCATGCGCATCAGCCCCGCAATGTAGAGCCGCTGTCCGTCGGCGAATTTCCGCTTCCCGGCCAGCTGCGCCGCCGCCAGTTCCCGCATTTTCGCCGTATAGGATTTGTTCAGCAGCACGGCGGGATCGTTCGAAACGTCCGTTCCGGCGGCGGCCGCAGCCAGCGCCTTCCGCTCGTCGGCGAACACCGAATTGTCGTAGAGATAATCCACATAGGCGTCCGTATCGCCGCCGAACCGCTTGCCGATCACCTCGGCGAACACCGAAGGCAGCTCCTTGCAGTTCTCCCCGACGATCCGGAACATCCGCTTCGCCACGCGCCGGTCGGTCGGCATGTTGTAGTCCTTGTAGAACGCTTTCAGCGCCTCGGTCAGCTCCCCGCCCTTCTTCGAAACGGCCAGGCGCGCCGGTGCGAGAATCTCCACCGAACGGCCTATCGCCTCGCTCAAGTACTGGCTCGAAGCGAAATAGGGGGCCGTCTCCTCCACCGATTCGCAGATCAGGTTCAGAGCGTTCGAATAACCTTCCGTAGGCAGCGTGTTCTTCGCCGCCCAGGCGGTGAAAGCCGCCTCCTGCTCCTGCTTGCGGCCCTTCACGTCGAGCCGGCGGATACCGCGCGACTTGCCGATCGAGTTCTTCCAGTAGTTCGACGACTGGGCGTACTTCGAAGCGTACTGAATGCGGACCTTGGCGCTGGCGGCCATGTCCTCCTTCAGAATGGCCTGCCGCTCGCCGCGGATGAAGATGCGCTGCGGGTTTTCCACTTCGAGCAGACGGTCGATCTCGTAGGAGGTCATGTAACGCTGCGTCGACCCCGGGAAACCCATGATCATCGCGAAATCCCCCTCGTCGTAACCGCCGAGCGAAATCTTCAGGAACTTTTCAGCCTTGTAAGGGCGGTTTTCGAGCGAATAATCCGCCGGCCTGTTGTCCGGTCCGGCATAGACGCGAAAGACCGAGAAATCGCCCGTATGACGCGGCCACATCCAATTGTCGGTGTCGCCGCCGAACTTGCCGATCGATGTGGGAGGCGCACCGACCAGGCGGACGTCCCTGAAGACCTCGATCACGAAGGCGAAATACTGGTTGCCCCCGAAAAAGGACTTGATCTCGACATCCATACCGGGATTCTCCCCGGCGAGGCGTTCCGAAACGGCCTTCACCTGTCCGGCGACCAGCTCTTCCCGCTCCCCGCCGCCGGCGATGTCGGGCACGGCGCCCAGCACGTCCGGCGTCACATCGACGATCCGGCGGATAAAGCGCACCTTGAGTCCCGGAGCCGGCAGCTCTTCGGCGCGCGACATGGCCCAGAAACCGTTCTTGAGGTAGTCGTGCTCCACGGACGAAAGCGACTGGATCGACCCGTAACCGCAGTGGTGATTGGTGAACAGCAGTCCGTCGGGCGAAACGATCTCACCCGTGCATCCGCCGCCGAAAATGACGATGGCGTCCTTGAGCGAAGAGTTGTTCATGCTGTAAATCTCCTCGGCCGAGAGTTTGCATCCGCGGGCCTTCATGTCCTTGCTGTTCATTTTCTGGAGATAGGGCAGCATCCACATGCCCTCGTCCGCCGCCGCCGAGAGCGTGACGCACGCTGCGGCGAGCAGTAAAAAGATTTTCTTCATAAAGTGCATTAAAGATTAATCGTATGTAATCGCTTCAGATTATTTGACATTGATCATATTCAGAATGGACCGCTCCGCCGCCCGGCGCACCTCGTCGTCGAGCACGATCTCGGGCGATTCGTTCTCAAGGCACGCGCAGATGTTCTCCAGCGTCACCATCTTCATATACTTGCAGTCGTTGCATCCGCACGTCTCGTCGTCGGGAGGCGCCGGGATGAACTCTTTTTCCGGATAACGCCTCTTCATCTCGGCGAGGATTCCCGCCTCGGTCACCACGATGAACTCCTGCGCGTCGCTCCGGCCGCAATATTCGAGTATCCCCGCCGTGGAACCCACATAGTCGGCCACTTCGACAATATAGGCCCGGCACTCGGGGTGCACGACGACCTTCGCCGCCGGATGCTCCAGTTTGAGCGTCAGCAGTTTTTCGAGCGAAAACTCCTCGTGGACGTGGCACGCTCCGTCCCACAGCACCATGTTCCGACGCCCGGTGAGCTTCTGGATATAGGAACCCAGATTGCGGTCGGGAGCGAAAATCACGGGCTGGTCGGCGGGAATCGACTCCACTACCTTCAGCGCGTTGGACGACGTGCAACAGATGTCGGTCAGCGCCTTCACGCCGACCGTGGTGTTCACATAGGAGACGACCGTGTGACCGGGGTATTTTGCCTTGAAAGCCGCGAATTCCCCGGCGTCGCACGACTCGGCCAGCGAGCACCCCGCCTCGGGACAGGGGATCAGCACCTTCTTTTCGGGGCAGAGGACCTTGGCGGTCTCGGCCATGAAGTGCACTCCGGCGAAGAGGATGATGTCGGCGTCGACCGACTGCGCCCGGACGGAGAGGGCGAGCGAGTCGCCCAAAAAATCGGCGACGGCCTGCACCTCGGGCGTCGTATAGTAGTGCGCCAGGATCACGGCGTTTTTCTCGCGCTTGAGATCCCCGATGCGGCGGCTGAGCTCGGAGGAGTTTTCCACGTTCATTTTTTAT
>ENA-UONQ01000842-UONQ01000842.1-human-gut-metagenome-genome-assembly--contig:-CS26-NODE-842-length-32922-cov-6.476861_pt1 | contig 32922 bp, 22 predicted proteins | sample MGYA00242460_ERZ724007 | MGnify/ENA metagenome assembly ERZ724007
CATCCCCCGCCCCCCCCCGCAAACCCTACCGCGTAAACCGGTAATAGGTTCCCAACGGCAGCTGCTTGCCGGCCCGATCGGTGAAACACAGCTCGCCCCACTGCTCCTCGCGCGGCGCGCCGAACGCCTGCCTCACAGCCGTGCGTGCCAGCGTCGACGAGAGGCCCATCGAGTAGAGGTTCAGCACCAGAAACGCCCCCCGGGGTTCGAGCAGCTGCGCGCAGCACTCCAGCATCTCGCCGATGTTGTCCTCCAGAATCCACCGCTCGCCGTCGGCCCCGCGCCCGTAAGCCGGGGGATCGAGGATGATCCCGCGGTAAAGGCTCCCGCGGCGCACTTCGCGCCGGACGAATTTCAGCGCATCCTCGACGATCCACCGCACGCCCTCCAGGCCGCTCAACTCCATGTTCTCGCGCGACCAGGTCACCACCTGCCTGACCGAATCGACGTGCGTCACCTCGGCCCCGGCGGCCCGCGCCGCAAGCGTCGCCCCGCCCGTATAGGCGAAGAGGTTCAACACCTTGGGGGCGCCACCTCGCGCAACGCCCGAACCGACAGCCGCAACACGCTCGCCATCAGCCGGTCCGTCTCCGGCCAAAGCCCGGCAGTTGTCGTAGATGAAATTCCAGTTGGCGGCCTGCTCGGGGAAGATGCCCACGTGCTTGAACGACGTAAGCCCCAGCCGCATGCGCAGCCGCATCCGCTTATAGGCATACTCCACCACCCAGCGGTCGGGCATTCCGGGCGCGAGACGCCATTCGCCCCGCTCGTCGCTGCGCGCATCGCGCCGAAACGAAGCGTCGGCCGTGCGCCGCCACTCCTCTTCGGCGAGCGAGCGCCTCCAGATGGCCTGCGGCTCGGGACGGCGCGTCACATAACGCCCGAAGCGTTCCAGTTTCTCGAAATCCCCCGTGTCGAGGAGTTCATAATCCCCGAAATCGGGCGTCAGCTGTTCCTGCATACATTATTTTATAAATAGTTACACACCTTCCGGCTCCCGCTTTTCAAGCAGATCGACCAGCGACATTTCGCAGGCCTCGCAGTCGAACGCCAGCCGGTAACGGTAGGCGCCGTGTTCCAAAAACAGGTCGCCGCGCAGCCGCGGATGCTCCCGGAGGCATTCGCCGATCTCGCGGCGGATACAGTAGGCCGAACGCAAGACCACATGCCCGGCGGTCGTCGGCGCGAGGTCCAACCCCCGTTCGATCTGCCGCACTCCGTGGTCGCGGTAGAACGCCTCGGCCAGCCGGTTGGTGACGTTCTCCTCGGCCGCAAGCCGTTCCGACGGGTATTTTGCGGCGGGATTCTCGGGCAGAATGCGGTGTTCCGGCCGCCGTTCGCGACGCGCTCCGGCAAGTGCCGCCAACGCTTCGCGGCGCAGTTCCGCAGCCAGCGACGCCGGCACGAACCACTCCGCGCCCCGCACTTCGGCTTCGCGGACCGCGAAGATCGTGTCGCCCGACTTCATCGCCTGCGCACGCAGTGCGGCGGCATTGGCGTCGGGATTCTTCGCCGGGTCGAGCCGCACGACCCGCACGGCCGAGGCCGCAACGCCCTCGCAATCCGTATAAGTAAGTTTCAGCCCTTCGGCCGTCGCCTCCACCGCAGCCTTCGCCGGAATCACCCGCCGCGTGCGGCTGCGCTCCACGGCCAGCGTGAAACGGCGGTCGAAATTGCGGCGGACCTCCGCCCCGGGCGTGATCCCCTCCATGCGATTGGGCGTGATGCGGCGGCCCTCCACGGCGTTGACGTTGGTCCCGGTCACGCCGCGCGGCGTCAGGAAACAGATGCCGTCGCCCGGCGCAAGATCGTGCGCACCATCGAGCGTGAACGTGCCGCCCGAAACGCCCGCCACGCGGCCCACCCGTTCGCCGACAGCCTTCGGGGTGTCGAACGACGCCACTCCGGCGCGCTTTCCGTCCAGAAAATAGTCGGACTCCCCGCGTGTAAAACTCTTCGACGGATCGGGCGTGAAATCCGGGACGCTCTCGCCGACGGACGACCGCACCAGCCCCGGCCGCAGGGCCAGCGCCTCGTCCACCGCCCGGCGGTAGTGGGCCACAACGTTCCGGATATAAGCGAGATCCTTGAGCCGACCTTCTATCTTGAATGAAGTGACGCCCGCATCCAGCAGATCGCCAATGCGTTGCGAAAGATTCATGTCGCGTACCGACAGCAGATGCTTCCCGGCAATCCAGGTCCGACCCTTTCCGTCGGTGAGGTCCCACGTCAGGCGGCAGGGCTGGCTGCACGCCCCGCGATTGCCGCTGCGCGCGGACATCGACCGCGAGAGGAAACAGCGGCCGCTGTACCCCACGCAGACCGCCCCGTGGACGAAGCATTCGACCTCGGCCGCAGTGGCGGCGCAGATGGCCCGAATCTCCTCCAGCGTGAGGTTGCGTTCGAGAATCACCCGCACAAACCCCGCCTCGCCCAAGAACCGCGCCCCCTCGGGCGTGCGGTTCGAAACCTGCGTCGAGGCGTGCAGCTCCACCGGAAGGTCCATCCGCCGCAGAGCCATGTCCTGCACGATCAGCGCATCGACGCCCGCGTCGATCAGGCTGCGGGCCTGCCGTTCGGCGGCCTCCAGTTCATCGTCCCACACGAGCGTGTTAAGCGTGGCGTGGACCCGCACTCCGAAGCGGTGGGCATACTCCACGACCCGGGCGATCTCCTCCGCGGAGTTCCCCGCGGCCTGCCGCGCGCCGAACCGCGCGCCGCCGATATAGACCGCATCGGCGCCGTAGTCCACCGCGGCCGCGGCCGCAGCGTAATCTTTGGCAGGAGCTAACAGTTCGACGAGTTTCATTTTTTTCTTTTTGCAAAAGTAACAAAAAGCGGTCAATATCGGGACGTCGCGGACGGAAAATCGCGGGAACCGCCGCCGGGACGGACATTATCAATTATCATTCAACAGCTTACACCCCAAATTGTCAATATATAACAAATATCCTTCTTTTTCACCGGACCGGAAATATCCCTGCGATGACAATATCCGACAAACAAAACAGTTGCAGCCGCAAAACGGCTGTCATTCTTCAAAATCATTAAAAATCAACCTTATACACACGCATAACACCGAAAAACAAACAATAAGAAAAGACTTTTACGACAATATTTTCAGAATTTCCAGAAAGCATTCGGGCAAATTTTCGTATATTGTGCCGCAAATAAACAAGTCCAAAAATTTCACACGATGCAATTTTCAGCAAATACGGTTCTCCGGAAACGGGATACCGTACCCATTCATTTTTTATTCCTAATCCAATTTTTATGAGAAGATGCTTTACGCTATTGACGGTTCTCGTCCTCTGCGCCTCAAGCGGCTGCGACGACAAGAACAAAGAGGAGGTCGCGGATGTGATCGTCCTCTCGCGAAGTAGTGTCGCGTTCGCCCAGAAAGGCGGAACGACCACCGTCGCGGTAGCCACGCCCTCCGACTGGAAGGTGAGCTGTCCGGACGATTGGGTGACGCTGGCCTCCGAAGAGGGCCTGCTGACCATCTCCGCGGCAAGCAATACGACCGACAATGTCCGCAACTCGAAAATCACCGTGGAAACGGCCGGCGACAAACAGGAAATCGCCGTTCACCAGGCATTCTCGTGGGAAACGGTCCTGCTGTCCACCACCGCTTCGGAGGAAATTTCGCTGGATTCCGAAGGTGAGAGCGTTCTCTTCACCGTGGTCTCCAACGGCCAGTGGAGCGTCACGAGCGACGCCGACTGGGTTTCGGTCGAAAGCGACCCGGTCAGCGGAACGGTACGCGTCGGCGCCCCGCGCAATCCCGACGCCCACCGCAATGCGACGCTCACCGTCCGGGCGACCAAAGGCTCCGCTACGGAATCCTGCAAAGTGACCGTTTCGCAAATCTCACGCGAGGAAAACCCCTACTACCAAATGCTGGGATATTACGGACTTCATGCGGAAAACTGGTATTACGGCCGTGAACCGATCGGCGTGAGCGGCACGGGTACGTTCTGCACCGTCGAAGAGAAAGAGTACCGCAAGAGTTTCTACATCAAGAACCTGTTCCTGACGGGCACGGTCGTGGAAGCCACCTACGACAAAAACAGCCAAACCATGTCGATCGAACTGGGCAGGCTCTGCTACACCCGCGAGATCTCCCCGACGGTCTCCCGCTTCCACTACCTGTACTCGATCAACATGCAGGGCGGAGGTTTCCACAACGGCATGCTGACCGGCAGGCTGGGAGAGGGCTACAACGACGACGCGGACGAAACCCGCAAGGCGATCCTCCTGAACGGTTTCGAATCGCCGTACACCACGCTGGGCATCATCGGATACCAGGAGCAGCAGTGGCTGTCGTTCGGCGACCTCTACTACGCCACCGGCACGATGTATCTCGTGGACTGGGACATTCCGGCCGACACCGGCACGGCCCCGACCTCCGTCACCCGGGCCGCCGACGGCATCGCACCCTCGGGCAGCACCTTTCCCGTATCGAAACATTAAACCGCAGCACACATGAAAAAATTATATGCACTGACAGCTTTACTGCTCGGCATGATGGGGTGCTCCGAAGAGACGATCACCTACACCAACCCCGTCCCGGGCGATGAACCGTCCGGCATTGCGGCCGAACTGGGCATCTCGTCGAAAAACACATGGTTCGCCGCTGAAGACGAACGCAACGCCTCGATCGGCTTCAAGAGCCTGGGCGGAGAGGTCGTCGTGGACATCCAGACCAACACGACGTGGAAATACGACGCCGTCAACGCCGGCTGGCTGACCATCGAGAAAGACGACGTCGCCGACCAGCTCGTCCTGAACTGCGAGGGCAACAAGGTCGAGGAGCAGCAGCAGGCTACGATCACCATTACCGCCGGCGACAAGACCGCAACCATCTCCGCCACGCAGAACGCGTACGGCACGCTCGAAATCGCCGCATCGAAAAACAACTTCCAGATTCCCGCCATCGGCGAACTGACCGCCGAATTCGAAGTGCAGTCGACCGACGAAGACTGGATCTTCGAAACCAAAGACTGCCCGTGGCTGCTTCTCGAACAGCAGGGCGACAAAGTCACGATGACGCTCGACCCCAACGAGGAGATCGAGGACCGCGAAACGACCTTCGTGCTGATTGCCGGCGAGGGGGGGGGTAATCCCGTCTCTGAAACGATCCGCGTCACGCAGGACCGCGCCGTCTACGTCAACGTTTCGCTAAAAACCATTCCCCTCTCGCCCACTCCCACCGAATCCGACAAAAAAGAGTTGGGAATCAGATCCAACTACGACTGGGAGTACACGCTTTCCGAAAATTCCGACTGGCTCTCCGCCACGAAAACCGAGCAGGGACTTACAATCACCGCAGAGACCAATTCGAGCGGATCGTCCCGCACCGCAACCATCACCGTATCGGCCGGCGACGGCAAACAGAACCAGACCGAACAGGTCGTCACCGTCTCCCAGACCGGTCTGGACCTCGACGCCTTCATCCTCGGAATCGACATCACCTCGTCGAGCCTGAAGACCTATCTGCCGTTCGACAAGGCCATCGACGCCACCATCGACTGGGGCGACGGCAGCATCGAGGAGAACGTCACCTCCGCCTACCCCTCGCACACCTACACCGACCCGGGCTACTACATCGTCTCGGTCAAGGGCAACGTGACGTCGCTCAACTCCTACGACATCCCCGACTACGGACTGGGCAACCAGTTCAAGGAGGTTTACAACTGGGGCCGCACGGGGCTGACCTCGATGGCGCGCGCATTCCAGAACTGCCGCGAGCTGAAACGGATTCCCTCCGACAACACCGAAGCCTTCGCCAAGGTCACCACCTTCCACTATGCATTTGCCGACTGCCGCGTCCTCGAAGCCGTTCCCGACGGGCTGTTCGACCATGCAACCGAGGCGGAAACCTTCGCCTACTGCTTCCAGAACTGCAACATGGTCACCGAAGTGCCCGCCGACCTGCTTTACAACTGCACGAAGATCACCTCGGTAGGTTCGCTCTTCTCCGGCACGGCGATCACCCAGATCGACGAGGATTTCTTCTCTCGCAACACGGAGCTGACCGACTGTTCGATCATCTTCTCGAACGGCAAACTGAAGACGGTTCCCGAAAAACTCTTCGCCAACAACAAGAAGGTGACGACCTTCAACTCGCTGTTCGCCAACAGCGAGTCGTTCGAATCCGTCCCGGCCGGCCTGTTCGCCAACAACCCCGAGGTCGACTCGTTCCGCATGCTCTTCTCGGGAACAAGCCTGAAATCCGTCCCGGACGGCCTGTTCGCCAACAACCACAAGGTCACCAATTTCCAGAGCGCATTCAGCAAAACGGCCATCCAGAGCGTTCCCGCCGACCTGTTCGCAGGCTGCGGCAAGGTGACGACCTTCATGAGCTGTTTCACCGGATGCAGCGAACTGCAAAGCGTCCCGGCCGAGCTGTTCAAAAGCAGCGGAGCCTTCACGACCGTGACGAAGACCGCCTTCAACAACATCTTCAAGGACTGCGCCTCGCTGACCGAAGTGCCCGCAGGGCTGTTCGACGGCTTTACCCTGGTCACCGCCTTCAACGACGCCTTCAACGGCTGCGCGTCGCTCACGACGCTCCCCGCAGGGCTGTTCGCCACCAATACGGCGGTCACCTCGTTCACCAATGTCTTCAAAGGCTGCACCTCGCTCAAAAGCATCCCCGAAGGCGTCCTCGGCGGACTTTCCAAAGTCACCTCGTTCTCGGGCCTGTTCGCTGGCTGTACGGGGCTTGAAGAGATCGGCGCCAACATCATCTCCGGCTGCGCCGCCTGCAAGAATATCTCCTCGATGTTCAAGGACTGCGACAACCTGAAAACCGTTTCCGCGGAGGCTTTCGCCGGCGCACCCGCGATCACCAGCATCGGCAGCCTGTTCGAAAACTGCACGCTGCTCGAAAGCGTTCCGGAGGATATTTTCGCCGGGATGCCGAATCTGACGACTGCCACCAGCGTATTCGCGGCGTCGGGACTGAAAACGGCTCCCGCCGGTCTGTTCAGCCGCAATCCCTCTGTCACGACCTTCGGCAAGGTGTTCCAGAACTGCGCCGCACTGACGACGCTGCCCGACGGACTGTTCGCCGGCAACCCGAAAGTGACGACCTATTCCAACGCCCTGGAGAACTGCACGGCCCTCGAATCGGTCGGCCTCCTCTTCGGGAAGAGCACGGCCTCGGCCAAATGCGACCGCCTCTTCGCAGGGGCCACGGCGCTGAAGAGCGTGCCCGCCGGAATCTTCGACGGACTGACCGGGGCGACGGCCTTCAACAACACGTTCTCCGAATGCTCCGCCCTGGAGACGATTCCGGCAGGGCTCTTCGCCAAGAACGTCAACGCGACCACCGTGGCCCAGTGCTTCCTGAACTGCACCCGCCTCACGATGGTTCCCTCGCGCCTGTTCGAAGCCAACACCAAGACGAAGACCCTGACGGAGATGTTCTCCGGCTGCTCGGGAATCGAAAGCATCGCGCCGGACGCCTTCACGGGACTGAACGGCACGTCGCTCAATTTCCAGAAGGCATTCCTCAACTGTACGTCACTCCGGGAGATCCCCGACGGGCTGCTGAAAACCACGCAGATTTCAACCTACACCAGCCTGTTCGCCGACTGCACGGGACTGGTCCGCGTCGGGTCGGAGGTGTTCAACTGCGCTTCGGCCACCATGTTCAATTCGGTCTTCGACGGTTGTACGTCGCTCGAAGAGGTCGGCAAGAACATGCTGGTCAGCCCCGTCAAACTGACCAGCGTCGCGAATCTCTTCCGCGATTGCGGGATGCTCAGGAGCGTTCCGGTGAGCCTGTTCGACGAAGCCGTGAAGCTCAAGACGCTGACTTCGACCTTCCAGGGCTGCGCGTCGCTCGAAGGCGAATCGCCCTACACGGTCGTCGACGGCGTGAAATACCACCTGTACGACCGCACGGCGGAGAATGCCGCCGCCTCGGGACTCACCGCGATCACCGCCGCCAAGAGCAGTTTCGCGGGATGTACGAAACTCTCGGACTACGACAAGATCCCCACCACGTGGAAGGAATAGACGAACACAAAACGATCCCGAACATGAAAAATACGATAATATGCAGCATCGCAGTGCTGTCGGCCGCACTGCTGGCAGCCTGCACCGAAACCACCCGGATATGGCCGGAGGAGGGCGAAAGCAAGGCCTACGTGGAGGTGTCGAGCCAAAAAGTGATCTTCGACGCCGACGGAGGCAACGCCGTGATCACCGTGGCGACGAACGCCGACGGCTGGGACTACGCCGCCGAAGGCGACTGGTTCACCGTCGCCCGGCAGGACGGCAACGCCCTGCTGGTCGAGACCCTGATCAACGCCGGAGCCGAAACCCTGACGGGCAAACTCACGGTCAGCGCCGAGAAGAACGGGGAGACCGTTTCGCAGGAGGTCGCACTCGTACAGCGCGCCGAACGGAGCGTCAACCTGAGCGCCGAAGGCACGGCCAACTGCTACATCGCCCGGACCGGCGGCGTCTACAAATTCGACGCATCGGTCAAGGGCAACGGCGGCGGCGACGGAGTCAGCGACTACATCGCCAACTACGGACTCGCCATCGAGGACGGCGCCTTCGCCGAACTGCTCTGGGAATCGCGCCACGACGGCGACAAGACCATGTCGCGCGAAATCATCGACGGCGCGCCGATCTACCGGGGCGGCTACGTGACCTTCTCGACGGGGCGTTCGGAGGGCAACGCCGTGATCGCCGTGAAGGACATCAAAGGCAACATCGTCTGGAGCTGGCACATCTGGGTCTGCAACGACGAAATCACGGCGCACGACCACATCGACTCGGAAGGCAAAGTCGCCGCCGTGATCATGGACCGCAACCTCGGAGCGCTGAACAACACCCCGATGGACGTGGGCAACCGAGGCATGTTCTACGAATGGGGCCGCAAGGACCCCTTCACGCCTTCGCGATCGCCCTACCACGCGGATACCGACGGCAACAACGTCCCGGCCTACAACGAACCGAACACCGCGATCGGCGACGGAACGGGAACATGGGTCTACAACGCGCAGGCCGCCGTGCTCGCCACGCCGCCGGCCAACATTCCCAATTCGATCCTGAACCCGATGACCTACCTGCAATCGCCGTACAACGGCCACGCCGACTGGTACTGCACGGGAACAGACCCGAAGGCCACGCATCCGGGACTGTGGGGTCCCGAGAAGACCATTTTCGACCCCTGCCCTCCGGGCTACAAGGTCCCGGGACCCGATCTCTGGGGCATTCCCGCCGGAAACAACTCGATCACCAACGGCGGCGCAGCGGCGGATTACGACGAAACCGGCGTCAGCGCCAAATGGGACTGGAACGCCTACGAAGACTGCGGGCGCCGCTGGAAAAACACCGGCGACTACTACCCGATGGCCGGCAACATCTACTACACGGACTACATCTCGGTGAGCATCTGCAACTACACGGGCGGCATGGCATTCTACTGGACCGCCCAGGCGACTCCCGACGCGACGAAGTCATCGGCCTACTTCGTGAACTTCAACCCCAACTGGTGCAATTACAGGCTCGGCGCGCACGACTGTTCCGCACAGATACGCTGCATCCGGGAATAACACTAAAAACTGATCGTCTATGAAATATCCATTCAAATCGCTTCTCCTGGCGGCAACCGTCCTCGCGGCGGCATCGTGCGCCAAGGACGACACGCAGAGCGGCGGCGAAGAGACCGCGGGTCCCGTCATCGTCAACGCCTCCCCGGCGGCCATCGGCGGCGAGATCATCCTCAAACTGAAGACCGAGGCCTCCGGCATCGTGGAAAAGAGCCGCGCGCAGGGCGTTTCGAAAGGCAGCGGCATCGACGAGATCGACCGCATCCTCAACACGGTGAACACCGTACGTTTCGAACGGCTCTTCCCGGACGGCGGGCGTTTCGAAGAACGCACCCGCAGGGAAGGCCTGCACCTCTGGTATTACGCCAAATACGACCCGTCGGTCCCGACGAGCGAGATGGCCAGCCTGCTCTCCTCGTGCAAGGACATCGGAATCATCGAATACTCGCTGGCCGCCGAAACTTCGGACCACCGCCGCGCGGCATCTCCCGCCGCCGGGGCGCAGAGCGTCACCCGCGCCATCGCAGACGAGGTGCGCAACGTCCCCTTCCCGTTCAACGAGAGCGAACGCTCGCAGCAGATGCAATGGCACTACAACAACACGGGAAACATCTTCGCGCAGACGAGCCAGCTGGGCGCCGACGCCAACGTATACGCCGCCTGGCAGCTCTCGACGGGCAATCCCGACGTGATCGTCGCCGTCGTGGACCAGGGCGTCAAGTACGACCACGAAGACCTGGCCGCCAACATGTGGGTCAACGAGGCCGAACTGAACGGCACGCCGGGCGTCGACGACGACGGCAACGGCTATGTGGATGACATTTACGGCTACAACTTCACCAAAGAGACCGGCGAACTGGATTTCTCGGCCGAACTGATGCACGGCACGCACGTCGCCGGCACGATCGCCGCCGTGAACAACAACGGCGTGGGCGTCTGCGGCATCGCAGGCGGCTCGGGCAGGGGCGACGGCGTGAAGATCATGTCGTGCGAGATTCTCGGCAAGTCGGAGTCCGGATCGTCGGGCGCCGGACTGGCCGGACAGATCCGCGCCATCAAGTACGCCGCCGACAACGGCGCCGTGATCTGCCAGAACAGCTGGGGATACACCGCCGGAACCATCTCCGTGACCGACTGGACACGCGGTTCCTACTCGGCGCTCTCGCGTGCCATGGAGTACTTCAACAAATATGCGGGACTGGACGAAAACGGCAACCAGACAGGCCCGATGGCCGGCGGCATCGTCCTCTTCGCCGCGGGCAACGACGCTTCGAGCGAGGTCTGCTATCCCGCCGCCGACGCCAACGCGATCAGCGTGGGCGCAACCGCGTTCACGGGCGCCCCGGCCTACTACACCAACTACGGCACATGGGTCCAGATCTCGGCCCCGGGCGGCGACCAGATGCTGAGCAACGCCTACGGCGGCGTTTACAGCACGAGCGTGGCCGCCGACGGCTCTTCGGGCTACGAAGGCAGCCAGGGGACCTCGATGGCCTGCCCCCACGTGTCGGGAGCCTGCGCGCTGGCCGTCAGCTATTACTACGGTGCTGAAAAACGCAAGGGCCTTACGGGCGAAATGCTCCGGCAGGCGCTGTTGAGCAGCACCCAGTCCGTCGACCGCTACTGCACCGGCAAATACCAGCAGTATCTGGGCAACATGGGCATCGGCAGCCTCGACACCTACAAGCTGCTGCGGAACATCGCCAAGATCGACGGCATCCCGGCGCAGCGGGTCGGCGTGGGCGACACCGTCAGCATCGACCTGAGCAACCACTTCACCGCCACCAATGTCCTGGGGTACACCGTTTCCGTTCCCGACCTCGTGAAGATCGAACTTCGGGGCGGAGTGATGAAGCTCACCGGCCTCAAGAAAGGCCGGACGACGATCATCGTCTCGGACGGCGCGGCCATTCGCAAACCGATCGAGGTAACCGTCGAATGACACATTCACTAACGCAAAAGAGAATCAAACCTATGAAAACCTTTTATAAATACGCGGCATTCGCGGCGGCGGCCCTCGCGGGACTGTGCGCCTGCTCGTCGGACGACGACGCGGCGGAGACCGGCTCCGGCCTGCAACCCGTCGCACAGCCGCAGATCATCGTCAGCGACCTGACGACCACCGGATTCACCCTCCGCTGGGAAGCCGTCGACGACGCAGGGTCCTACGTCTACACGTTCGACGGCGGGAGCGAGACCTCGACGACCGGCTGCCGGCTGGAATTCAACAGTCTGGAACGGCAGAAAGAGTATGTCGTGGCGGTCAAGGCCTGCCCCCGGGACCCGGCCGAATACACCGAATCCCCCTTCACCTACATCCACGTGCTGACCGACGACCTGGAGCAGCTTCCCCAGCCGAAGATCACGCTCGGCAGCGCCTATGCGTCGAAAACCGTCATCTCCTGGACCGAAGTGCCCGAAGCGGAACTCTACGAGTTCTCGGTCGACGGCGGAGAGGTGTCGACCACCCGAAACCGTACGGTCATCCTGTCGAAACTCGACAAGGGCCGCACCTACTCCTTCTCGGTGCGCGCCATGACGTCCGACGCCACGCGCTTCACCAACTCGGAAGCCGCACAGCTCTCGTTCGTCACCTCGGACGCCGACGTTCCGCCGCTGGTCATCGCCCCGACGACGATCATCTCCGACGCCGTGGCGTTCGACATCTACGCCTCCAGCGACGAAACCTACTATTATGAGATTCTCCCGGCCACGACCTTCGCCAAGTATTCGCCCGAAGAGCTGATGAACGCCTTCCAGACCTATATCGTCGAATTCGCCAAAAAGCAGGGCATCAGCCTCCAGCTGGCCATGGCCTCGATGCTCAAGTCGGGAACCCAGAGCCTCCAGATGACGGGACTCACCCCCGAGTTGAGCTACGTGATCTTCGCCTTCGGCATGGACCTGCGAGGCAACATCACCTCGAACCTCTCCTCCACGCAGTTCAAGACCACGGCCGACGGCTACTCCGCCGGTCCGAACTACGGCGGCAGCGACTGGTTCACGCAGCGGTTCTACATCACCAACGCCTACCTCGCCCTGACGGGTTACGGCTGGACCAACTCCGTGTGGACCCACTGGAAGGGAGACGACGTGACGGACGTCCGTTACCGTACGCTGACGACCAAGCTCTTCAATCAGGTCTTCTCCGATCCCTACGACCGACAGGCCATCGCCGCATTCCTGAAAGACCCCAATTACGGAGTCCAGTTCAACCCCGAGCTGCTCTCGGCGACGGTAAACAGCGCCGACGGTTACAACGGACTTACGGAAGGAGTCAGCGCCGGCACGTCCTACACGCTGCTCACGCTGGCCACCTCGTCGAGCGGCGCCGAAACGGTCTGCGTCAACTCCGTCACCACGAAGACCAGCACGGCCGCAGCCGCGTGGTTCGCAGCCGCAGCCTCGACCAACGCCAACTACGGCCCGACGCACAACACCGTAGCCGGCGTCATGAAGGGCATCGACATCGCAACGGTGCGTTACGCGATTTTCAAACAGAGCGCCCTGGCGAACGTCAGCACGGACAACTATCCGGCCGTGATCGAAGAGTTCGGACACGACCTCAAGGAGGAGTACCTCCCCTACATCAACGGAAACGGCTTTGCCATCCTCTTCACCGGGGAGAGCGGCGTAACGCCCGAAACCACGTACGTCTTCATGGCGACGGCGACCAACACGGTCGGCGACAAAGTCACCAAATGGGGTTCGGCGACCACCAGCGCGGCTCCGGACGCCGCCCGGGCGAAGGCGCAGGCCGCAACCCGAACGGACGAACCGCTCCGGTCGCCCGCCGGGAAACCCATCGCCAACCCCGAGAAGTTCATCTACCCGATGGAGAGCGTCCAGCTGCCCGCCGGAGCGAAACCCGAAGGCGACCTCTGGACCATCATTCACAACACGCACAACATCAAATAAGAGTACATCTATGAACAAGATAGCAGCAATTCTCTGGTGCATCCTGTCGCTGGCATGGACGACGGCCTCCTGGGCGCAGAACGTCGCCGTCAGCGGCAAAGTCACCGGAGCCAACGGCGAAGCCATCATCGGCGCGAACGTTCTCGTGGAGGGCACTACGCAGGGCATCACGACGAACGTCGACGGAGACTACACCCTGACGAACGTCCCGGCCAACGCCACGCTCGTCGTCTCCTACCTGGGCTACAAGACCGAGAAAATCCCTGTCGGCAACAAGACCCGCATCGACGTCATGCTCCGGGAGGACACCGCCGAGATCGAAGGCGTGATGGTCGTGGCCTACGGTACGGCCAAGAAGGAGTCGTTCACCGGTTCGGCCGCCATCGTCAAAGGCGGCGAACTCCAGAAGCGCGTCGTGGGCAACGTCACCAAATCGTTCGAAGGAACCGTAGCCGGCGTGCAGGTCGCCTCCGGCGGCGGCCAGCCGGGCGAGGCGGCATCGGTCATCATCCGCGGCATCGGGTCGGTGAACGCCTCGGCGACACCGCTATACGTGGTCGACGGCATCCCCTTCGACGGGTCGCTCAGCGCGATCAACCCCGCGGACATCGAGACGATGACCGTGCTCAAGGACGCATCGGCAGGTGCGCTCTACGGCGCCCGCGGAGCCAACGGCGTCATCGTCATCACGACCAAGAAGGGCAAGAAGGACAAAATCCGCATTTCGTACAAGGGCAACGTCGGAATCGCCTCGCGCGCCATCCCCCGCTACGACCTGGTCGACATGAAAGATTACGTCGAGATGAGCTACGAAGCGCTGCGCAACAGCGCCCAATACGGCACGGGCATGGATTTCGAGGGCGCGAGCCGCTACGCCGCCGCCAACCTCGGCCAGCAGATCGGCGGACTGAAGAATCCCGAATACTACAACCCGTACAAGAACTACACGTGGGAGACGCTGATCGACCAGTCGACGGGCAAGATCCGTTCGGATGCCAAAGCTGCATGGAACGAGAACTGGCTGGACGAAATCAGCGACAATTCGGCCATACGCACCGAACACATCGTCTCGGTGAACGGCGGTTCGGAACGCGCCAACTACGTCGCATCGCTGGGATACTACATGGAAGACGGCATTCTCCAGAACACCGACTTCTCCCGCTACACGGGCCGCGTGGGCGCCGATTCGCAGGCCAAGAGCTGGCTCAAGATCGGCATGAACGCCAACTTCGCCCACAGCGAATCGAGCTACCAGAGTTTCGAGGACGCAAGCACGTCGAACGTCTGGTACACGGCGCAGTTCATGGCCCCGGTCTATCCCGTCTACCTGAAGGACATGGCCGGCAACAACGTGCGCGACGCCGACGGGCGGCTGCAATACGAATACGGATCGGAGGACGACAACGGCTACGCCAACCGCCCCTCGGCCCAGGGCTTCAACTCGAAGGCCGAACTTTACAACAACAAGGCCTACTACACCCGCAACTCGCTTTCGGCGCGCAGCTACATCACCTTCGGGACGGTCAGGGAGGAGGCCCGGCTCTACGGACTGAAACTCACGATGAACTTCGGTACGGACTACACCGACTACCAGCGCACGCTGGTCTACGACAAGGAGCACGGCAACGCGGCCCAGCAGGGCGGACGCCTCAGCAAGACCAACACCCGCACGCTGAGCTACACGTTCAACCAGCTGCTGACCTACGACCGCACGTTCGGCGACCACTCCCTCAACCTGCTGGCCGGCCATGAGTACTACCGCTACAAGTACAACTACGCCCTCGGCGAAAAAACCGGCATCGTCGGCGGGATCGACGAGTTGGGACCCGCCGTGACGACCACCGACAACAACAGCTATTCGCACAACTACGGCGTGGAGTCCTACCTCGCGCGCATCAACTACGGCTTCAAGAGCCGTTACTACATCGACGCCAGCTGGCGAACGGACGGTTCGTCGCGCTTCCATCCCAGCGACCGTTGGGGCCATTTCTGGTCGGTGGGCGCCTCGTGGCGCATCTCCGAAGAGCAGTTCATGGAGAACACCCGCCAGTGGCTCGACAACCTCACGCTGAAGGTTTCATACGGCGTACAGGGCAACGACAACCTGGGAACCTATTACGCATGGCAGGGTCTCTACGACTACACGTGGCCCAACGCCACCGATGCGGGCGCCTTCGTCGACAAGCTCGAAAACAGGAAGGTGACCTGGGAGAAGAACGGCAACCTCAACGCCGGCATCGAAGCCACGATGTTCGGCGGCCGACTGGGCGTTTCGGTCGAGTACTACAACCGCAAAACGCGCGACATGCTGCTCAACAGTCCACTGCCGATCTCGACCGGATTCACGGGCTTCAACGACAACGTCGGCTCGCTGCGCAACCAGGGGCTCGAGGTCTCGCTGCGCGGAACGATCCTCGACAAGCGCGACTTCCGCTGGGACGCGACGCTGATGGGTTCGTTCAACCGCAACAAGGTGCTCTCGCTCACGGGCGGCCAGGATGTCATCACGTCGGGCATCCGCGTCATCGAGGTGGGGCGGCCGATCTACACCTTCTACCTGCCGAAAACGGCCGGCGTGGACCCCGCCACGGGCAAGCAGCTCTACTACGCCTACTGGACCCAGACGGTCAACGACGAGGGGGCGCTGGTGAACACGCGCTGCGACGAGTACATCACCGACAACGTGGCGATGGCCACCTTGAGCAAATACTACCACGAAAGCCGCGAGCCGAAACTCTTCGGCAGCATCGGTTCGACGTTCACGATCCTGAAGAACATCGACGTCTCGTTCCTGACGACCTATTCGATCGGCGGATGGGTTTACGACGGACTCTACAACGGCTCGATGTACGTGCAGTACGCCGGCAACAACTGGCACAAAAACGCCAAACGCCGCTGGCAGAAGCCGGGTGACAAGACCGACGTGCCGATGCTCGAAGTGGGCGGCTCGTACGCCACGGCCAGCAACTCGCTGATCGACGCCTCGTACTTCGCCATCAAGAACATCACCGTCGGCTACACGCTTCCCAAGCGCTGGCTCAAGAAGATCGACATCGAGTCGCTGCGCATCTACGCCACGCTGGACAACATCGCCATGTTCAACCACATGGACGGCATGGACCCGCAGTACAACTTCACGGGATCGGTGGCTTACAGCTACACCCCGTCGCGCGTGATCGCATTCGGTATCGACCTGAACTTTTAACCACGGGAGAAAACAACTATGAAAAAAGCAATATATCTTATCATCGCACTGATCGGCTTATCAGCCCCCTCGTGCAGCGACTCGATGCTCGATTTCTCCCCGACCGACTCGGGTTCGGGCAAGGAACTGCTCAAATCGGCATCCACGGCCATCACTTCGGTCAACGGCGTCTACCGCTCGATGTGGACGGCCGGATGGTCCACGACCGCAAACACCCACCAGTGCTTCGGCATCGCGGCCTACAACCTGGCGCTCGACTGCATGGCCGACGACCTGATCATGCAGTCGCAGGGCAACGGCTGGTTCTGGGGCGACCACTGCTACAACGTCAAGAGCAACTACACTTCGTCGGCCTTCCGGTCGTACGACGTCTGGTACGCCAACTACAAATGGATCGCCAATGTAAACTACATCATCGACGCCGAGCCGGAAATGGCCGGAACGGAGGCCGACGTGGCCTACGTCGCAGGACAGGCCTACGCCATCCGGGCGCTCTGCTACCTGAACCTGGCGACGTGGTTCTCCCGCGCCCCCTACAACTCCCTGACGGGCGCTTCGCGCTGGAACGAGCCCTGCGTACCGGTTTACACCACCGGCACGTCGATCGACACGGGCGGACAGCCCCGCGAATCGCTGCGCACGGTCTACGGCCGTATCGACCAGGACATCGACCGTGCCATCGAACTGCTCGAAAAGGCCAGGGAAACCACGCTGGCCGAGAATAACAAATCGCACATCAACCTCTACGTGGCCCTGGGCATCAAGTCGCGCGCCTGTCTGGCGGAAGGCGACTGGGACGGGGCATTCAAGGCGGCCAAGCGCGTGATCGACGAAGGCGGCTACGCCGTCGGCACGAAGAGCGACCTGACGGGCGGCATGAACTCGCTCGACAAGCAGAACGTCATGTGGGGCGCAGGCATTCAGGTGGCCGACCAGGCGGGCGGCTACGCCGGGTTCTTCACCCACATGGACAACAAGGAGGGCGCCTATGCCAAATCGGCGCCGAAGCTGATCAGCAAGCAGCTCTACAACCGCATCAGCGCGACAGACATCCGCCGCGACTGGTGGGACCCCTCGGACAAGGAGTCGCCCTACGTCAGCAAAAAATTCTCGTTCGCCAACGTGGCCTCCTTCCTGGGCGACTACATCTACATGCGCGTCGAGGAGATGTACTTCACGGCCGCCGAAGCGGCCCTGCGGCTGGACGACCTCAAGAGCGCACGCGAACTGATGAACACCGTCATGGCCGAACGCGACCCGGGCTACAGCGCCAACAACCGCAGCGGCACGCTGCTCGGCGCGACGACCACGACCTGGACCGGATCGTTCCTCGAAAACATCCTCACCCACCGCCGCATCGAACTGTGGGGTGAGTACGGCCGGCTGTTCGACGTCCGCCGCCTGGGCCAGGGCATCGACCGCCGGACCGACGACGGCTTCTCCGAGGAGTGCATTGCGATGATGAACCGCCGGAACGTCAACATCACCAAAGCCGACACTTACGACTGGGTGCTGACCATTCCCAAAGCCGAACTGGATGCCAATCCGAACATCAACGAGGAGGACCAGAATCCCTAACGAGCCTTTGAACCGTTGAAAATCAAGTACACTATGAAAAACATATCGAAATATCTGGGTGCGGGACTGCTGCTCTTCACCGCGGCCTGCAGCCAGACGCAGGAGGGCGACCAATACACCCCCAACAAGGACGATGCGAAGGCCATCCACTTCATCCAGTCGTCCATCCAGAAGGAGTTTCCGCAGGACGCCGTGCAGGGCGTGATCAACGTCGAAATCGCGCGTCCGGGCAACAAAGGCGCCTACAAGGTCTATCTGGCGACCAAGGACGACGACTACGAGCTGTTCTCGGTTCCGGCCGAGGCGACCATTCCCGACGGCAGCCACTCCGTGACGGTTCCCGTCGAGGTCGACCTTTCGAACTTCGTCATGGGTTCGAACTACAAGACCACGCTCTACATCAGCAGCCGGGAGGCGCGTCCGGGCGACAACGCCGCGCAGGTGGCGCAGTACTCCGACAAGGTGACCCTTTCGGCCACCTACGAACTGGAGTGGGAGACGCTCTACCGCACCACCGGAGAGGGCGAAGAGATCCCCCAGCTGGCAACCTACCACTACAACGGGTACTATTCGGGCCGCGATTCGGGTCTGGAGGTCGAAAAAGCCGTGGGAGCCAATATCTTCCGGCTGAAGGACTGGGCCAGCGGCGTGACGTTCAAGTTCGTCCTCCACGACGACAACACCTGCACCGTGCCGGCGCAGTCGATCGGCTACTACAACTCGAACTACAATGAGTACGTCTACGTCGCCGACATGGCCGTTTACACCGGCAACGACTCGGCGTACGCCAGCTATCCCTGCACGTTCGACGGCGAGAGCACCTTCTCGTTCTACCTGATCTACTACGTGTCGTCGGGCTATTTCGCCCAGGGGACCGAGAAACTGGTCTTCGACACCGACATCGACACCACGCCCGTCGTGGAGATCGCTTTCGAGGGCATCGAGACCACGAGCACCGGATTCAAGGCTCCGAAACTCCACTTCTCGCCCAACGAATACACGAAGTACTACAAGGCCGCGGTCGTCGCCGGAGACATCACCGCCGACGCCGAACGGCAGCAAGAGGTGCGCCGGCAGCTGATCGACGACAAACTGGAGGCCGTGACCCCCGTGGTGACGCTCCTCGCGGACGACGCCTCGGTCTGGAACGTTCCCTCGGGCAACTACACCGCCGTGGCGCTGGCCTACGACTCGATCGAGAACCCCTGCAAGCTCTACACGCAGCGGTTCACGAACGATCCGAACGACGAATATGCTCCCCGATCGCTCGAATTCGAGTTCTACGCTCCGAAGAACAACCTCAACTACTCGCCCTACAACACGCTCATCTGGCAGATGCAGACCGCGAATGTGGCGGCGATGAAATATCTCTGCGTCAAAACCGCCGTCGCCGACTACCTGTGCGAAGCGCTCGGCATGACACTGGAGGAGGTGACCGCATCCCGGGGCTACGACGTTCCCGAGGAGATGATCGCGCAGCTCAACTCCCCCGAAGGCCGCGGCACGTCGTTCAGCCCGCTCGACGAAGGCAGCACGTACACACTCGCCCTGCTGATGTACAACTCGTTCGGCGACACGGCTTTCGTTTCGAAGAGCGCGTCGACGTTCGGTTACTTCGCCAAGGATTTCGACCGGACGAAGACCCTGGAGGACTTCATCGGCGCATTCGGCGTCACGGCGACCGTCGACGTCGATTCGCAGTCGTCCGAAAAGACCTTCCGCATGGACATCGCGCGCATCAACGACCGCGACGTGCTCATCAGCGGCATGACCGACATGCGCGACTTCGCACCCCAACTGAAGGGCTACTACGACAAGGAGCTGCACATGCTGATCGTCGAACCCCAGTACGCGGGGATGTACAACGGCGCCTATGCGACGCTCGGCTTCTCGAACGGACTGTCGATCTTCTGGGGCGACGCCGGAATGGCCGTCGGCTACATCGGCGACACGCTCTACTGGGCTTCAAGCCCCTACTCGCCCGAAGAGGTCAACAGCTACATGTTCCTGCTCTTCAGCACGCCGCAGGCGTCGAGTTCGAGCTACCTGCGCCAGTACGCCGGTTCGAAAACCTACTCGTCCCTCAAGATGAAGCCCCTCCAGCAGGCGTCCGCACAGACCGCGGCCCGCGCCGCGGAATCGCGGACCGGAAGCATCGAGACCGGCGGACAGCGCTTCACGACCTACCTGACGGGCGAACGCGTCGCCGTTCCGGCGAAAGCCTCCGGAAACACGGCAGCGAAAGTCCCGGCCGAAGGCAAGCGTCTGCGCACGGACCTCGTGCTCCACACCCGCTGATCCGCAGCCCGCACAACCGAAAACCGGATTTCCGCTTTGGGCGGAAGTCCGGTTTTTTCATAAAATCGCAAAAAACGGCGTCTCGGCGTGACAGTTTGACGCGAATTTACTAATTTTGCAGGTTGTAAGACGAAAACACAAAAAAACTCACGATATTATGCTTACGATAAAGCAAATCCGCGATGACAAAGAGGCCGCCGCACGCAAGCTGGCCAAGAAGGGCGTGGACGCCGCGCCTGTCATCGAAAAGATCATCAGCTTCGACGACCGGCGCAAAGCCCTCCAGCTGGAACTCGACAACACGCTGGCCGCCCAGAACAAGGCCGCCAAGGAGATCGGCGCACTGATGGGCCAGGGCCGCCGCGAGGAGGCCGAGGAGCGCAAACGCTTCGTGGCGGACCTCAAGGAGAAGTCCTCGCGCCTCGAAGCCGAGCTGACCGACGCCCGGCAGGAGTTGCAGTCGGCCATCGTCTCGCTGCCGAACTTCCCCGCCGAGATCGTCCCCGAAGGCAAGACGGCCGAGGACAACCTCGTCGTCAAGCTCGTGGAAAGCTACACCGCGCTTCCGGAAAACCCGCTGCCCCACTGGGAGCTGGCCCGCAAGTACGACATCATCGACTTCGACCTGGGCGTGAAGCTCACCGGCGCGGGATTCCCCGTCTACAAGGGCAAGGGCGCACGGTTGCAGCGCGCGCTGATCAACTATTTCCTCGACTGCAACACGGCGGCCGGCTACCTCGAAGTGGAGCCGCCCGTGATGGTCAACGAGGCTTCGGGCTTCGGCACGGGACAGCTCCCCGACAAGGAGGGGCAGATGTACCATGCCACGGTAGACAACTTCTATCTCGTTCCCACGGCCGAGGTTCCCGTGACGAACATCTACCGCGACGTGATCCTCGAAAAGGAGGATTTCCCGGTGAAGATGACCGCCTACACCCCGTGCTTCCGCCGCGAGGCCGGGTCGTACGGCAAGGACGTGCGCGGACTCAACCGCCTGCACCAGTTCGACAAGGTGGAGATCGTGCAGCTCTCGCTGCCCGAAAAGAGCTACGAGGCATTGGACGGCATGGTGGCCCACGTGGAGAGCATCGTCAAGGCTCTGGGCCTGCCCTACCGCATCCTGCGCCTGTGCGGCGGCGACATGTCGTTCACCTCGGCGCTGACCTACGATTTCGAAGTCTACTCCGAGGCCCAGAAACGCTGGCTCGAAGTGTCGTCGGTATCGAATTTCGAGTCGTTCCAGGCCAACCGCCTCAAACTCCGCTACCGCGACGAGGAGAAGAAAATCCAGCTGGCGCACACCCTCAACGGCTCGTCGCTGGCCCTGCCGCGCATCGTGGCCGCGCTGCTGGAGAACTATCAGACCCCCGAAGGCATCCGCATCCCCGAGGCGCTGATTCCCTACACGGGTTTTGATATTATCAAATAAGTTTTTATATTTGCACACACACATTTAACAATAAACACTCAACACAATGGCTTACAAAATTACCGACTCGTGCGTTGCATGCGGCAGCTGCATCGGCGAGTGCCCCGTAGAGGCTATTTCGGCCGGCGACATCTATGTGATCGACGCCGACAAATGTATCGACTGCGGCACCTGCGCAGGCGTATGCCCGAGCGAGGCGATCGTTTCGGAGTAACACGGAATATCCGAAAGAGAAGCACACCTCGGCAACGGGGTGTGCTTTTTGCGGTTTGAAAAGCCGCTTCCCCCACCCAACAACCAACGAATCATGGGCGATCTCGAAAAAATGAAAGCCGGGCTTTGGCTCCACGCCATCTGTCCTGAAATCGGCGGCGCGCTGCTGCGGACCGAGGAGCTGGTGTTCCGGCTCAACCAGCTGCCCCCGAGCCGCCGGGAGGAGCGGGAGGCGATCATCCGGCAGCTATTCGGACACGTCGGCAAGTCGGTCTGCATCCACAGCCCGTTCCACTGCGATTTCGGAGCGCAGATTTCGGTCGGCGACCATTTCGTCGGCAATTTCAACCTGACGATCCTCGACGAAGCGCCCGTCACCATCGGCGACCACGTCTTCATCGGGCCGAACGTCGGCATCTACACCGTCAACCACGCCCTGCTGCCCGACCAGCGCAACGCCGGCATCATGCGTTCGCTGCCCATTGCCATCGGCAACAACGTCTGGATCGGAGGCCACACGGTCGTGATGCAGGGCGTGACGATCGGCGACAACACGGTGATCGGGGCCGGGAGCGTCGTCACGCACGACATCCCGGCGGGAGTCGTGGCCGTCGGCTCGCCCTGCCGCGTCCTGCGGAAGATCACCGAGGCGGATCGGGTAACGCCCGTATGAGAAAGAAAAAGCGCTCCGGATCGGAGTGCTTTTACGTCATTGCGAGGAGCCGCAGGCGACGCGGCAATCCGATTGCTGCGCTGTGGCATTACGGCCCAGATCAAGAATCAGACGAACCCGTCCGATAAGTCCTTCCACAATGAATTTTGAGAGTCTATTAACCCGATTTTCCGTTTCCGGCTCCAACTCTTGATTTGTTTCTCCCGGGCGATTGCATCCCGAACGTCCCGATACTCCTCGACGTAAATCAACTTATGGACGTTATAGCGGCGCGTAAATGCAGACTGACCGGCGGCATGTTCTTTCATACGCCGGGATAACGAGGTCGTAACGCCGACATACAGCACCGTATGCAGTTTATTGGTCAATATATATACATAGCTGCTCTCCATGGCCGACTCTGCGTTTTTTTTCGGATTGCCACGTCGCCTGCGGCTCCTCGCAATGACGTAAAACCCCATCATTCTATTCGTAAAGCAAGTACTGCACCCGCTTTTCGCGGTAGCGTTCCACATCGGGAACCCAGCGGGCGCGGATCGCCTCCTCCGAAGCCCCGGCCACGATCATCCCGCGCACCCATCCCGCGCCGACCAGCTTTTCGAACATCGGGGTGAAGAACCTGTCCCCCAGCCCCAGATCGCGGTAGGCGTCGATCACGTAGCGCAGCGAGAATCCCACTTCGCGGGCCTCGGAGAGCGGCATGCCGCGCAGGTTGACGCCGTGGCACAGCCGGCCTTCGAGCGGCGGATGTTTGGCCCCGGCCGTGGGGCGCGGCGTAAAGGAAAAGGCGCGTCCGGTCATATCGGGATGTCCGTAGATTTCGAACGGGCAGTCCGTTCCGCGTCCGAGGCTCACGACCGTGCCCTCGAAGGGGCACAGCGCGGCATAGAGATAGACGGCGCGCGCAGTCGGAAGGTTGGGCGACGGAGCGACGGGCAAGAGGTATTCGGTGGCATGGGTGTAGTTGCGGCACTTCACGACCGTCAGGTCGCACGGCTTCGCCCACCCTTCGCCGACGGCCATGCGGGCGATTTCGCCCATCGTCAGTCCGTGGAGCACGGGGACCGGAATCGCCCCGACGCCCGATTTGTACTTCATGTCGAGAACGGGTCCGTCGACAAGATGCCCGTTGGGATTGGGGCGGTCGAGCACCACGACCCGGCGGCCGAAATCGGCGCAGGCGTCCATCATCCGCAGCATCGAGATATAATAGGTATAGAAGCGCAGACCCACGTCCTGCATGTCGACGACCAGCACGTCGAACGAGCGCATCGCCTCGTCCGAAGGCCGTTTCGCGTTGCCGTCGTAGAGCGAGCGGATGGGAATGCCCGTCCGGGCGTCGACCGAACTTGCGACCTGCTCCCCGGCATCGGCCGTGCCGCGGAATCCGTGCTCGGGCGAGAAGATCGCCGCGACGGCAAACCCTTCGCCGTGGAGCAGGTCGACCAGATGCACCCGCCCGGAGGCATCGGCTCCCGGCGCGCCGGGCAGCTCCGCCACGGAGGTCTGGTTGGCCAGCACGGCCACGCGCCGTCCCCGCAGCAGCGGGTAATAGGACGCCGTGTCGGTCATGCCGACGTTCACCTGCGCCGGAGCGGCGAAGGCTGCAAAAATGGTGAATACAAGGATAAAAACAGATCGCTTCATAGAGCAAAGATAATATTTTGCACCGAAAAATGCTATCTTTGCGGAAAAGCGCCTCTGCCATGAACCTTCGTAAAACGGATCGCTCCGAGCTGAACCTTTTCCCGGCCCTGTCTTTTCTGGTTGTCTGTTTCATCGGAGGCTATTTCCTTTGGGCAACGAAAGATGCGCTGCCCTCGGAGGCGGACAATACGGATTTTCGCTACGCTCCATCCCGGGCAAAAGAGTTAGCCCAGGAACTCGACTCAATCTATTCCTGCAAATCGGGACCGGGGATGGAGGAGTTTCTGGAGACATGGCATCGGAAATATACGTCCAACGCATCGGCTCCGGACAACCAGAACGACACGCTGCGTAACGTTTACAATCTCTTTACCACCCTCTTCAATCCCGACCCGACGCTTCGTCCGAGGGGTTTCCGGAGCGATTCGGCCTACCGCTACGTCGTTATCCAATCGCAATTGACGTTCTGTGTCGCAGAGGACAGCATGTTCGATTATTATTACGAAAGCTCCCCTCCTCCCACATTTCCGACCGACGGATTTTACCTTCTCCGCAAAGCGGGAGCCTATTACAGGGTTTTGGACGATTTCCGACCGCAAATCCGGCAAGCGGGGTTAAAACAGCTCTATCTCACCGATGAATACAAGGATGCTCTCGAACTGTTTCTGGAGAAAAACGGATACTGGCCCGACGAAGAGCGGACATCCGCAGAATCGGGCCGGAAGCGGATGCGTTTCCTGCAAAACTACTGGTACGTCATCAACGGGCATTGGGAAGGATGGCATCTCGGAATCCCCGCAATCGGATACATCGTCCTGAACAAATCACTCGACAAGGCCGTTGCCGAGGTAGTGGAAGAGTACAACGGCAGCGGCGTCCTTCTACATAAGACGCATTCGGGCTGGAAAGAAGTGGGCGGACTTTATCATTGGGAGGAATAATCCCTACGCCTGCGCGCCGTATTCCATCAGATAGGCCTTGATGAAGGCGTCCAGGTCGCCGTCCATCACCGACTCCACGGCCGAAGTCTGCACGCCCGTGCGGTGATCCTTCACGCGGCGGTCGTCGAAGACGTACGAGCGGATCTGCGAACCCCACTCGATCTTCTTCTTCGAAGCCTCCAGCGCCTGCTGCGTCGCCATACGCTTGTCCAGCTCGCGCTGGTAGAGTTTCGAGCGGAGGATGCGCATGGCGTTCTCGCGGTTCATCAGCTGCGAGCGCGTCTCCATGTTCTCGATCAGGTACTCGATCGCCTCGCCCGTGTCGGGGTCTTTCGCGTGGTAGCGCAGGCGCACGGCCGTCTCCACCTTGTTGACGTTCTGCCCTCCGGCGCCCGACGAACGGAACGTGTCCCACTCGATGTCGGCGGCATTGACCGTGATCTCGATCGTGTCGTCGACGGCCGGCGATACGAACACCGACGCAAACGTGGTCTGACGCTTGTTGTTGGCGTTGAACGGCGACAGGCGCACCATGCGGTGCACGCCGTTCTCGCTCTTGAGGTAGCCGTAGGCGTATTCCCCCTCGAACTCCAGCGTGCAGGATTTCACCCCGACTTCGTCGCCGGCCTGGAAGTCCAGCACCTTGACCTTATAGCCGTGGGCCTCGCCCCAGCGGGTGTACATGCGCATGAGCATCGACGCCCAGTCGAGCGCCTCCGTGCCGCCCGCCCCGGCGTTGATGTCGAGAATGGCCCCGAGTTTGTCCTCGTCGCGGCGCAGCATGTTGCGCATTTCGAGTTTTTCGATCTTTTCGAGCGTCGCGGCGTAGTGGGCGTCCATCTCCTCCTCGCTGACCACGCCCTCCTTCACGAAGTCGGGCATCAGCTGAAGGTCCTCGGCATCCTTGCGAATGGCGTCGTAATCCTCGACCCATGCCTTGATCCCCGCCACCTTGCGCAGCTGCTCGCGCGCCTTGTCGGGGTTGTCCCAGAAGTTCGGCTCCTGGGTTTTCTCCTCTTCGTTGCGCAGGTCGATGCGCTTCTGGTCGATGTCCAAACAGCGTTCCAGCGCTTCCCGGCGCTGTTCGATCTCCTTGATCTGTTCCGCAAGTACCATAATATGCTCAAAATTTCATGTTCAGTTTCCGTGCGGCGAACTCCAGGATGAAATCCGCCGTGCCCTCGTCGCCCAGCGGCGAGGTGCTGACGCAGAGGTGGTAGGTCGCCGCCTCGCCCCACGTCCGCGAGCTGTAATAGTTGTAATACGAGGCGCGCCGGGCGTCGACGCGCTCCATCATCGCGCGGGCCTCCTCCGCAGTGCATCCCTGCCGGCTGCGGATGCGGCCGATGCGGTCGGCATCGTCGGCCGTGAGGAAGACATTGACGCAGCGCGGATTCTCGCGCAGGATGTAATCGGCACAGCGGCCCACAAAAACCGCCGATTCACGCGCCGCGACGGCGCGGATCACGTCGCTCTGAATCTTGAACAGCGCGTCGTTCGACAGCACGTTCGTCACGCCCCCGTCGTCGCCCACGAACGGCGCCCGCAGGTAGCCGACCACGGTCGAAATCACGCCGCGCGACTCCTTCTCGTCGGCCTTCTCGAAAAACTCGGGGCAGATGCCGCTCTCGCGCGCCGCCAGGTTGATCAGCTCCTTGTCGTAGAGCTTCACGCCCAACCTGCGGGCGATGATCTCCCCGACGGTCCTGCCGCCGCTGCCCAGCTGGCGGCCGATGTTGATGACGAATTGTTCCATAGTCCTATCCCTCTTTGGCGGCGTTTTCCGCACCGATGGCCCGGAATTTCCGCAGTTGGTAAGTCAGCATGAAGAAAGCCACCAGCGAAGCCAGGAAGTCCGACAGCGGCATCGAGCACCACACGCCCCAGCTGCCGTTCCACTCGGTGCAGACGTCGAAAATGTGCGGCAGGAAAATCAGTCCGGGCATCAGAAACAGCAGCTGGCGCGACAGCGACAGGAAGATCGCCTTGCCGGCCATGCCGATGCTCATAAAGAAGTTGGTGGCCACCATCTGGAAACCGATGATCGGGAAGCAGAAGAAGACGATGCGCATGCCTTCGACCGCCAGGCGGATCAGCTCCTCGTCGGAGGTGAACATTCCCACGGCCAGGCGCGGCATGAACTCGCCGAGGAGGAATCCCGCGGTGGTGACGCACGTCGCGCCGATCATCGTCAGCTTCAGCACGCGCATCACGCGGTCGTACTGCTTCGCGCCGAAGTTGTAACCCGCAATGGGCTGCATGCCCTGGTTGACGCCCAGCACGATCATCACAAAGAAGAACGCCAGGCGGTTGACGATGCCGTAGGCGCCGATCATCAGGTCGCCGCCGTACTCCTTCAGCCCCTTGTTGATGAGGATGACGATGAAGCACGCCGCGAGATTCATCAGGAAGGGCGACATGCCGATGGCCAGCATGTCGCGCACGATCTTCTTCCGCAGGCGGTAGATGCCGCGGCGGAAGTGGAGAAGCTCCTGTTTGTTCGAAAGGATGCGCAGTTGCCACACGAGCGAGATGACCTGCGCCAGCACCGTGGCGATGGCCGCTCCGCGGATGCCCCAGCCGAAACCGAAAATGAACAGCGGGTCGAGGATCGTATTGATGACCACGGTGTTGATCGTGGCGTACATCGACTTGCGGGGATGCCCCGAGGCGCGCAGCACGGAGTTCAGACCCAGATACATGTGCGTGACGACGTTGCCCAGCAGAATGACGGTCATGTATTCGCGGGCATAGCCGATCGTGGCCTCGCTGGCCCCGAAGAAATAGAGGATCGGATCGAGGAACAGAAGCGCCGCGAGGCCGAACGATATGCCGATGATCAGATTGAGCACCAGCACATTGCCCAGCACCCGCTGGGCCGTTTCGTAGTCGCGCTGGCCCAGGCGCATCGAAATCAGCGTCGCGGCGCCCACGCCCACCAGCGAACCGAACGCCGCGGCGAGGTTCATCAGCGGGAAGGTCAGCGCAAGGCCCGAGATGGCCAGCGGCCCGACCCCGTGGCCGATGAAGATGCTGTCGACCATGTTGTAGAGCGACGAGGCCGTCATGGCGATGATCGCCGGCACGGCATATTGCACGAGCAGCTTCCGGATTCGCTCGGTTCCAAGCTCCAAAGCCGCCGATTTTATCTCCGTCATAAGTTATATTCCCTTAAAAATTCCATTACCGGCCCGCACGTACGGCACGCCCGCCCGGGGCTGCCTCACAGCACGCTATGCGCCAGCAGTTCGCGGCTGAATCGCGCGGGGTAATAAATATCGCAAATGTAATGCTTGGGGCAAGTGAAGCTCCACCCTTCGGCGCTCCGGTATTCGTAGTCATTCCCCCGGCTGATCCGCTCGGCCGGGTAGCAGCGGCGCTCGATGAGCGGAATGTCGACCTGCGAGAAGAACCGCCGCATCGCCACGTCGATGTACAGCCCCGTTCCTTTCAGCGCGACGCCGAGCCGCAATTCGCTGCCCGCACGCGAGGTCTCCCGTACGACGCACCACTCCAAAGGCATCCGGGCGGGCAGGCCGAACTGCACCCTGAAAAACCGCAAGGTATTGTACCGGTATGTCTCCATGTCTCTGTCCTTATCAGATAAAACGTTACAAATTCCCTGAAAATTCCGTTTTCGCCGCGGCCGGGTACTCCGGCGTGGCGCCCGCGCACGAACAGACGAAAGCCGCGACCTTCGACGCGAACGCCTGGGCCGGCCAGATGTCGTACCCGGCGGCCAGCATCGCGCAAAACGCCGCCGTGAACGAATCGCCCGCACCGACCGTGTCGACAGGGCGGACACGTTCCCCGCGGGGAATCACATAGGCCGAAATCCGGTTCCGGGTGAACACGCGGCTGCCCTCGGCGCCCTCGGTGAGGATGACCATTTCGAGGTTCTCCCGGCGGTCGAGCAACTCCCGGCACAGCCCGCCCGGATCAGCGGCGGGACATCCGGTCAGGCATCCGGCCACGCGCGGAGCCTCCTCGTCGCTGATCTTCAAAATATTGCAGCGAGCCATCGACTCCTCCAGCACCTCCCGCGAGAAGAAATCCTGCCGCAGGTTGACGTCGAACACGCGCAGCGTCGGCCGCTCCCGGCGAATCACCCCGTCGAGAAACCGGACGACGGTAGCGTGCGACGCCGCGCTGCGCTGCGCCAGCGAACCGAAGCAGACCACATCGGTCCGGGCGGCCAGCCGGGCCAGCGCATCCGACCACGTCATTGCATCCCATGCGCCGGGCAGAATCTCGTAGGCGTTGACCCCGGCGGCATCCCGGCGTTTGTCGACGACGCCGGTAGGCAGCTCCCCGACGCGGCAAAGCCCGTCGCAAAGCCCGCGGGCCTCCAGTTCGGCCGACACCGCGCGGCCGCGCTCATCGTCCCCGACCGCGCTGACCACATGCACCTCCGCCGCATCCGGGCCGGAAATCAGCCGGGAGCACTTGAGGAAATGATCGGCGAAATTGGCCGGCGCGCCGCCGAAGGTATATTCGTCCGTCACGACATCGTGGTCGTAAAGCACCTCGCCCAGTCCGACGGCTACGATCTTGTCCGGATTCCCCATACCAGCAGGCGTTTTATTCCAGTTCCCAGTCCGTGCCGTCCTTGCGGTCCTTGACGCGGATGCCGGCGGCCGTGAGTCCGTCGCGGATGCGGTCCGAGGCGGCCCAGTCCTTCGCCGCGCGGGCTTTCAGGCGTTCGTCCAAAAGCATCTCGACCAGCGGCGTCACGTAGTCGCGCCCCGAAGCCGTCCCGGCGGCCTTCTCGTCGCGCAGGCCCAGGATGTCGAAAGCGTAGCGGCGCACGGTGGCCGTCAGCGCCGCGAGGTCGGCGGCCGTGATCGTCTGCGAGCCGTCGGCCAGCTGGTTGATCGTGCGCACCCAGTCGAACAGCGCCGAAATGACCATCGGCGAGTTCAGGTCGTCGTCCATCGCCTCGGCGCAGCGCGTCTCCAGCTCGGCGGGATCGACCGTCGAGACCTCCGCGGGTTTGATCTTCCCGAGCGTCTCGATGCCCTTCATCAGGCGGTCCAGCCCCTTCTCGGCGGCTTGCAAGGCCTCGTTCGAGAAATCGAGCGTCGAGCGGTAGTGGGCCTGGAGCACGAAGAAACGGATCGTCATAGGCGAATAGGCCTGCGAAAGCTTCGGGTGCGACCCGGTGAAGAACTCCTCCAGCGTGATGAAGTTGCCCAGCGACTTGCCCATCTTCTGCCCGTTGACCGTCATCATGTTGTTGTGCAGCCAATAGCGGGCCGAATCGTGGCCCAGCGCGGCGGTCGACTGCGCGATCTCGCACTCGTGGTGCGGGAACATCAGGTCCATGCCGCCGCCGTGGATGTCGAAACGCTCCCCGAGGTAGCGCGTGGACATCGCCGAGCACTCCATGTGCCAGCCCGGGAAACCCTCGCCCCAGGGCGACGGCCACCGCATGATATGCTCGGGCGACGCCTTCTTCCACAGCGCGAAGTCGTAGGAGTGGCGTTTGTCCGACTGCCCGTCCAGCTCGCGCGTGTTGGCGACGATGTCGTCGAGGTTGCGCCCCGACAGCCTGCCGTAGTTGTATTTGGCGTTGTACTTCTCCACGTCGAAGTAGACCGACCCGTTCGCCTCGTAGGCATAGCCGTCGGCCAGAATCCTCTTCACGAACTCGATCTGCTCGATGATGTGTCCCGAGGCATAGGGTTCGATCGAGGGGGTCTCGACGTTGAGCGCGTCCATCGCCCGGTGGTAACGCTCCGTGTAGTAGTGCGCCACCTCCATCGGCTCCAGCTGTTCGAGCCGGGCCTTCTTGGCGATCTTGTCCTCGCCCTCGTCGGCGTCGTGCTCCAGATGGCCCACGTCGGTGATGTTGCGCACGTAGCGCACCTTGTAGCCCGAAGCCTTGAGGTAACGGAACAGCAGGTCGAACGTCACGGCGGGCCGGGCGTGGCCCAGATGCGGATCGCCGTAGACCGTGGGACCGCAGACATACATGCCCACGCGGCCCGGAACGAGCGGCTCGAAGACCTCCTTGCGGCGGGTGAGCGTATTGTAAAGTACGAGTTTGGAATCCATAATCGCAAATTAACGTTTTGAACGGGTAAAGGTACGAATTTTTACACGGAAACCGAAAAATAAATCGTACCTTTACGCCGATTATTATGAAATTTCAAGACTTACGACTCTCCGAGCCGCTGTTGCGCGCCATCGGAGAAAAGGGGTACACAGATCCCACCCCCATTCAGCAACAAGCCATTCCTCCCGTACTCGAAGGCCGCGACCTCCAGGGCTACGCCCAGACCGGAACGGGCAAAACCGCAGCTTTCACGCTGCCGATGCTCCAACTTTTAGCCGCCGAACCGGCCCCCAAGGGACGCCGCCCGATCCGCGCCCTGGTGCTCACCCCGACGCGCGAACTGGCCATCCAGATCGACGAGTGCTGCCGCGACTACGCCCGCTACACCCCCATCCGCCACTGCGTGATCTTCGGCGGCGTCAACCAGCGTCCGCAGGTCGACGCGCTCCAGAAGGGCGTGGACCTGCTGGTGGCCACCCCGGGCCGCCTGCTCGACCTGATCGGGCAGGGTTACGTAACGCTCGACACGATCCGCTTCTTCGTGCTCGACGAGGCCGACCGCATGTTGGACATGGGCTTCATCCACGACATCCGCCGCATCCTGCCGCTGCTCCCCGAACGGCGTCAGACGCTCTTCTTCTCGGCCACGATGCCCGAGTCGATCGCCGCGCTGGCCGCGAAAATCCTCCGCAACCCGGTGCTGGTCACCGTCACGCCCCCGGCGTCGGTGGTCGAGACCATCGCGCAGACGGTCCATTTCGCCGAAAAAGCCGAAAAAAGCCAGCTGCTGATCGACCTGCTCTCGGCATCCGACGCCCAGCAGGTGCTCGTATTCTCGCGCACGAAGCACGGCGCCGACAAGCTGGCCAAAATCCTGAACCGGGCCGGCATCCGGTCGTGCGCCATCCACGGCAACAAGTCGCAGAACGCCCGCGTGAAGGCCATGAACGATTTCAAGTCGGGCGAGTGCCGGGTGATGATCGCCACCGACATCGCCGCCCGCGGCATCGACATCGACCAGCTGCCGCTGGTGATCAACTACGAACTGCCGGAGGTGGCCGAAACCTACGTCCACCGCATCGGCCGCACGGGCCGCGCGGGACACGAGGGCGCGGCGTGGTCGTTCTGCTCGGAGGACGAGTTCGAGTATCTCTGCGACATCCAGAAACTCACCGGACTTACGATCCCCACCGAGGGACCGGTTCCGGAATATGCCCTGCGCAAGGCCGCCCCGGCGCGGAAACCCGCGCAGAAGGCCGCACAGCGTCCCGCCCGCACCCAGGAGCCGAAACCGGCCCGGAAAGCCGGAGCCAAATCCGCACAGCGTCCCGCCCGGGATGCGGACGCCGGACAGCAGCCTGCGCAGCGGCCGGCCCGCCGCCGCAAA
>ENA-UONQ01000846-UONQ01000846.1-human-gut-metagenome-genome-assembly--contig:-CS26-NODE-846-length-32745-cov-5.497492_pt1 | contig 32745 bp, 32 predicted proteins | sample MGYA00242460_ERZ724007 | MGnify/ENA metagenome assembly ERZ724007
CAGGATGGTTGCTCATCGCAGGATTCTGCGGAGGATTCACCACCTTTTCGACCTTTTCGGCCGATGCCGTGCGGTTGCTGCGTGCCGGAGACTACGGGCCTGCGACGGCCTACATTGCGTTGAGCGTCGCGGTCTGCATCGCCTTCGCCGCACTGGGCATGTGGATCGGAGCGCAAATTGCACGCAATTAAAAATGAAAAATTAAGAATTAAAAATAACCTGCAACCCGGTTAAATCCCGGCTGAAATCCCGGTCGCGCTGCGACAAGCCCCCTCCGAGGAGGGGATTTAGGGGAGGGTTAGAATTGGATACGCGGCGGAACGCCGCGAATTAGATGGCTGAATTTGCCCGGGTCAGGCTTATAAACGACGCCAAAGGCGGCGACAACACCGCCCGGAAGCACAACGACGAAGAAAAAACATAAAAAAAATAGAAGTTATGGTAATTCTGGTTTTAAACTGCGGCTCCTCTTCGATCAAATATCAGGTGATCGACATGGAGGACGCGTCGAGCAAACTGCTCGCAAAAGGCATCGTGGAACGTATCGGCCTCCCGGAAGGCGACCTGACCCATAAACCCGTCGGCAAGGAGCCGTTCGAGCTTCACCAGCCGATTCCCGACCACACGACCGGCATCAAGCTCGTGCTCGACGCCCTCACCGACCCCGCCCACGGCGTGATCGCGTCGCTCGACGAAGTGAAGGCCGTCGGCCACCGCGTAGCCCACGGCGGCGAGTTCTTCCCCGAGAGCTGCATCGTCACCGAGGACGTCAAGGCGAAGATCCGCTCGCTGTTCGAGATCGCCCCGCTGCACAACCCCGCCAATCTCGAAGGCGTGCTTTCGATCGAAAAGGTCCTGCCGGGCGTGAAGCAGGTCACGGTGTTCGACACCTCGTTCCACCAGTCGATCCCGGCGGTGAATTACATGTACGCCCTGCCCCACGCCTATTACGAGAAATACCGCGTGCGCAAGTACGGCTTCCACGGAACCAGCCACAAGTATGTGGCCAAGGTGGGCGCCGAACTGGCCGGACTGGATTTCCACAACTCGCGGATCATCACCTGCCACATCGGCAACGGCGGTTCGGTGACGGCGATTCTCAACGGCAAGTCCTACGACACCTCGATGGGCTTCTCGCCGCTCGACGGCCTGGTGATGGGCACGCGCTGCGGCCAGGTGGACGCCAGCGCCATCACGTTCATCGGCGAAAAGGAGGGCATGAGCTATGCCGAGCTGAACACGATGATGAACAAGAAGTCGGGCGTGCAGGGCCTCACGGACATTTCGAGCGACATGCGCGACATCGACCGCGCCTACGACGAGGGCAATCCCCGCGCAATCCTGGCGCGCGATATGTACTACGGACGCATCAAGAAGTTCATCGGCGAATACGCCGCCCAAATGGGCGGTGTCGACATGATCATCTTCACGGGCGGCGTGGGCGAGAATTCGTGCGAAATGCGCGAGGCGGTCTGCACCGGACTGGAGTTCATGGGCGTGAAATTCGACCCTGCGGCCAACAAGGGCGCGCGCGGCGTGAACAAGATCCTCTCGGCGGCGGATTCGAAAGTCAAGGTAGCCACCATCGCCACCAACGAGGAGCTGGTGATCGCCACGGACACCTACAATCTGGTAAAATAACGTCCGCATCCCGGCCGCATGCGATAAGCCCCTCCCGCGGGAGGTTTTTGGGGTGGGGTCGGGCTTGCAAACGACGACGACGCCGGCGGCAACGACCGCCGCAGCATAGAGGCAAAACAACAAAGCATATATCAATTTTAAACGTAACAACACCATGATTCAGCATCTTACCGAAATCGTCGAGGAGGCGAGGAAACGGGGTAAAAAACGTCTTGCCGTAGCTTACGGACAGGATTCGCATACGCTGGAAGCGGTCTACGAAGCCTATAAGGAGGGTCTCGTGGAGCCTACGCTCTTCGGCGACAAGGAGGTTATCAAACAGGTCTGCCAGGAGAACGGCATCGACATCAACGCCTTCAACATCGTCAACGAACCCAACGATGTGAAATGCGTCCAGCAGGCCGTCGCATCGGTCGTTTCGGGCAACGCCGACGTTCTGATGAAAGGTCTGGTCTCGACCGACAAATACATGCGCGGCATCCTCAACAAGGAGGCCGGGCTGTTCCCCCCGAAAGGCGTCCTGAGCCACGTTTCGATCGTCGAAATGCCCTGCTACCACAAACTGCTGATCATCTCGGACGTGGCGGTCATTCCGCTCCCCGACTTCAAGCAGAAGATGGTGCAGATCGGCTACCTGGCCCGCACGGCCAACCTGCTGGGTATCGCGACGCCGAAAATCGCCTGCATCGCCCCCTCGGAGCAGCTGCTCCCCAACGTGATCTCCTCGACCGAAGGCGCGCTGCTGGCCAAGATGGCCGACCGCGGCCAGCTGGGCAACGTCGTCGTCGACGGTCCGCTGTCGCTGGACGTGGCGCTCTACAAGGAGGTCGCCGAGCACAAAAAGGTCAAGGGTTCGTCGGTGGCCGGCGATCCGGACTGCCTGCTGTTCCCCAACCTCGAATCGGCCAACGTCTTCTTCAAGTCGGTCTCGCACCTCTGCGGCGGCGAACTGGCGGCGATGGTCATGGGTACGAAGGTTCCGTGCGTGCTCACCTCGCGCGGCGACACGAGCAAGACCAAGCTCTTCTCAATAGCGCTGGCCTGCCTGGCGGTAAAAAAATAAAATTCCGGTCATCCGGACCTAACCCAATCTTAAACCAGCCCGACGAAAGAAACAACGCCTCCCGGTTGAAAGTCACCCTTCGACAATCAGTCGTTGCGAATCCGTCGGACTCACGTTAAAAACGAACCGAGAACTTATGGGCTACAAAATTTTAGCAATAAATCCCGGCTCAACGTCTACAAAGGTCGCCCTCTACGACGAGGAGCGGCCTTTGTTGGAATTGAACCTCCGTCACTCCACCGAGGAAATCTCCCGCTTCGCCGGCGTGAACGACCAGCTGGACTGGCGCCGCGGACTGATCCTTTCGGCGCTCCGCGAAGAGGCGTTCGACATCAGAAACCTCTCGGCGGTGATCGGCCGCGGCGGACTGATACGCCCCATTCCCGCAGGAGTCTACGAAGTCAATTCGCGCATGCGCTACGATCTGCGGAACGCGCAGATGAAACACGCCTGCAACCTCGGAGGACTGCTGGCCGCACAGATCGCCCACATGGCGGGTGTCAAGGCCTACATCGCCGACCCGCCGGTGGTCGACGAGATGGACGACGCGGCACGCATCTCGGGCATGCCGATGTGCCCGCGCAAACCGGTCTTCCACGCCCTGAACCAGAAGGCCACGGCGCGTCTCCACTGCGAACGGATGGGCTGGGTGTACGAAGAGTCGAATCTGATCGTGGCCCACATGGGCGGCGGCATTTCGGTCGCCGCACACAAGCAGGGACGTATCGTCGACGTCAACAACGCGCTCGACGGCGACGGTCCTTTCGCCCCGGACCGCGCGGGGAGCATCCCCTCGAGCGAACTGATCAAGGTCTGCTTCTCGGGACAATATACGAAAGAGGAGCTGCTGAAATTCATTTCGAGCAAAGGCGGGCTGGTGGCCTACCTGGGAACCAACTCCGTGATTCAGGTCATGGAACGCATCGCGCAGGGCGACCAGCGGGCCAAAAAGGTTCTCGACGCCATGTGCTACAACATCGTGAAACAGATCGGAGCCATGGCCGCGGCCCTCTCGGGCAGCGTTCAGGCCATCGTCCTCACGGGCGGCATCGCCTACAACGAGCCTGTCGTGGAGTACATCCGCGAACGCTGCTCGTTCATCGCTCCGATCGCGGTCTATCCGGGCGAGAACGAACTCGAAGCGCTGGTCACCAATGCGCTGGTGGTGCTCCGGGGCGTCATCACCCCCAAAGTCTACAAATAACCCGCATTCTTCCGGGAAACGAACGGGCCGCATCCTTCCGGGGTGCGGCCCGTTCGTTCAGATGCGGGAGCAACGGGAGCGGCAAAAATAACGGAACACCCCTGCGTCACTCGAAAGCGATGCTCTTCCAGGTAAGCGGATCTCCGTAGTAGTTCGTGGCCCATTGGTCGGCGGACGCAGCTTTCGGGGCCGCCGTGCCGGTGCTGTAATGCTTGTCGGCATTCAGCGTAAGATCGCATACTTTGGCGAAGTTCGGGCTGAAAGGAGTTGCTCCACTGTCCATTTCCAGGGTAATATTCCCTGCTGCTGTCAGCCGCAGCTCGGTCAGAGCATCGCAGTGCTGAAATGCGCTGTATCCGAGTCGGGTCGTTTCGGGCAGCGAAAGGGAGGTCAGGCCGGAAGCCATGAAAGCTGCGTTATAAATCCGAACCGCCTCGGGCAGTTGCACGCTCTCCAGCGAAGGGCAGCCCGACAAAGCCTGCACTCCGACCTCCTCCACGCCGTCGCAGGAGACGAAGCTCAACGCCTGGCAGGCGAAAAATGCCAAACAGCCGAGCGCTTTCACTCCGGCGGGCAGTCTCACTTCGCGCAGGGCGGGATAGGCATAATGGAACGCTCCGTTATCATATTTTTGTCCGTCGAACGCCCTTGCCGGCAGGCCGCGGACATCGCCCGGGGGAAAGTTGAAATCGTCGTCCACCCGTCCGTTCACATTCACTTCCGGCCAGTCGGTCACGCCGGTCAGGTCGATCTTTTCCACGCCGGAGTCGTAGAAAGGGTTGCCGACCGGAGGGGTGCCGGAAAAGGAGACCCGAGCGGGAATCCCGATCTTGGCAAACTCGCCCGTCAGTTTGAATTCGGTGATGCCCGCGTCGAGTGCGGCTCCGATCGCGGTCTTTACCTCATCGGCGGTCATCCGGGTCATATCGACCGTGCCGGATACCGGTGACGCCTTGTTCCCGCCGCCGTCCGAGCTCCCCGCCAGCGCCAGCACTGCGGCCGACACGGCCAATGCGGCCAATGCGGCCGTAAAAAATCCTTTCATCATCATATTGCATTCGTTTTAATCCGATGATAAAAGTAGCGCAAAACGGCTGCGGAGGAGTCCGGGAACTTAAAAAACAACGCCGGGTTTCTGGACTCGGCGTTGTTTTCATTCTTGCGAAGGGGCGATCGGGTCTCCGCCGGCATAGCGGCGGCGGTATTCGCCGGGCGACATGCCCGTCACTTCGGAGAACTGCGCGAAAAAAGTACTGCGCCCGTGGATGCCGACCATCTCGCCCACCTCGAGGGCCGAAGCCCCGGGATGCTCCAGCAACAGCCGCTGCGATTCGGCAATGCGCAGGGCGCGTATCCACGATTTGAAGTTAAGCCCCAACTCGGAGTTGACATACCGCGACAGGTAACTGCGGTTGCACCCGACCTCGCGGGCCAGCGACTCCAGCGAAAGCCCCGGGCGGACATACCCTTTCGCGGCGATCCATTCGTCGAGCGCCGTACGGATATTCTCCCCGGCGGCCAAAGGCTCCGGCACATCGTCGGCGATCACGGGAGCGATCCGCCCGAACTCCGCGGGATAGTTGATATACTTCATTCCGAAGAAGGTGTAGAACACCATGTAGACCCCCGTAAAAGCAAACAGGTAAGGCATCCCTAACCCCGACACCAGCCATGCCGCGGCCGTCAGTCCGATCAAGGCCGTCATCAGAAACGACACGGCCACCCATCGCAGACGGCGCATCTCTCCGTCCGAAAAAAAGTTGTCCAGCTTGCGGCGACAGACCCGGTATTCGCGTACGAAAGTCCGCGCAAAGAGGGCTATCTGCACACAATAAGCGGCTGCCGTCAGCCGGAAAAGCACTGGAAAGGCCTGCGGAAAGAACAACATGCAGCCGAACAGCGACGCCGTTCCGGCAGCCACGGCAAGCAGATGACGGCGAACTCCCCGCGCAAGCGGAAAACGGGAGTTGACCAACGTCACCAGCGCCCCGGAGAACATCGTGGCCTGCACCGCAGCGACGGCCAGCACCAGAATCCGCGTGAAATCCAGCTCATACTCCTCCCGCAAGAAGAGCAGCCACAGCACATCGGTGAAAGCGAGCGAAAAGTAGGCCCAGCCGACAAAACGGCGCGAAAGGCGGTAATTGCGCAGGCGTTCATCGCCCGGCATACGCAGCCAAAAAAGAGATCCGCCGACCACCGCGAGAATGATCGCCGAACAAAGCAACACTCCGGCATAGAGTGAATCGGATTGTCGGAACATGTCAGAGGCCCTTGGGTTTCAAACCTTATTTTTTCAGCTGCCTGCGCACGATGGCCGTCACCTCCCGGAAGGCTTCCAGCCGGAACAGCGCCGACAGCGCGAGGTAGCTGACCACGCCCGTCGCCAGTTCGGCCAGCAGCCGCACGAGATCGTTGCCGGGAATCGCCGCGGCCGTGAGCCGCACGAGGAGGTACATCGTCCCCGACACCAGCGCCACGGGCAGCAGCGTACGGACGAAACGCCGGAACGTCAGGGAGGTGAAGCGCGTCGTCGCCAGGAAATTGACCGCCATTTCGCAGAATGCGATGGCCACCAGCCCCCAGACCACGGCCATCACGCTGTGCGGAATCGTCACGGCGAAAATCGCCGTCATAATGATCTTCTTCACCACTTCGAGACGCACGATCAACGGACCCTTACACCTTGCTTTCAACACATTGTAAGCCGTCAAAGCGATCGGCGAGAACAGTCCTGCCAGACATACCGCCTCGAAATAGGGAACCGTCGGCATCCACTCCTCGCCCAGCAGCACGGCGAACATGTCGCGGGCCACGGCCGACATGCCCAGCATGATCGGAAACATCACGTAAGAGACGACCATCACCACCTGCCGGTATCCTTCGGCGAACTTCGGGGCGTCGTCGCGGATCTTCGCCAAGGCCGGGAACGTGACGTTCTGCACGGCCTGAATGCCCGTCGCGGCGGGCATGTCCTTGAGTTTCACCGCCTGGTCGAACGATCCGAGCACCGCGGGCGAATAGAGTTTTCCGAGAAAAAACTGGGGTATCTTGTTATAGAAATTCGAAATCAGGTCCGTCACCATCAGACTGCACCCGAACGGCGCCATCTCGCGCAGGGGCTTCAGCCCGCACTTGCCGCAGGGGCGCCAGTCGCTCAGCCACCACAGCAGCGCGGTCCGCATCCCGACCGCGATCACACGCTCCGCCACGAGGCTCCAGATGCCCCACCCGGCCATCGCCAGCGCAATGGCCGTAAGCCCGCCCGCCAGCGACGAAAGGAAGGTCACCTTCGAGAGCAGCGCGAAACGGAACTGCCGGATGAAAATCGTATTCTGAACGGCGCACAGGGCGTTGAGCGGCAGCAGCAGGAAGAAAACCGGGGCGATCCGCGCGATTTCGGGCATGCCGTACCAGCGCGCCGCAAGGGGCGCCAGGGTCACCAGCACCCCGTAGAGCACCGCCGAAACGGCGATGTTGAAGAGGAAAACCGACTTGTAATCGCTCTGCGAAGGCCCTTTGTGGCGGACCAGACTCTGCGAGAACCCGCTGTCGACGATCACCAGCAGCACCGTCACGACGGCCGACGGAATGGACATGAAGCCCAGTATGTCGCGCGTCAGCAGGCGCAGGATGACCAGCCGCACGGCCATCGCGAGGAGCATCGAGCCGATCTTCTCGGCCATGCTCCACGCCACGCCCTGCGCGACTTTCTCTTTGAGTTCGCCGCCCAACAGCCTAACAGTTGTGCTGCGCGACGATCTCCTCGTTACGCTTGCGGATATTCTGCACGTTGGCGATCTCGACGTACGACGCACCGCCGTCGGGACCGAAACTGCCGCCCACGATGGCCATCAGGTCCCCGTCGTCGAGTTTGCGGTACTGGTCGAGGAACTCCAGCGCATCGACCAGGAAATGGTATCTGTCGGAGAGTTCCTGATTCCGGAGAATCGGCACGACGCCGTACGACAGGGCCAGAATCCGCTGCGCATGCAGCTGGTAGCAGACGGCCATCACGGTCTTGCGGCCGCGGAACGCCGCCAGATAACGGCCCGTGCGGCCCGTCTTGGTGTCGAGCACCACGTATTTGATCGGCAGGTTGGTCGAGGCGCGCACGGCCGAACGGGCCAGCTGCGCGGTGATCTCGTGGTTCACCGAAACCATGTCCTTGTCGATCATCGGCTTGAAATGCGTCTCGTCGCGCTCGATCTCGCGGGCGATGCGGGCCATCGTCTCCACCGACTGCACGGGAAAATCGCCCATGGCGGTCTCGTCGCTCAACATCACGGCGTCCACACGCTCGTAAATGGCGCTGGCCACGTCGCTCACCTCGGCGCGCGTCGGACGCGGGGACTTGACCATCGAATAGAGCATCTGCGTGGCGATGATCACGGGACGCTTGGCGCAGATACACTTCTCGACGATACGCCGCTGCGTGTTGGGAATCACCTCGGCGGGAAGCTCCACGCCCAGGTCGCCGCGGGCGACCATGATGCCGTACGAAGCCTCGATGATCTCGTCGATGTTGTCCAGTCCCTCCTGGTTCTCGATTTTCGAGATGATCTTGATGTTGCTGCCGTGGGCGTCGAGAATATCCTGCACGGCCCGGATGTCGCGCGCCGAGCGCACGAACGAATGCGCGATGAAATCGACGTCGTTCTTCACGGCCCATTCGATGAAGCGGCGGTCCTTTTCGGTCACCGACGGCAGGTCGATCGACACGCCCGGCACGTTGACGCTCTTGCGCGAACGCATGGCGCCTCCCACGACGAACTCGCAGTCCAGCTCCGTATCGTTCTTGCCCACGACGCGGATTTCCAGCTCGCCGTCGGCGATCAGCATCCGCGCCCCGACGGGAATGTCGCTCACGATCGACGGCACGTTCATGTAGACCACCTTGCGGGTCGTGAAGTCCGAGCCGTCCGAACCGCGCACGGCCACCCGGTCCCCCGGGCGGAAATTGATGCTGTTGCCGTATTCGTCGGCGATCGTCGTGACGCGGATTTCGGGTCCTTTGGTATCTATCATAATCGGAATGGCCGGGTTCACCCGGTGCACCGTCTCGACGATATGCGTGGCCCCGTCCTCGGAGACGTGCGCCGAATTGACGCGCACCACGTCCATACCTGCGTCGAAAAGCTGTTTTACGAACTCTTCGGTGCAGCGGAAATCCGACATCGTAGCGACAATCTTGGTTTTTTTCATGCGATACATAGAGCTATGTTTTTACGTTTATATTATCCTTCGATACGCTCTCGGGCGGTGTTGCCGCCGCCGTTGGCGTCGTTCACAAGTCTGTCCACCCCGAATCCCTCCCCGGAGAGGACTTGAAGGCAGCGTTGCCGGGCTTCCGCCCCGACGCAACTATTTTTCCGCGCCTGTCAGCAGCGCGTACACGCCCAGCCGATAGGAGTTCAGGCCGAACCCCATGATCGACCCCGCGGCCACGGGAGCCAGCAGCGAGGTGTGGCGGAACTCCTCGCGGGCGAGGATCGAGGAGATGTGCACCTCGACGACGGGAACCGACACAGCCGACACGGCGTCGCGCAGCGCCACCGAAGTATGCGTATACCCGCCGGCATTGAGCACCACGCCGTCGTAAACGCCGTCGGCCTGCTGCACGGCGTCGATCAGTTCGCCTTCGATGTTCGACTGGAAGTAGCCGAACTCCACCGAGGGATAGTTCGCTTTCAGCGCTTCGAAATACGACTCGAAAGTCTGCGATCCGTAAACCCCGGTGTCGCGCCGCCCCTGAAGATTGAGGTTCGGTCCGTTGAGAATCAATATCTTCATAGTTTCATTCATTAACCTAACGCCCCAAGCGGGCGATTCCCGGACAAAGATAATCAAATTCACCGAAAAAATCGGTAACTTTGCGCCATAACACAACTCTTCCATGACCGAATTCGGATTCATCGACAGCATAAAAACCCTTTTCGCCCCGCTTCCCGACAACGGATTCGAGGGCATCGGCGACGACTGCTCCGTGTTGTCTGTCGGCGGCGGCGAATCGCTGGTCTTCACCGCGGACCTGCTGACCGAAGGGGTCCATTTTCTCCGCACGGCGACCTCGCCCCGCGAGTTGGGACGCAAATCCCTCGCCGTAAACTTGAGCGACGTGGCCGCAATGGGCGCCCGCCCCGTGGCGACGCTGCTCTCGATCGCCCTTCCGGCCGATGCCGCCGATGCGTGGGCCGCAGAGTTCATGCTCGGCTACCGGGAACTGTCCGAGGAGTTCGGCGTGACGCTCGCCGGGGGCGACACGACCCGCTCGCTGTCGGGCCTGACGATCAACGTCACGGCCATCGGCCGCGCGGCCGACGCGCACCTCAAGCGACGCAGCGACGCACGCCCCGGGGACGTGATCTTCACCGCCGGGGAACTCGGAACCTCGGGAGCAGGCTTGCAGGACATCCTCGCGGGACGCTGCGACACCCCCGCGGCCGCCGTGCACCGCAACCCGCAGCCGCAGGTCGCCGAAGGCATCTGGCTCGGCAGCCATCCCGAGGTGCGCGCCATGATGGACCTTTCGGACGGTCTGGCCTCCGACCTGAAGCATATCCTCGACCGCTCGGGCGTCGGCGCCGAAGTCGCTGTCGAGCAGATTCCCGCAGCCCCGGGCGCCGACATCCGCATGGCCGCCTGTTCAGGTGAGGACTACAAACTCCTGCTCACCGCCGCGCCGGAGGCCGCCGAACGCCTCGCCGCTGATTTCCGCATCCGCTTCGGCACGCCGCTCCACCCCATCGGCCGCATCACTTCCGGACCGGGCCTCGTGTGGCTCCGCAACGGAAAACCCGAACCGCTGGACTGGCACGGCTTCGAGCACTATTAATGCAAACGGGGATGGCTTGCAGCCACCCCCGTTTGCCGGGCGGTTATTGAAGTACGTCCCGTTCGCGCTGCACGAAAGCACGCGCAAAGAGGCCCTATGAAATCGGAAAGCCCTATTCCCTGATAATGTACACGTGTTCGTTGCGCCCCTGCATGTGGTAATTCTCCCGGGCGTACTCTTCGAGGTAATCGTCGTATTTCAGCCGTTCGAGCAGGGTGCTGTCCTGTGCGATCTTCTCCGAATAATAGCTCTGCTCGCGTGTCAGGGCGTTGATCTGCCGCTTGATCTTCACGGCATGCAGGGCGTTGCGCCCCACGACGAACACCGTGAAGACGACGATGACCGCCGTTGCGACGATCCAGAACCTGCGGCCGAACTGAATTTTCATTTAAGGAATTATCGTATTGCCAACCGCCCGAAGCCTACGCCATCTCCCTCTCCGAGGGAAGGCCGGAATGGGGTCAGACTTGCATCTGACGCCGCAGGCGGCAACGACAGCGATCGACAGCGGGCCAAGCGTGAAATCATCCGATTACTTCTCTTTACGGTATATGCATGTATTTGTGCGTCTGAATGGAGATATTCCATTGCGGATGCGCCTTGGCGTACTCGACTATCGCGGGCATGACCCTTTCGGCGACGCTCCACTCGGGCTGGAGGAACAGCAGGCACTTTCCGCCTACGCGGGCGGCATTCCGCTCGGCCCATTCGAAATCCTCCTCCGACTCGACGATCACTTTCAGTTCGTCGGCCCGTTCGAACGCCTCGTCCAGGGGCGGCTGCCGGCGCTTCGGCGAGAGACACACCCAGTCGAAAACACCGCTGAAAGGGTGCGAACCCGATGTTTCCAAAAAAATCTGCAACCCCCTCTCGCGCAGCGTCTCCGTGAGCACGCCCAGCGGATAGAGCAGCGGCTCGCCTCCCGTGATGACGATGGCCTGCGCCGGACACGACGTCGCACGGTCGATCACGGTCTGCACATCGGTCGGCGGATAGAGTTTCGGGTTCCACGTATACTTGGCGTCGCACCAGCGACAGCCCACGTCGCACCCGCCGAGACGGATGAAATAGGCGGGTTTCCCGGCGTGGAATCCCTCGCCCTGAATGGTGTAGAAATCCTCGACCAGCGGCAGCATTCGCCCGCCGTCGAGCCATGCGGGATCGGTCGCGGCAGCCATCACTCCGTCACTACGTAAATATCCTTGAGACTGCGGCCCAGCTGGTCGTAGTCCAGCCCGTAACCCACGATGAACTCGTTGCCGATCTCCATGGCGCGGTACTTGATCGGCAGCGTCTTGCGGTACGACCCGGGTTTGAAAAAGAGCGTACAGACCTCGACCGACGCCGGGTTGCGGGCCTCCAGCTCCTTGATCATGTGCTCGATCGACTCGCCCGTGTCCACGATGTCCTCGACGATGATCACGTGACGGCCCTCGATCGGATTGTTCAGGCCGATCAGACTTTTCACGCAGCCCGTGGAGCAGGTCCCGTCGTACGACGCCAGCTTGACGAACGAAAGTTCGTTCTGGAATTCGATTTTCTTGATCAGGTCCGACATGAACATGAACGAACCGTTGAGAATGCCCAGGAACAGCGGGGTCTCCTTGCCGGCATAGTCGGCATTGATTCGCTGCGCCACGGCATCCACGGCCTTGTCGATCTGCTCGGCGGGGATCATGATTCTGAACTTCTTGTCGTGAAGTTGTATGGTATTCTCCATTTCGTTACGGGATTTTTGGGATTATACCTGCAAAAGTAACTATTTGCACGCAACAAACGAAGTCTTCGGGCAAAATAAATTGCAGAACGCGCAAACTCCGCACGGCGACGAAAAGAGCCGCCCGGGCGATCCGGGCGGCTCGTAAAACGAAATCGGCGCTTTTCGCCTATTCCGCGTAGGTAAATTCGAATATCGTTTCAGAGGTGACCTTGACTCCGATACCCATCATATCCATACCTACTCCGCCCCACTTGGCAACGGTCACGTAACCCTCGCCGTCCTGGGTGCAGGTTACCGCCTTGGCGGGATCATCTTCCGACATGGCGTCGAACATCGTCGCAGTGGGCAGGTTGAGCGAAGCCTTTCCGTCATAGCCCAGGAAACAAGCCAGGGCATGATCGTCGTCCAGCGAGGTGGTAACACCAGCAATGGCTTTCGCCACATCGACGCCGAAGATGTTGTTCTTCTTGCCGGCATCGCCGTATTCGAACATTCCGCCCGCCGTATAGTTCCCGTTTTCAAAATCGAACGAGACGTAATTGGAGCCGGTGCTCTGATAAACGACGCCGGTGCACTGTCCGTTAACGGCATCATAGGTCCAGGTGAAATCAGCGGGTCTCGAAACGACTTCGCCGCTGACGGTTCGCATGAAGTCGACGTTGCTGCTCTCTACTTTTCCGCCGTTGAGCACCCAGGAGAATGCCCGGATACCGGATTCGCCGTCTTCGTACATCTTGTTCAGGGCCGAAACCTTGTCTCCGTCGAAAGAGAACGTGTACCAGTCGGCAGCGTCTGCGCCCTCGCCCTGCTGAACGGCGGTCACCCGGTTGTCGCTGCCATATTTGAGCGACAACTGCGACACGACGTTCGTTCCCTCGCTGAACAGCATCTCGAAATACATATCGGCCATCTCCTGATCGTTTCCTACCATCTCCAGCATGTGCCTCGTCCGGGTCAACGGACTCGTCGGAACGCTTCCGGTCAGCGAAGCGCAGATCAAGGCCATGAACATCCGGAGCGATGCGAACATAACGGTTTACGTTTCCGCCATCCGTTTCACGAAGCGGCAGATCACATTCTCACTCACGCCCACGACCAACAACGATCTGGCCGTCGGCTCCCGCGTGCAGTGCACCGTAGTCAAGGCCACGGCGCACCATGTGTTCTGCACGTTCCCCAAACGGGGCAGGCTCTACGACGCGGCGATCCGGTCCTCGGAGTTCTACTGGAACCGCCCGACCGACGTGCCGTGCCAGCCGGGCGACCGGATCAACGCCGTCATCACGGGCGAAGAGATCATCGGCAAGACAAAGTACACGACGCTCAACGCCTGCGCGCTGACCCCCAACCCGCTGCTGACCTGCGAGACCGGCGACACGCTCCCCTGCACGGTGCTGGGGACGACCGCAGGCGGCTACCTGATGCGCTGCGGCGGAGCCGTCGGCTTCCTCCACTGCTCCGAGATCATGTGGCAGTACTGCGACCAGTGGCACGGCGTCTGGAAGCGCGGCGAGAAGGTTTCATGCCGGATACTGCACCTCTCGCCCGCGGAAGGCGGCCTGCTGCTGGGCCACAGACAGACCGTCGGCGATCCCTTCCTCAAACACACGCCCGGCGTCGGGAGCGGTTATCCGGCCACGGTGCGGCGCTCCTCGGACGAGAGCGTCGTCGTCCTGCTCGGGGACACCGGGATCGAAGCCACGATCTCCAAGGCCGACATGAAACTTTTCTTCACGGGCGTCGGCCAGTTTATCCCGCAGCCCGGCACAACCATATCCGAGGTGACGGTCGTCCGCATCGAAAACCCCGGGGACCCGAAGCGGCGCCATCCCTTCGTCCGAGTAACCCTGCTTTAACCCACAACGATCCATGGATAACAAACTGCATTACGCGCATACCTTTTTCTGCAGCCACCTCGCCGCCGTCGGACGGGCCTCCGAAGTGCAGGCCGCCGACAAGCGGTGGCAGGCGGAAAAACCCCTGACCCGCGAGGCCTACGAACGGCTCAGCAGCATCTATTACGAGAGTTTCATTGATTCGCTCATGCAGGTCGACGGACAGACCTCGGGGGCGGTCTATGCCGACACGGCGCACCTGACCCTGGAAACCGACCGGCTCTGCACGCTGCGCCACCCAAAGCTCCCCGCCGCGGAATACGCCTTCAGACTGTGCCGGTTCCACCTCTTCTTCTTCCCCTACGACATCTGCCTTTTCGCCATGGAGATCGCCGAAGAGCCTGAAACGACGCTCGACACGCTGATCGCCGCACACGGCATTCTGCGCGAGACCTCCTGCTATGAGATCGCAGAGCAGGGGATTCTGAAATCGCAGATCGACGCCCCGGAGTACCTCGCCCTGCTGGAAGAGATCCTGCGGCTGTGCCCTCCCCGGCCGTCGGCCGAATCCCCGCGTCAGGGACGTTTCTCCGGCCTGACCCTCACCGGCAACAAGCTGAAATGTTTCCAGATCTTCATTTTGGACGACTTCTCGGACGAACTGCTCTTCGAACTGGGAACCTTGAGCCCCGTCGGCTGCGTCGCCGACCACAAACACGAATATTCCCCCTCCCAGGAATATTACGACCGGATCATCCGCACCCACACGATTTCGGCATTCCGCAACTGGAAAGCGCTGGCGCTGGTCGACAGTTTCACTGTGGTTGCAAAAGGCCGCACGGCCGCACAGATGTGGGTATGGCCCAACAGCTATTTCCGGCTGATCTACATCCATGCGCTTTACCAGAAGACGCTGCTCTTCGTCGTCAACCGGCAATTCCGCTCGGCCGCCAACGACCGGAAGTCCATCCGGCTGCTCCACAAAATGAAGGAGCAGGAGCATTGGTACGCCTTCTCGAATATCTCCTACAACTTCCTGCCGCAGCTCATCTACCGGGCCATCGACACCGGGCTGGACATCGCCACCGAGCGCGAACAACTGCACCGCCACCTCGAACAGGAGGCCGAACGCCTCGAAAAGAACTCGGAGCGGCGGCTGGCGGGCCTTATCCTCTTCCTGACGATGCTGACCGTCTGCTCGGCGACCTACGACGGCGCGTCGCTGGTCAAGGATTATTTCGGCTGGGAAAGCGGCACGACCCCATTCCGGATTTTCGCCGCGCTCCTGCTCTCCGCAATCGTGATCACAAGCATCTCCGTCTGGCATTACCGGCGAAACAAATCCTGATCGGAGATGGAACGAATATCCTATTCGCCCGAAACGCTTTTTCACGTCCTGACCCATTTCGAAACGGCGGACGAAGCCCTGCGCGACAGCCTGCGCCGGGCGGGATTTACCGACGAGGCGATCGACGGCCAGCTACGCATGCCCGGGTCCAAATTCCTCCGCACTTTCGCCCTTTCTCCGCAGGAAGCCGTCGCACGGCTGCAACGGGATTTCCCCGAATCTTTCACCGCCCTGCACCCCGGAACCGACGGCCGGGTGCGCCTGTCGTTCCGCTACGACGCACCCGTCGGAACGAGCGGACTGGCGGCAGACGCGGAGCTGACGCCCGCCGAGCGGGCTGCTGTTCGCAACATCCTGCGCAACGGATGCCCTGTCCGCACGGTCCGCACCTCCCGCACGATCTCCACCGGAGCCTGCTAACTGATCCTCGAACGCACCGGGGAGGCCGGGTATGCCCTGCGCACGCTCTTTCCCGGGGAACTCGCCCCTCCCCTTCCCCTGCCGGGCCAAGTCCCCGATCCTTTCTGGGCGACGCATCTCCTCATCGAATTCAACTGAATCCGGCTGCAACCGGGGGCGGCATGCGCACCGGTTCCGAACCCGTTTTCCAAACAATGCGGGACAGATGCCGTGCATCGTGAAACAGATTTTTGATTTTAAGCCGGAGAGTTCCGTATATCGTGAAGAACGGGGCGCATGGATAGTACCTCAAGTACATTCCATTCGCCCCGTTCGAGGGATGTGCGGAAATAGCCGCTTACAAATCGGAAATCAAACCAGACCGGAGAATCCCATAAACGCCATGGCCAGAATCCCGGCCGTGATCAGCGCGATGGGAATGCCCTTGAACGCCTTGGGCACGTCCTCGAAATCGAGACGCTCGCGAATACCTGCGAAGAGCACCAGCGCGAGGGCGAAACCGAGGGCCGTGGCCACCGAATAAGTGACGCTCTGCAACAGGTTGAACTCCTTCTGGATCATCAGGATCGCGACGCCCAGCACGGCGCAGTTAGTGGTGATCAGGGGCAGGAAGATGCCCAACGCCTGATAGAGCGACGGCGAGAGCTTCTTGAGCATGATCTCGACCATCTGCACGAGGGCCGCAATCACGAGGATGAAGACGATCGTCTGCATATAGACGATGTCCAGCGGCACGAGCACATAGGTCTGAATCAGCCACGCCACGACGGCCGCAATGGCCATCACGAAGGTTACGGCAGCTCCCATACCCAGCGAAGTCTCGACTTTCGACGACACGCCCAGAAAGGGGCAGATGCCGAGGAACTGCGCCAGCACGACGTTGTTGACGAAGATGGCGCCGATGATGATTGCAAAATAGGAAAGCTCCATAACTATTTCTTGGCTAATTTGTTAAACAATACCATCAGATAGCCCAGCACCAGGAATGCCCCCGGGGCCAGCACGAAGATCAGCGGCGCAACGTCCGCAAAGCCGAGGTTGACGCCGAAGATGGCGCCGCTGCCCAGGATCTCGCGCACGGCGCCGATCACAGTCAGCGCCAGCGTGAAGCCCAGGCCGATGCCCACGCCGTCGAGGATCGAATCCAGCGGGGAGTTCTTCGAAGCGAAGGCCTCGGCGCGGCCGAGGATGATGCAGTTCACCACGATCAGCGGGATGAAGACGCCCAGCGCTCCGTACAGCGCCGGCACATAGGCCTGCATCAGCATCTGGATGATCGTCACGAACGAGGCGATCACGACGATGAACGCCGGGATGCGGACCTTGTCGGGAATGATGTTCTTGATCAGCGAAATCACAAGGTTCGACATGATCAGCACGGCCATCGTCGCCAGCCCCATGCCCATGCCGTTTTCGGCCGAAGTCGTCGTACCCAGCGTGGGGCACATGCCCAGCACCAGCACGAACGTCGGGTTGTTCTTGACGATGCCGCTCGATATAATTTGCAGTTTATTCATTTTGACCTCCTTCCTGAGCCGCAGGCTCGTTGGTTTGTCCGGCGGCGGCCGTCGCTCCGGACGCCGTGTCGGTCGGGGCTTCGCCCGTCGCCACGCTCTTGTAAGCCATCCACGCGCGGTTGATCGCGTCGACATAGGCGCGCGACGAGATCGTTGCGGCGGTCAGCGCATCGACGTCGCCGCCATCCTTCGTCACGGCCAGCTTGCCGTCGACGAGCTTCTTCGATTCGAGTTTCCGGCCCTTGACGCTCGCAAGCAGGACGTTGCCCTCGTCGGCCATCTTGGTACCGAGACCCGGAGTCTCGGTCTGCTCCAACACGTTGACGTTCACTACTTCGCCCTCGGGCGTGAAGCCCACCATCAGGCGCACCACGCCGCCGAAGCCCTGCTTGGTCATCGACTGCACGGCATAACCGCTCACGCTGCCCCCGGCCGTCGCCGTGTAAACCGTGATCGGCATGTCGTCGATGGTCAGCTCCTCGGTCGTCGTGGCGTCGAACGCCGGGAGCACCTCGTTCAGGGCCGCCAGCGTCGCGGCTTCCTTGGCCGCCGCGATCGGCTCCACGGTAATCATATTGACGAAGCCCACTCCGGCCGAAGCCACGAGGGTGATGCCGAAGAGGACGGCCGTCATGTTCAAAAGTGTACTTTTCATGCTGTCACCTCCTCTTATTTCACGCCGAAGCGCTTGGGTTTGACATATTTGTTGATCAGGGGCACGCAGGCGTTCATAATCAGGATCGCAAACGACATGCCCTCGGGATAAGCGCCCCACAGACGGATGCACATGGTGATCAGTCCGATTCCCACGGCGAAGATCACGCCGCCCCGAACGGTCATCGGCGAGGTCGAATAGTCCGTGGCCATGAAGATCGCACCTAACATCGCGCCGCCCGCAAGGACATGGAATATACCGGCCCTCCACGCAGTCCCGAAGAGGTATCCCAGTTTATAACCGGCCGAACAGGTTCCGTCGGCAGCCTGCGGAAGCGCGTCGAACGACACGGAGCACATCGCAACCACCCCGGCGAACACAGCCATCGTCGCGAGCACCGTCACGGGAATGTGCCACGTGATCACGCGCCGCCACAGCAGGTAGACGAATCCGCACAGCAAGGCCGCAGCGGCCACCTCGCCCAGCGAACCGGGGATGTTGCCCAGCAGCATCTCCTGCACGCCGATGGCGCCGGGACCCGCCAGCCCCTGCTTCACGGCCGCCAGCGGCGTGGCGCCCGACAGAACGTCGAACGAGCCGTTCACGGGCAGCGGCCAGGTGGTCATCTGCACCGGATAGGCGATCAGCAGGAACACGCGTCCCACCAGCGCGGGGTTGAAGGGGTTCTTGCCCAGGCCGCCGAAGGTCATTTTGGCGACGGCGATGGCCACGAAGGCGCCCATCACGACGATCCACCAGGGAATCGACGCCGGAAGGTTGAAGGCAAGCAGCACGCCCGTCACCACGGCCGACCAGTTGCCGACGGTAGTCGCACCGCGGACCATGAATTTCTGAATCAGGTACTCGATCACCACGCACGACACCACGGAAAGGGCCGTAACGCGCAGCACGTCCAGTCCGAAGACCACCGTCGACACGACCAGCGCGGGCATCAGCGCGATCACGACGTCGCGCATGATCCGGGTCGTCGACTGGGCCGTCTGCACGTGGGGTGCGGGAGCCACAATGAGTTTATTAGCCATATCTATACTGTTTTTCATTTACTTTTTAGGTGCAGCCGCTGCTCGTGCGCGGATCAGGCCCATCACGGTCTGCTTGCCGAGGCGCACCCAGTCCAGCAGCGGCAGATAGGCCGGACACGTCGACTGGCAGCAGCCGCACTCGATGCACGAGGTGATCATCAGCGCTTCCAGTTCGTCCCAGCCCTTCTTCTGGGTCATCTTCGAGAGGTAATAGGGTTCCAGTCCCATCGGACAGGCGGAGACGCACTTGGCGCACTTGATGCACTGCGTCGCCTCGCGGCGCTGTGCGTCGCGGCCCGACATGACGGTGATGCCCGAGCAGCCCTTCGTCACGGGCGAGTCGAGGTTCACCATCGCCCGGCCCATCATCGGACCGCCGTTGATCACCTTGCCCGCATCCCCGGGAAGGCCGCCCGCGGCCTCGATCAGCGCCGAGATCGGCGTACCCATGCGGGTCAGCAGGTTCTTCGGCTCCTTCACGCTCTTGCCCGTGACGGTCACCACCCGCTCGATCAGCGGTTTGTTCTTCAGCACGGCCTGATAGACGGCAACGGTCGTCGAGGCGTTGCACACCACGGCCCCCACGTCGATCGGCAGCGCGGGCGGAGGCGGAACCTGACGGCCCATGACGGCTGCGATCAGCTGCTTCTCACCCCCCTGCGGGTACATCACCTTCAGGGGTACGACCTCGATGCCCTTGTATCCGGCGGCGATCTTCGTCAGATGCGCGATCGCGTCGGGTTTGTTGTTCTCGATGCCGATATAGGCTTTCCCGACGCCCACGGCCTTCATCAGAATCGTGACGCCGACGACCAGTTCCTCGCCGTGCTCCAGCATCGTGCGGTGGTCCGACGTAAGATAGGGTTCGCACTCCACGCCGTTGATGATGACGCACTCGGCCTTCTTTCCGGGAGGAACCGAGAGTTTCACGTGCGTGGGGAACGTCGCTCCGCCCATGCCGACGATGCCGGCGTCCTTGATCTTGGCGATGATCTCCTGCGCCGAGAAGGAGCAGACCTTCACCAGCGCCTCCGAACGGTCGATGCCCTCGGCCCAGTCGTCGCCCTCGCGCTTGATGGTGATCATCATCTGGCGCAGGCCCTGGCCGTTGACGACCATATCGACAGCCGTCACCGTACCCGAAATCGGGGAGTGGATGTTCGCCGACATGAAACTGCCGGCTTCGGCGATGAGCTGGCCCGTGAGCACCCGATCGCCTTTGGCGACCTTGGCCACCGCCGGGGCGCCGATGTGCTGTGCGAGGGGAATCGTCACCACATCGGGCAGCGGCAGCACCTCGATCGGTTTGGCGCAGCTCAACTTATTTTCCGACGGATGGACTCCGCCCATTGGAAATGTCTTCATAGTTGGAATTCCTTTTTTACGATTCTTTGTTAGCGGCGGGCGCTGCCGGAGCCTTCGGGGCTTTGGGCAGCGGGTCCATGCCGACGAGCCGGATGGCTCCCGTAGGACATTCGTTCACACACTTGCGGCACAGTTTACACTTCTGCGGGTCGATGTAGGCGAGGTTGTTCTCCACGGTGATGGCATCGAAGGCGCATACTTTCACACACTTGCCACAGCCGATACATCCGGCCTTGCAGGCCTTCATCACCACGGCGCCCTTGTCCTTCGACACGCACGACACGTACACCGCACGGTTCTTGGGCCATTTCTTCCGCAGTTCGATGATCATTTTCGGACATGCCTTCACGCAGGCGCCGCAGGCCGTGCACTTGTCGTCGTCGTCCTCCGGAAGTCCCGTTTCCGGGTTGATGTGAATGGCGTCGAAGGCGCAGACCGCGACGCAGTCACCGAAGCCCAGACAGCCGAACGCGCAGCCCGTCTCGCCCACATAGAGCGACGAAGCCACGGCACACGACTTGGCCCCGTTGTACTCGTTGGTGCGGGGACGCTTCTCGCACGTGCCGCCGCAGCGGACGGTCGCCACCTCGGGCTGCTTTTCGGCAGCGGCCTTTCCGAGGTATGCAGCCACGGCTTTCATACAGTCGCCGCCGCCCACGGGGCAGAAGAGCGCCGAGATGTCGTCGCGCTTCACGAGCGCGTCGGCCATACCCCGGCATCCTGCGAATCCGCAGCCGCCGCAGTTGGCCCCGGGGAGCATCTTCTCCACCTCGTCGATCCGCGGGTCCTCCTCGACCCGGAATTTCCGGGCCACGAAATAGAGGATTACCGCCGAGAACACTCCCAGCGCACACAGCGTCAGGATCGTGTAAAGTAATACTTCCATCAGATTTTTGTTATTGTAAATTGAATTGTGTGTTCGATTTTCCGCCGAAAGAGCCACAGCGCGAAATAATAAACGCCCACGCCCGCAATAGCGGCGAGGGCGCCCGCACCTTCGCTCCATCCGGCGACGGCGATCGTCCCGACCAGAACGGCCAGCAGGACGGCCAGCGCACCGACATAGGCCAGCACGACGGCGCGTACGCCGGCACTCCGCCGCACGCCGACCATCACCTCCCTGCCGGCGGCATACTGCCCGGCCTCGGGGGTCGCCACGGCGACGATCTTGTCCTGCGCCTCGGCCAGGCCGCACGCCTGGCGGGCCTTGCAGGTTCCGCAGGCGCTCCGGGAGGTGATCCTCACATAGACCGTGTCGCGCTCCGTACGTTCCACCACGCCGCAGTGTTCGATCAAATCCGCCACGCCCTAATCTCCGTATTTGTTGGTGAGGGGCATCAGCCGCTCATGTCCGAACGTGCACGACGAGAGCCGCAGCACGGGCGGAAACTGGTAGCGTTTCTTCTCGTTGCGCATGATCATGCCGTGGATTTTCTCCACCACCTCCGAGTCGAAGCCCGCGTTGACGATCTCCTCGCGGTGCTGCCCCTCCTCGATCATGCGGAACAGGATGGCGTCCACCACCTCGTAGGGCGGCAGAATGTCGCTGTCCTTCTGTCCGGGATGCAGTTCCGACGAAGGTTCCTTGGTCAGGATGCTTTCGGGAATCGGGTTGCCCTGCGTCCGGTTGATATAGCGTGCCACGTCGTACATTTCGCTCTTGTAAAGGTCGCCCGTGGGGCTGAAAGCGCCTGCCGTGTCGCCGTACAGGGTGCAGAGCCCCAGTGCGTTCTCGCTCTTGTTCGAGGAGTTCAGCAGGATGTAGTCCGTCTTGTTCTGGAGGGCCATCAGCAGCACCGTGCGGATACGCGTCTGGATATTCTCCTCCGTGGCGTCGAACTCCGTGCCGCCGATGACCGGCTTGAGGGTGTTCACCACGCTGGTATAGATTTCCGAGATCGGAATGACGTTGTATTCGATGCCGAGGTTGCGCGCCAGCTCCTTGGCGTCCTCCACCGACTCGAGGGACGAGAAGGGCGAGGGCATCAGCAGCGCGCGGACATTCTCCGCCCCCAGCGCATCGGCGGCGATCGAGGCCACCACGGCCGAGTCGATGCCGCCCGAAAGGCCGATCGAAGCCTTCCGGTAGCCGTTCTTGCGGAAGAAGTCCCGCAGTCCGCAGCGTGCCGCCTCGTAGACCAGACGCGTGCGGTCGTTGTAGGTCGAGGGGATCGAGATCGGCCGGGCGGACGCCTTCGTATCGAAAATCTGGAAATCCTCCTCGAAATTCTTCATCATCAGCACCAGTTCGCCGCGGCTGTTCAGCGCGCCCGACGTGCCGTCGTAGACGATGTCGGTCGAACCGCCCACCTGATTGACCAGCACGAGGTTCTTGCTCTCGACGAAAGCCAGGTTGCGCATCATCTCGTAACGGTAGGTCATGGTTCCCTTGCCGTATTTGCGGGCGTTGATCGAGATGACCGTTTCGACCGACTGGTCGAAGTCGCGCTCGCGGCTCAAATCGTCGCCCACGATGATCGCGCACTTATGCCCCTTGATCGTGGCGTATTCATAGCCTTTCGAAGGGACCAGGAAACCCATTTCACGGCGCGCCGTGATGTATTTCTTGCCGATGTAGCGCAGCACCTTGCGGTCCTGGATCAGCGCCGCGGCGCTGATCGTGCCGTCCGCCGTGAGGATCGGAAGACCGACGATGGCGGCGATGCCGTCGCAGCACGAGGCTATTTCGACCAGAGCGTCCTCGCAGAGTTCGAGGAAGGTCGTCTTGCGCAGCAGGTCGAAGGCGGGGGTTCCGCTCACGGCCTGTTCGGCGAAAATCACCAGGTCGGCATGCTGCGCTTTCGCCTTGTGAATGGAGTCGATGATCTTCGAGGCATTGCCGTCCACGTCTCCGATCGTGTAATTCAGCTGAGCTATGGCTATTTTCATGCGAATAATTTAAGTCCGGAAATTACAACTTTGCAAAGTTAAGGATTATTTGCAAAAGTCGGAAAGATTTTCGATGTTAATAAATTAACATTCCCGCATTTACAAAAATATTTAAAAACAAAAAAGCTCCCGGTTTTCCGGAAGCCTTTTCGCTGTTCGTATCGTCTCTATTCCTGCGTTTCGTCGGGATCGGCGACGAGGATGCGGCCGCAGTATTCGCAGATGATGATCTTCTTGCCCTGGCGGATGTCTACCTGACGCTGGGGCGGGATGCGGTTGAAGCAGCCTCCGCAGGCGTCGCGCTTGACGGTCACCACCGCCAGTCCGTTGCGGACGTTGCGGCGGATACGGTCGTAAGCCGCCAGCAGACGCTCGTCAATCTTCTCCTTGACACGCTCGCCCTGTGCGGCGTATTCCGCCACCAGCGGAGCCGTCTCGGCCTCGATGCCCTCCAGTTCGGCCTTCTTGGCCGCGAGGTCGGCAGCGCGCTCTACGGAGAGGTTCTCGGCCTCCTCCAGCTGGAGTTTCTTGGCCTTCACGCCGGCGGAATACTCCTTCAGGCGCTTCTCGGCCAGCTCGATTTCAAGCTCCTGATACTCGATCTCCTTGGTGATGGCGTCGAACTCGCGGTTGTTGCGCACGTTGTTCTGCTGCTCCTTGTAGTTGCCGATCATAATTTTAGCCTGGTCCACCTCGCGCTTGCGCTGCTTGGTCAGCGTGTTCAGCTCCTCGATCTCGGCGTTGATGTGTTCGATGCGGGTCTTCATCCCGGCCATCTCATCCTCGAGGTCCTGAACCTCGAGAGGCAGTTCGCCTTTCACCTTGTTGATTTCGTCGATCTTGCTGTCGATCTTCTGCAGCTCATAGAGCGCCATGATCTTCTCCTGCATCGAATAATCGACGTCGGCCGTCTTCTTTTGCGTTGCCATATGTTGTCTTTATAGTTTAGACTTAAACCAGATAGTTTACCGGATTGCGCGAGCGTTCACTCTTGCGAACCGCAAAGGTACATAAATTTTTCGATAAAATATCAAATATTAATTGAATTGCGCAATATTCGCTTTCGAAATGACCTATATCCGCCACCGTGAGGGCCTTGTCGGGCGCCATGAAGTCGTTGTACTTCATGTCGGCGGTGATGTAGATGTCGGCCCCGGCACGGCGCGCTTCGCCGATCAGCGAGGCCCCGGCCCCGGTGCAGACCGCCACGCGGCGCACCCCGGATGTCGCTATGTCACTGTACCGTATGACGCTCACCTCAAGCCGCCGTTGGATGATCCGCATAAACTCCACGGTGTCAACAGCTTCCGGCAGTTCGCCCACGACGCCGAACCCCGCGCCGTCCCCGGTCTCCGAAGGCTGGAGAACCCGAAGGTTCCCCACGCCCAGCATTTCGGCCAGCCGCCAGCTCATGCCCCCGGGGGCGCTGTCGAGGTTGGTGTGGCAGGCGTAGAGCGCGATCCGGCTGCGGATGGCCCGCTCGACGCACCGCTCGACGGGATCGGCCGAGTTGAACCGCTTGAGCGCGCGGAAGACGATCGGATGATGCGTGATCACCAGATCGCACCCTTCGGCTTCGGCCTCGTCCAGCACCTCTTCGGTAACATCCACGGCCAGCAGGGCCTTGTGCACCTCGTCGTCGGGGCGGCCGACGATAAGTCCCGCATTGTCATACGATTCCTGCCACTCAAGTGGGGCAAAGCGTTCGATGACGTCGGTTATTTGTCTGATAATCATATGAGTTAATTATATTACACAGCATTCAGGAGTTCTTCGCCGCCTGCACCTGCGCTTTTAGCCGGTCTGTCGCTTCGCGGCATTACGCCCCGCCGAGGCGGGGGCTTGCGAAGACGGCGGCACACCGTGAATACGCCCGGTAAAGCCGCGAATCCTTGAACAATACCCCGCGCGGATCGAGAACGTCTTTACGGACAATGCTCAAAATAAGGATTGTTCGTAAAACGCGAACAGCTCTTTGGTTTCGGCCTCCTCCTTCTTGCGGCGGGGCCTGCGGACGTTGCGTTTGACGGCAGGCTGCGCCGAGGAATCCCCGGCGGCATCGTCCGACGATTCGTCGATCTTCACCACGGCCTTGGCCCGGTGGCGGCGCACGGGCGTTTCGGCGGCGGCAGCGGTATCAGCGGCGGCAGCAGCGGAGGCATCGGCATCGGTCATGTCGGCATCCGAAGCAGTCACGATCTCACCCTCCCCGGCTTTCAGGTCCTCGCGAACCTCGACCAGCAGGGCGCGGATACGCTGCAACCGCTCCATCAGTTCGGCATCACGGTCCACGCCGCTCTCGGAGGGCGCCTTCCGGAGCGCCTTCTTGGCTCCTTCGAGCGTCATGCCGCGCTCCTTGACCAGGTGGTAGATCATCTTGAGGTTCTCGACGTCCTCCGGCGAGAAGAGGCGGTTGCCTTTCTTGTTGCGCTTGGGGCGGAGAATGCTGAACTGCGACTCCCAGTGGCGGATCAACGACGTGTTGACGTCGAACATCTCGGCCACCTCGCCCATCGAATAAAAAAGTTTATCGGCCATATCTATTGTTTTATAATTCGCAATGAGTTGGGATACAGGTTATTCACCCGTGCGCCGATCCGTTTGGCGAATCCCAGCGCACGCCCCCGCGAGCAGACGAGGTTCATCCCCTCGGCCAGCCCTCCGGCAGCGATGTCCTGCCGGCGCAGGAAGCGCAGCGTCTCTTCGTCGTCCAGTTCCGCCGCAGGCAGCGCCCCGCGGTTCAGCCCATCGAAAAAAGCCAGCGCGGGATCGGGTTTCAGCACCCCCTTGAACACCTGCCCCAACGCCACGCCCGAATAGATCACGGGCAACGCCTCGGAGAGCGTCCGCACGGCGTCGGCCTGCGCGGCGTACCATGCATAGCAGGTGTCGGCCACCGCTGCGAAGCGCATACCGCCGGGATTCCGCACCCAGCGGGCCAGTTCGCCGGCGGTCTTCCGGTCTACGGCCGCAAATACCGTGCGACGCGCCTTCGGCGCGCGCACGCGCCCCCCGGCGTCGAACGATTTGCGGGCCACGGCGGCGAAGAACCCTTCGCCGCAGGTCCGGTGGGGATAGAACCGGAACGTGCGGAACGCTCCGACACGCCCGCAAACGATGCCCCACGCATCTTCCACAGCCGTTTCTTCCGACTCGGCGATCTCGTCGCCGGCCCACGCCGCCATCCGCTCCAGCGCGCCTTCGTCCTCGTCGCGGTTGAACGTGCAGGTGCTGTAAACGAGCGTGCCGCCCGGCCGCAGCGCCCGCCACGCCTCGCGCAGGATTTCATCCTGCCGCGCAGCGCACTGTTTCACGTTGCCTTCGCTCCATTCGCCGCGGGCGTCGGGGTCCTTGCGGAACATCCCCTCGCCCGAGCAGGGGGCATCGACGGCCACCACGTCGAACCACGCCTCGAAATCGCCCAGCGCACGCGGCTCGCAGGTCGTGACGGCCACGTTGCCCGTGCCCCACTTGCGCACGTTGTCCGCCAGCACCGAGGCGCGGCGGCGGTCGATCTCGTTGGCGACGACCAGCCCGTCGGGTCCGGCCAGCGAGGCGTAGAGCGTCGTCTTGCCGCCCGGAGCTGCACACAGGTCGAGGATGCGCGCCCCTTCGGTGCGGACCGCAGCGAGCAGGTGTCCCACGAACTGCGACGAAGCCTCCTGGACATAGTAGGCCCCGGCATGGAAGTCGGGATCGAGCGTGAAGGAGGGACGCACGGCAAGGTAACGCCCGTCGCGGCTCCACGGCACGCGCCCGGCGATCGCCAGGGCGGGAAGCCCCGCAGCCTCCGGAACGGGAAGCCCGGCGTCAGGTCCGGCGGAAACCGTTTCCGCCCCGGTCTTGGCAGGGTTCAGCCGCACCGATACCGGTGGCTCCGCGTCGAGCGCCGCGCAGAGGGCCGCGCCCTCCGTCCCGCCGAGGTCGCGCAGGACCCGCTCCACGAATTTCGCAGGCAGCGTCATGCGCTATTTCTTCGCTTTGAGCGCGTCGAGGCGCGCGCAGATCCGTTCCAGCACCGCAGGGTTCGAGACGAAATCCTCGTGGTCCTTGTCCACGACGAGCACCTCGCCCTCGTAAATGGTGTCGATCCAGTGGTTGTATTTGTTGTTCAGCCGCTTGAGGTACAGTTCGTCGATGTTCATCTCGTACTCGCGGCCGCGCTTGCGGATCTGCGAAATGAGCGTCGGGACGCTCGCCTTGAGGTAGATCAGCAGGTCGGGTTTGGGAATGAGCGTCGTCACCAGCCGGAAAATCTTCATGTAGGTCTCGATGTCGCGCGTGGCCATCAGCCCCATTTCATGCAGGTTGTCGGCGAAGATGTGCGCATCCTCGTAGATCGTGCGGTCCTGGAAGATCACCCCCGACTTGCAGTCGGAGATCATGCCCATCGTCTGCTGGATGCGGCTCCCGAGGAACGAAATCTGAAGATTGAACGCCCAGCGGTTCATATCCTCGTAGAAGTCGCCGATATAGGGATTGTCGCACTCCTCGAGGTAGCACTTGGCGTCGTAGCGCTTCGTAAGGATCTGGGTAAGCGTCGTCTTGCCGCTCCCGATGTTTCCGGCTATGGCTATGTACATGGCAGTATAGGTGTTATTTTACGTTTCTCATTCGTTTTCCGGTCTCCGAAGCGCATATCCCGCCGCCTTCGGCCTCGTTTTACAAGCCTGACTCCACCCGGCTAAAAGCCGGGATTCAGGGGCGATGCAAAGTCACTGCATCCGGACTCAATTCCACGCTTCCATTCCCAAAAGCCGTTTCTTAAACGGCCCTCGGGTGGGGCTTCTCGCAGCGCGGCCAAAATGCGGACAGACAGCCTCAAAGGGTCTGTTCGGTCTGAAAAGCCAGTATCTCGTCGGCCACGCGGCGGTCGTTCACCAGCCGCGGAACCTTGTTTTTACCCCGCGCGCGCATCCACGCGAGGAACCGCCCCCGCTCCACGACCGTCAGGCGCTGGCGTTCGAGCGTGGTCCGCCGCTTGGCGTCGTAGTCCGAATTGACGGCCCGCAACTCCCCGTCGAGCGCCTCGGCGAAACGTTCGAGGCTGTCCGGCTCGCGTTCGAACTCCACGATCCACTCGTGCGCGCCCCGTTCGCGGAGCGACATGTAGCACGGCGCGACGCTGTATTCGCTCACGACGGCCCCCGTCTTCCGGCAGGCGGCCAGCAGCGCATGCTCGGCGTTGTCGACGATCAGCTCCTCGCCGAAAACGTTGATATACTGCCGCGTGCGGCCCGCGAAGCGGATGCGGTAGGGATTCGTCGAGGTGAATTCCACCGTGTCGCCGATCTCGTAACGCCACAGGCCGTTGTTCGAGGTGATCAGCACGGCGTAGACCTTGCCGCACTCCACGCCTTCGAGCGGCACGATCTGCGTCCCGCTGCGGAACTCGAAGAAGGTTCCGTAATCCAGCATCAGCAGCATGTCGCTGCGCGACGGGTCGTCGGCCATGGCGAAGAATCCCTCCGAAGCGTTGTAGGTCTCCATGTATTTCATCTTCTCCGAAGGGATCAGCTCCTCGAACGACGTCCGGTAGGGCGCGAACTCCACGCCTCCGTGGGCGAACATCTCCAGCCCGGGCCACACCTCCAGCAGATTTTTCCGGCCCGTATACTCCAGCACGCGGCGCATCAGCGCGAGGTTCCATGACGGGACGCCCGCAAAGGCCGTGATCGGTTCGCCGACGCACTGGCGGCAGATGGCGGCGCACTTCTCGTCGAAATCGGGAATGATCGCCGTCTCGGTCCGCGGCGCCCGGAACCAGCCGCTCCAGAAGGTCGTCTCGTGGATCAGCAGCGCCGAGAGGTCGCCGACCAGGTTGCGGCCCTCGCGGCTGCACGACCCGCCGAGCGTCAGGGTCTTGCCCTCGAAAACGCGGGTCTTCGGATTGTTGGCCGAAAAGACCGTCGCCACGTCGCGCATGCCCAGCGTATGGTTCCACCACAGCGACTCCATCGTCACGGGAATGTATTTGCTCCTGTCGGAGGTCGTGCCCGACGAACGGGCGAACAGCGACACCCGACCCGGAGCCGTGACGCTCCGCACGCCCTCCATCATCCGTTCGATATAGGGCTTGAAGGTCTCGTAGTCGAAAGTCTCCACCTGCGACTGGAACCGCTCCACCGAACGGATATGCCGCAGGTCGTAGCGGTCGCCGAACTCCGTGAAGCGTCCCCGGCGCAGCAGCTGCCGGAACATCCGCGCCTGCGTCTCGACAGGACGGCGGCGAAAACGGTCGATGGCCCGCTCGCGCTGCGAGAACCAGGCTTTGAGAATTATGTTTCGAAAAGACATGATGCGCTGCAATTCAGAATTGTGGATTCTGAATTGTGAATTCTTAATTAAAGTAATACCCTACCTTCCCCACCGAACCGGGCATGGCGAAGACCACCACGCGGTCGTAGGGGATTATTTCCATGTTGTCGACGGCGATGAAAACCTTGTCGCCGCGGACGATGCCGCCGATGATCGTATCCTCCGGCAGCCCGAGGTCCTTGATCCGCACCTTCGTGGCCGGGGAGTTGGGTTTCACGATGAACTCCAGCACCTCGGCGTCGCTCCCCGTCAGGCATTTGATGGCCTGCACGTCGGTCGACATCGTGAAGCGGAAAATGTTCGACGCGGTCACCAGCTTCTTGTTGATGATCGTGTCGATGCCGATCGACTCGGCGAGGTTTATGTAATTGAGATTCTCGACCTCGGCGATCACCTTCTTGACCCCCATGCGCTTGGCGAGCATCGCCGCCAGGATGTTGGTCTCGCTGCGCCCCGTCACGGCAACGAAGGCGTCCATGTTCGAAAGCCCCTCCTCCATCATCGCCTCGGTGTTGCGGCCGTCCTCGTTGATGATCAGCGTCTTGTCGAGCGTCTCGGCCAGCCGGTAGGCCTTCTCGGCGTTGTAGTCGATCAGTTTGATGTTCACCTCGTCCTGCAACTCGGTGGCGATGCGGATGCCGATGCGCGAACCGCCGAGGATCATCATGTTCTTGATCTCGATGTTCGACTGGCCCGAAAACTCCATCACCTCCCGCACGGCGTCCTGACGCGCGATGACATAGATCACGTCGCCCTCCATGAACTGTTCGCCCTCGCGCGGAATGATCGTCTGCCCGCCGCGCGTGATGGCCACCGTGCGGTAGCTCAACGGGGCCTGGTCGTCGTCGAAGCCCGTAAGCACCTCCCCCACCAGCGGCGAGGCCGGTTCGAGGCGGAAAACCACGAGCGAGAGTTTGCCGCTCGAAAAATCGACGTACTCCGTGGTCGAAGTGTGTCCCAGCAGGTTGATCACCTCGCGGGCCGCGACCTTCTCGGGGTAGAACAGGTAGTCGATGCCCATGTCGATGAACATCTCCTTGTTGTTGGGTTCGAGGTATTCGTTGTTGTCGATGCGGGCGATGGATTTCCGCGCACCGAGCTTCTTGGCCAGCATCGCCGCCACGACGTTGTCGTTCTCCTCGTGGTTGACGGCGATGAACAGGTCGCATTTGCGCACCGAAGCCTCGCGCAGCACGGCGAAGGTCGTCGAGTCGCCCTCGACGGTGATCACGTCGGCCAGACTGCCCACCTCGGAGAGCAGCTTCTGGTCGCTGTCGATGATGGTGATGTCGTGGCCGTTGCCGCTGAGCATACGGGCCAGGTGACTGCCCATCTCGCCGGCACCCGCTATCACGATTTTCATAGTTGCGTCTGTTTAGTCAGCACAATACGTCGCCCGGAAGGTCCGGGCAACATTTTTGCAATTTATCTTACAAATGTATACATTTGTCCCCGAAACCCCAAATTTCGGGTAGTAAAAAAACGGAATCCTATGCCAACGTGGTTAATCCTCCTGCTTTGCGCCATACTCGCCGTCGGGCTGTTCGTACTGGGCATGTCCCTCACGCTGATGATCAAGGGGCACAACATCGACTCGGAAATATCGACCAATAAAAACATGCAGAAACTCGGCATCAAATGCGCCGTGCACGAGACGCGCGAAGCGGACGGCGGGGCCGACTGCTCCGACGGACAGGGCGTCGCGGGCTGCTCGGGCAACTGCGGCGCCTGCGACATCGAGCATATCAGCAAGAATTCATAGGAGAGACCCGAAAAGCAGACAGGCATTCGCCGGTCCGATCCCGGCCAACCGCTGCTGCAAATACCGCCGCAGGCGGCAGAGGCGACGATCGAACGCAACCGGCGCAGAACGAAAACCGGCTCGCAAAACCACCTATATCTTCGAGAACTTCGACCGGCAGACGAACCACGGATTGCGGAGGTCCTCCTCGTTGTAGAGCAGCTCCCGGCCGTCGGGAAGCGTGCGGGTGCTGCCGCCGGCCTCGGCGAGAATCAGCTCCCCCGCCGCCGTGTCCCACTCGTAGGTGTGCGTCGTGCGGACGTAGTAGTCGACGCGGCCTTCGGCCAGCAGGCAGAATTTGTAGGAACTGCCCTGCTCGACGATCTCCAGATCGGGGTGCCGCTCGCGAAGGCGGGCGACATGCTCACGGGTCTCGGGCGTCTGGTGCGAACGCGAAAGGGCCACGCGCGGATGGTCGTGGCGCCCCTCCCCGGCCAGCGGCAGCGGCGTCCAATTGCGGACGATCTCGTCGTAGGTATACTCCGCGGCGGCGTCCGGCGCGATATGCTCCTTGAGGTACGAACCCGAATCGCGGCCCGCAATGTACATCTTTTCGAAATAGGGAACATAAATAACCGCCCCCATGCAGACGTTATTCTCCATCAGGGCGATGTTGACCGTAAATTCGTTGTTGCCTTTGATAAATTCGACCGTGCCGTCCAGCGGATCGACCAGCCAGTAAAGCTCCCAGTTGCGGCGTTCTTCGTAGCGCATCTCCCGACCCTCTTCCGAAAGGATCGGGATACGTGTGGGACCGAGGTACTCGCGGATGGTCTTGTGCGCGACGCGGTCGGCCAGCGTGATCGGGGTTTTGTCGTCTTTGAGACTTATATCGTAATCGTCGAGATTCTTGTAAACGCGCATGATCGAGGCTCCGGCTCTGACTGCCGCATTGAAAAGCGGCGGCAGCAGATACATTCTCACCTTGTCGTTAATCATCGTAACTCGTATTTTGGGATCGGTAATTTTTATTGCCATGGTAAAGGTAACAAGAATTTATGATAACGAAAAATTTTCAGTGCCTTAATAGTGTCCGAAAAGGCGTCTCCATGCCGTGAGGCCTCCCGGGGGCGAAAAGGCCGTTCCGCCCG
>ENA-UONQ01000847-UONQ01000847.1-human-gut-metagenome-genome-assembly--contig:-CS26-NODE-847-length-32743-cov-6.138614_pt1 | contig 32743 bp, 29 predicted proteins | sample MGYA00242460_ERZ724007 | MGnify/ENA metagenome assembly ERZ724007
CCATAATTTCCGCTCCTGCCTTCAGCTCTTCAACAGCAACTGCCACATTATCCTGATCCTTGATTTTCACGTATAAACGTGCCATAAGGCTTCCTCCTTTTCTCCCTTTGCGGGCTTCATACACTTAAACCGATTCATAAAGCTCCCGCATCTTCTTTCCGCAGAACTCCGCATTTTCCGGTGTCGTATTTTCCAGGGTTCCATAAATAAACGGCTTTTCCTTTTTAATATACTGCATAATCGGTGTGAAATCCATCTCTCCCGTGCCTGCTCCCACAGCTTTTAAGCCATATCCTTCCTGAACACGGACAAAATCTTTAAAATGAACCATTGCAATATCCGGTCCCAGAAGCTCCAGAGCCTCTGCGAATACCTCATCCCTGTGATTCACATTTTCCAGATCCAGAAGATTAACCGGATCAAACAGAATCTGAAGATTGTGAGAACCAATCTCATCCAGTACAATCCGGGCCCGCTTTGCATTGTAAACAATATGGCGTGCCACCGGTTCAATGGCAAGAATCACTCCGAACTGCTCTGCGCATCGAACCACCGGCTTCAGATTGCGGATAAAGAGGGCAAGCGCCTCCTCAGAACGACATTCCGGACAATACCGGTACTCTGCATTAGGAGCCCCTGTCTCAGTTCCCACCATGCCGCAGCCCAGCAGGGAAGCAAACCGGATATGGGAATAGTATTTTTCCAGAGAAGCGCGAATCACTGCTTCATCTGGGTGGGCCAGATTCAGATAATTGCCAAGAACAGCAATATCCATCTCATTTTTCTCAAACAGCCGGCGCAGATAATGAGCATATCCCGGCGTCAGCGCTTCCGGACCGCAGGGATAATCCTTCATCGCCTTGCTCAGTGCCAGATGGGCACAGGTATATCCCTTTTTTCTGATAACAGGAAGCAGCTCCTCCATGGGAAGCTTCTCTGCATCGTGAAGACGAAGACCTAACTGCAGCATACCGATTCTCCTTTCTTCCATCTCAGCTGTTCACTGACAGCCATCATACAGGCGCCTGTTCCGTGCTGATTATCTGTCATCTGCGCTTCACTGACGTAATACCGGGCAGTACCGTCCCGATCCTGACGGTTATGAGGATCCGGTCCTTTTCCCAGTCCTGCACTGGCGCAGATTCCATGTAAATGAAATCCATCCTCTTCCTTTTTCAGATAGGTATCACGGATTCCGTCCAGAATCCGGCTTCCCTCTTCTCCCAAAGCTCTGTCCAGAACTCCAAGGCGCGCTCCTTTCATCAGAGCATACGCAATCATTGCACTTCCGGAGGTTTCCAGGTAATTTCCAGGATATTCTTTCTGCTCTACCACCTGATAAATCATTCCTGTTTCCGGATCCTGATAAGGCCGCAGTCCGCGAACCGCATTTTTCAGCAGTTCTCCCAGCTCCGTTGCACGGGGTGTATGATCCACAGCCAGCTCATACACATCAATCAATGCCATTAAAAACCATCCCTCTGCACGGCTCCACACACACTCGCTTCTTCCCGTTTCCGGGTCGGCCCAGTCTGCCTGACGGCTTACATCGCAGCCGTGAACATAAAGCCCCAGATTCTCATCCCACAGAAGACGGTGTGCACTCTGAAACTGATCCAGAATATCATCCCACCGTTCTTCTCCGTTTTCTGTCAGGGTTTTTGCATAAAACGGCATTGCCATGTAAAGACCATCCAGCCATACCTGGTTAGGGTAAATATCCTTATGCCAGAAATTACCTGATTCTGTTCTGGGATACTGTTTTAAAAAATCATATGCCTTTTCCACTGCCGCAGCATACCTGGCATCTCCCGTCAAATCTCTGAGAATTCGAAGAGACTTTCCAAAGCTTACTTTATCAATATTATTCTCTCCCTCTTTCCAGTTGGCAACTGTTCCGTCTTCAGCCATCAGCCAGTGAGCATTTTCCGTAATATACCGGTTCCACTCCACATTCCCTGTAGCAGCAGCCAGATCCGCCGCGCCGATGATACAGAGATCATCCTTATAATTCCACACCTTTTCCTTTAAAAATTTCGGAAATGCATTTTCCAGATATTGAGCAAAATACTCTAACCACATAGATACAACTCTCCCTTTCCCTTACATTCCTGCAAAATCTGCTACTCTGTTTATAATCCGGATTGTTTCCTTCATTGTTACCGGATCCATGGGCCGAAACCGCCCCTGTCCGTCTAATGTCATAAATCCAAAATACAGAGCCCGCGCCACATTGGTTCCGTAATTATTGCTTACCTCGCCGGAATCGGCACATACAGGCATTGTGCTGGATGCATTTCTGTAATTCACACCGCATGCCTGCATCGCTACTGTAGCCATTTCCTGTCTGCTGACAGTTCTTTCCGGATGAAGACCTCCATCCTCGGTTCGGGCCAGAAGTCCTTTCTGAACTGCCAGCTCCACCCATGATTCTTCAGCCGTATTCTTCTCCAGCCTCTCATCTTCTCCTCCAAACGGAAAAAGAATCTTCGCCAGGGATCCGCGGCTGAGCGCCTGATCCTCTCCTGTATTATCATCCGTCTGCAGAAATCCGCGGCATATCATGCGTGCCCTCTCTGTATCTTCTTCAGAGCCTGTGTTATGCTCCAGAACCCGGTATTCCATGCTGCGCTCGCAGTTTCCATAAGCATCCCTGGCAGACACGCGGACTGCTGTACAATCAGAAGGAACCATAAAGACAGCTTCTCCTCCGGCCTGTTTCCACTGTCCACAGGACGTTTGAATCTCCCAGCAATAGCTGCACTCTGTTCTCTCTCCGCAGAACTCCGCCAAAGCCTGAAGTTCTTCCCCCTTCCGTGGAACGCCTGCAATCCGCAGCTTTCCAAGCCTGGGAAAAGATTTTCCGTTAATTACCACGTTTTCAATCACCGGTTCCTTCCAGTTCATGCTCCGCATGCACTGTACGGCTCCGTCAATCCGTATGTTTCTCAGAATCAGACCGGTAATCGGCACCTCTTCAAAGGCCTCCAGAAAAATTCCGTAATCCCCCCCGTGGGCCGTTACATTTTCAATCATGATATTCCGGAAAACAGGCAGATCATTTCCATTTCTTCCATCCTCATAAAGCATGGTTCCGTGAACGGCAGCTCCGTGAACATGATCCATAACACTGTCTGCCAGAATCACATCCTCCACTTTTCCTCCGCGCCGCGCATTGGTCTTCAACCGAAGGGCATATGTCAGATTGGGACTGCTGAAGCGGTTGAACTCTGCCAGAACACAGCGGATCCCTCCGCTCATTTCACTTCCCAGAGCCACCCCTCCGTGACCGTCTGCAAACTCATTGTGATCAATCAAAATGTATTCACAGGGCCGGTTTGCCTCCCGTCCATCCCGATCCCGTCCTGATTTCAGACTGATACAGTCATCGCCTGTGTCAAAACGGCAATTGTGAATGTGGACTCCCCGGCAGCTTTCCGGATCACATCCGTCATTGTTGGAACCGTGGCTGGAAAGGGTCACTCCATCTACCGTAAGACTCTCACACATTACCGGATTCAGCTGCCACATAGGACTGTGTTTCAGCGTAAATCCTTCAAACAGCACACGTTTGCACCGAATCGGCTGTACGAAATTCGGACGAAGATAATGACCCGGCCCGAATACCCGCTTTTCAACCGCAACGCCGTCCTGGTTCATTTTTCTCAGCAGTTTTCTGTCCTCAAGCTGAAGATCCGGCAAATCCTCAGACCAGGCATTTTCAACCTGATGATGCCAGTTCCACCAGTGTGCTGCATCTGCGCCTCCGTCAAATACACCCGGGCCTGTTACTGCAATGTCATGGGCATCGCAGGCATAAATCAGCGGAGAATAATTATAGCAGGGCGTTGCCTCCCAATGAGAAAACACCAGCGGATAATGCTTTTCCGGCTCTTCACTTACAAACTGAATCCAGGTATCCGGACTCTCCAGATGAAGCTCCACCTGGCTTTTCAAGGTAATCGCTCCTGTCAGATATTTTCCTGCAGGAACGCAGATTTTTCCGCCTCCCGCCTCACTGACCCGGTCAATAGCAAGCTGAAATGCCTCTGTCTGAATCCGGCTGCTGTCCGGCTCTGCTCCAAACTCCAGGACAGAATACCTCTGCTCCGGTATCAGCGGTTTTTCAATTTCCCTTAAAATTGTTTCACGCAACTTAAATCTGTCCATGAAATTCTTCCTACTTTCCTATATATTCCAGATATTTATCCAACCGTTCTCCATGCCATTGATGCCCGCCCTCACAAATATCGTGAAAAGGCAGCTTTTCTGCATGGCAGAGACGATAGGCATTTTCAATGACTGCAACCTGCTCCACCGCATTGACAATTCCTCTCGGCCCGTTCAGTCTGTCCTGCCTGCAGGACTGAATCACCAGAGGCCGCGGCGCAATCAGCGAAGCAATATCCCCCATATCCAGGTGCTCCCACAGACGGGGAATATAATTGCAGGAGCAGTTGCGGTTCAGCTTCAGAAGCGCATCGCGGAATCCATACATATAACCGCTGATAACTGCATACTGAACGCGTTCGTCCAAAGCAGCCAGATACAAGGTCTGCATTCCTCCGCCGGAAAATCCGAGACATCCCAGATGTTCCATATCCCACTCACCGCGTAATTCCAGATAATCAATCAGACGCATCAGATCCCAGACCAGCATTCCTGCGACCGGGATCCCCAAAGGCTCTCCCATATGAGCCAGCCAATAACAGTCTCCCTTTAATCCTAAAACCGGATCCTGCGTGTCCTCTTTTGCCTCCCGCCGTTCTCCGAAGCCCCGGCAATCTGGACAAACTGCAGCAAATCCCCTCTGTGCCAGCTGCAGACCATAGTCATACTGATACTGGGTTATTTTTTCCTGAACTGCTCCGTATTCCGCCAGACCTGCCACAGTATATTTTCCTGCTCCATTATGGCCGGGAGGGCATAAAAAGAGCCGGGTGTTCGGACCGGCATCTGCCGGAACCAACAGATACATGGTCATCCAAACATCCGGCTCTGTCTGAATCCTGATATGCTCTCTGCGAATCCCTTCCGGAAGCATTTTCGTCTCCATAATCACAGGATTTAAATCACAGACTTCCATTTTTTCCAGTCCTAAAAGTTCTGAAAGAAGTATGCGTTCCCTTTTTCTCCACTCCTCAAATTCTTCCGCCGAATGCCCGCGGAAATAATCACGGCGGGCAAAGCGGTCAAATTTACGAAGCATAGACGGAAGTGTTCCATAACAGGTCTGTATTTTCGGAAGCCGTTCTTCCGGATCAGTCATCATTGACATCCTGATTCACAGATACAGCAGCTGCTGCTTTTTTCTTCTTCATATGCTCGGAGAACAGCGGCCATACAACACAGAATACTGCGATTGCCAGCAAAGCAGCAGACAGCGGTCTGGTAAAGAATTCCTTGTAGCTTCCATGTGCGTAGCTGATGCCCTGACGGAAGTAGCGCTCCAGCTTGCTGGAAAGGATAAATGCCAGTACCAGCGGAGAGGTCGGCAGTCCGGCAACGCTCATAAAGATTGCCAGTAAGCACAGTGCCAGCATCACATAGATGTTGAACATGGTATTGGAAATTCCATAACCGCCGATATAACAAATTACCAGGATTACCGTATACAGGTAATGATACGGAACCTTCAGAATATATGGGAACCAGCGTTTTGTCAGAATCTGAATTGCATAGGTAACAATCGCCGATACCAGAACACAGGCAAAAATCAGCATAGCCAGATCCGGCTGCTCTGTCATAAACAGGGGGCCTGCCTGCAGTCCGTGAATCGTCAGTCCTGCAATCAGCATCGCTGTAATACCATCTCCGGGGATACCAAGTGCCATCATCGGGATCAGAGCGCCTCCAAGAGAAGCGTTGTTTGCTGTCTCAGAAGCCCATACACCAGCCGGATTTCCTTTTCCGAAGCTTTCCGGATCCTTGCTGATGCTTTTTGCATAGCCGTAGGCAACCACATTGGAAATACCTGAGCCCATACCGGGAAGGAAACCGATCCAGAGTCCAGTTGCAAATGCAAAACCAATGGTTTTGATATTTTCAATTATATCACGAATTCCAACACCAAGTCCTTTGTTTTCTACCAAATCCACATCCGGCATTTTTGCCTCGCCCTTTGCAGAGTCCCGGATAATCTGGCACATTGCAAACATACCAAGCATCTGGGCTACCGTACTGATACCTGCAGTCAGATACACGTTTCCAAAAGTAAAACGGGTTGCTCCGTTAATCGGATCCATTCCGATGCATCCCATCAGAAGACCAATACCTGCTGCCATAACGCCTTTAAAAATATTTCCCTTAGACAGAGAAGCCACCAGAGTAATGGCGCAGAAGCAGAGGGAGAAATACTCCCAGGGTCCCAGATGCAGGGCAAAATCTGCAATAACCGGAGACAGCAAAGTAGCCAGAATAACAGAACCTACTGTTCCGATAAAGGATGCTGTCATACCAATGCCCAGAGCTTTTCCTGCCTGTCCCTTCTGAGTCATGGGGAAGCCGTCAAAGCAGGTAGCAATTGCAGAAGAAGAACCGGGAATACCAATCAGCACTGCAGAAATAAAGGTTCCGGATACGCCTCCGATCCAGATTGCCAGCAGCAGCACAAATGAGGTTTCCGTAGAAAGGCCAAAGGTAACAGGAAGCAGCAGGGCAATACCCAGTGTTGCAGAAAGTCCGGGAATCGCTCCAAACACAATACCCAGAGATACCATTGCCACAATCAGAAGAAGATTGACAGGCTCCAGGCATGTCATCAATGCACTTATGTATTCACTCATTTTTTCGTTCCCCCCTTATTCAAACAGAATTCCAGCCGGAAGCTTAATCTGGAAGCCATATACAAACATGGCATACAGCACTCCCGTTACCAGAAGGGCAATGATAATGGACGGAATCAGCTTTACTTTGCTGTTGCCCTTTAAATCATAAATAAAAGCCACGGTTGCAAACGGTGTTGTAATCAGAAAGCCCAGCCAGGTCATGGCAATCGCATAAATCACAAGCATCAGGTAGCTTTTGCTGATCTTCAGAATACCGCCCTTGGGAAAATACGGTTTTTCTTCAATTTTCCTTTCTTTGATTCCTTTTATAATCAAAGCCACAGAACTCATGGCAATCAGAAAAATTGCCACATAGGGAAACAGTCTGGGGCCCGGCTCCAGAAGCTTTGCCGGCTGCTTAATAGACTGGCTTGCAAATAAGAAAAACGCACATCCAAGCAGGCCTACTATTCCTGTTTTTGTATCTCTACGCATTTTCATCTTCAGAAATTTCCTCCTTTTTAAGATGTCCCGGAAAACTTATGCTTTCCAGGACATGCTGTTAAACCATTTTCTTCTGGCTGCCTACTCCTGTACGTACAGGTCCAGAGCCTTTGCAATCTCTACGAAGGAAGCATACTCTTCGTCACGAATCTTTTTGGACTCCTCCAGGTCATGCCATCCGGGAATATTACCGATAGAAGCAATTCCTGCGCTTACAGTTTCGTCCTCACATACTGCCTGCATTGCTGCATTCATTTCTTTCACCATTGTCTCGTCCATTCCGGCCGGTCCGTACAGATAGTGGTTTACATACAGAACGCAATCCTCAAAGCCCTGCTCCTGCAGAGTCTTGTAGTTATCCGGCAGCTCTTCCGGATACATGGAAATGGTATTGCCGTCAGAAGATACGGTACCGATTACTTTCAGCTTTCCAGCCTTCTCGTACTCCAGAGCGTTTCCCACGCCTACAACACCGATATCAATGAATCCACCAGCCAGGTTGGTCAGACGGTCAGACTCAGATGCGCACTCAACAGAATTTAACTCAATGCCTGTAGTTGATGTAATCATACCAAACAGGAAGGTGTTCGCTCCGGCTGCCGGCATACCTGCATTCAGTTCTCCCGGATGAGCCTTTGCATACTCTACAAATCCGGCAAAATCATCATACGGGGCATCAACCGGTACTGCCAGTGTAGAGAAGCCGTTGTCCTGCAGACATGCAATCAGAGTCAGATCCTTGGTGGGATTAACTTCTGCGTTTCCGGTAATATACTGAATGTTCAGTGCAGAAGTTGCCACTGTCAAAGTTGTTCCATCCGGCTTTGCGTTTGCCACGGTCTGATGACCTACGGTATTGCTGTCATAGTTGGTTACTGTAGTCTTTAATCCGTATAAACGGTTCAGTCCTTCACTGTAATAACGAATTCCCAGATCTGATCCGCCGCCTGCTTTTCCCGGAACTACCAGAGTAATGGTTTCATCCTTTGGAAAGCCGATTCCATCTGCAGAAGCAGCTGCCTCCTGGCTTTCTCCTGCTGCAGCGGCTGCTGTAGTCTCTGCTGCTGCTGTTGTTTCCTCTTTCTTAGAGCTGCATGCGGTTGCACCCAATACTGCTGCTGCCAGAATTCCCGATAACAAGATACGGCTCATTGCTTTCTTCATAACGTTTCTCTCCTTTTCCTTTCAACCTCCAGGGAAGACGCTTCCCTGTCCCTTTAAGAATTTAATTGTGACATTTTTTATTAAATAAGCACTTTTTTGCACTTAAGATGTGCATTCTGTCTTATTTTTTTATTTTCTGTCATCTGATAGTTGTATTATATAAGATTAACGTTTTTTTTACAAACCCCAAATAATTATATTCTTCATATCATTTTAGTTATACTTATAGAATTTACTGTTGACAGATTTATCAAAAGATTTATGATAGAAATAACAAAGATCAGGAAACCTATAGAATCTGCGAAGGAGGGAAACTTTTATGACAACCAGACAGCTTTATTACCTTGTAACCATCGCCGATCTGGGAAGCCTTTCCGGAGCCTCACGGGTACTGGGTGTTTCTCAGCCGGCGCTCAGCAAATTTCTTTCTGAATACGAATCATCCCTTGGATTTTTGCTTTTTCTTCGCTATCACCGCCAGCTTACCCCTACTGCAGTTGGCCGATATGTCATTGAATCCGCCCAGAAAATTCTGGATGAGCAGACCAGAATGCTCCAAAGTATGCGTGCTGTCACCGGCTCTGATCACACTCTGATCCGTCTGGCTACTGCACCAAACCGCGGCGCTATCATCTACAGTCAGGTTTACAATCCCTTTTCCCGCCGTTATCCGGACATTACCCTGTCCCTGACAGAGCTTTATGCCAGCGAACAGCCAGGAGCCATTCAGCACGGCCAGATTGATCTTGCCATCGGATCCGGAAAGACCTCGGACAAAACAACCGATCTGCCCTTTGCCCACGAGGAACTCCTGATCTCACTTCCTGTCTCTCATCCTCTGTCCTCCCAGGAAAGCATCCGCCTGTCTGATCTGCGCGATACTCCCTTTGTTCTGCAGGGGCACCGTCACAGTATCCGGATTCTTGCAGAGGAGCTGTTTGAACAGGCCGGCTTTAGTCCTGTTGTAACCTTTGAATCAAACGATGTTATGCTGGTTGATTCCATGCTCCATCAGGCAGTCGGAGTCGGTCTTGTTTCCCAGGCCCATGTATTTCCATGTGAAGAACTGGTTTATCGCCCGCTCAATCCTCCGGTTTACCAGACACTCCATATCCGCTATCCGGCTGATCACACGCTTACAGAGCCGGAACGGTATCTTGCAGGTCTTCTGATGAAAGAACGTCTTTCTGATAAGCGTTATCAGCCCATTCCCTGCCCGGAAGCCGAAGAAATGATTCGTCTCACAGAGCGCTCCCTTCCCCAGGAAAACTCCGCTCCTTCTGCCGCTCCCGGTGAAAACAGCCGCGATGCCTCCTCTGCTGCTGAATCAGCTCTGCACCGTTCCAGGCAGACCTACCACAGTGCTCCGCAGATTAATCTGAATGCACAGCTTCTCCGCTATATCATTGCCATTGTAGATGAAAAAAGTCTCAGTAAGGCAGCAGAACGGTTTTATCTGACCCAGCCTGCCCTTTCCCGCTGTCTCCGCAATGCAGAGGATATGCTGTGTACCCGTCTGTTTACGCGGGTTCACAACCGCCTTCAGCCTACCAATGCAGGAAAAATTTTTGTCAACTTTGCCCGTAACATTCTTCAGATTGATTCTGAAATGGAAGAGCATATCCGTGCCTACCGCCAGGGACACGGCGGACATCTCCACCTGCAGTGCGATCCTTCCGTTGCTCCCGTTCTCAGGAATCACATCTGCGATGCATTTTCCCTTCTCTGCCCCAATGTCAGCCTTTCTATCAGTGAAGGCAGCAGAGAGGAAATAGAAGAATCCCTTTTGAATGCCTCAGCCGATCTGGGGATCTATTTTTCCAGTCAGGAGGATCATCCCATTCTGGACAGCCGGATTCTTGCTGAAACAGAACTGGTCTACTGCTGCGGCAATACCAGAGAGAATCCTGTACGCATTATGACTGCCCTGCCGGATACGGCCTTTTATCAGGAACAGACACGGCTCTTTGCCGAACAAAATGAGACCCCGGGCTCCATTGTATGTGAATCTGAGCTTTCTATTTTAAGGTTCCTTGCCGCTGTCGGAGCTGCAGACACCATTCTTCCTGCCGGCCTGATTCCAGAAGAAGCCAAGGAGCGATGCACGGCTTTTGAAACGCCTCAGTACTACTACCTTCTGATGGTTTCCCATCCGGGACGCACACTTCCTCCTTCTGTCAAGGATCTGTCCCATCTTCTTTATGATACCTTTGAAAACTGGTTTTTCCACTGCACTGCCAGATAAGAAAGAAACTCTCCCCAAGACTTCTTCTCCTGCAGCAGAAAAAATGAGGATGCCGCAATTTGCGGCACCCTCACTGCTTTTCTATTTCACAAACATGGACATCAGAATTTCTTTCTGATTATTTTCCGGGTGCTCCAGAACCTCCTGGAGCATCCGGTTCAAAATCTCTCCCATATCCTTTCCCGGCCGGACACCGGCGCTCATCAAATCCCGGCCATTGACAGCCAGATGCTTCAGATCCAGACAATCCCCGGCAAGGCGAATCTCTTTTGTCAGACGGGAAATCTCCTCTCCGTACTGATTCAGCTCCATCAGTGCATCCCAGACCTCCGGCTCCATTTTACTCATAGCGCGGCGGACAGACGGCGCCTCAGAAAGAAGCTTCTCTCCGCACCAGGAGGTCAGCGTTTTCACCCGTCCAATCGTTTCATTATCCAGCTTCAGATCCCTGAGAATCTTTCCCCCGGTTTTCACTGCCTTTTCTCTCTCCTCAAAAAAGCTTTTCCCTGTTTCCTCTTTCTCACAGGAGAAACCGCTCTGCCGGAAACCTTCCTCCCCCGGGCAGGCACACCGGAGAAATGCAGCCCAGCGCACATACTTTTCCCCGGGAAGTCCGGGAGAAATCTCCGCCTTCTCCCAGGGAAGACGGGAAAATTCTTCTGACACATACCGGCTGATTCCTGTCTCATACACCTGGCGAATCTGCTCCGGATGATCCGAACATAAAAGCTTGGTCAGCTCCATCTGAACCCGTTCCCGGCTGACCTTTGCCAGATTCGGCGCAATCCTGGTAATTGCCTCTCTCGTTTTTTCCTCTATGGAAAAATCAAGCTGGGCGGAAAACCGGATAGCGCGGAGAATCCGCAGCGCATCCTCTTCAAACCGCTCCATAGGCTCTCCTACACAGCGAATCACCCGCTTTTCCAGATCCTCCACACCGCCGAATGCATCTACAATCCCTGTTTCATGACTGTACGCCATGGCGTTGATGGTAAAATCACGGCGCTTCAGATCCTCCAGAAGATCCGAGGTGAATTCCACCTGTCTGGGATGACGCCCGTCCTCATACTCACCGTCAATCCGGTAGGTTGTCACTTCATATCCAGTTTTCTCCAGCATCACCGTCACAGTTCCATGCTGAATTCCCGTGTCAATCGTCCGGCGGAACAGAGCCTTCACCTGTTCCGGTCTGGCAGAGGTGGTAATATCCCAGTCCCCCGGTGTTCTTCCCAGAAGGGTATCCCGGACACATCCGCCTACGGCAAAGGCCTCATACCCGTTCTGATTCAGTTTTCCAATAATATACTCCACATGGGAGGGAATCTGTATCCGCATAATCCTCCATTGCAACAATTCAGGACGGCTTATATTTCCGCCGTCCTGAACTGTAATTCTCCATTAATATGCGCGTCCCCAGTAAACCATCTTTGTTGCCGGCTTACCGCAGCAGACACATTTGTCAGACAGCTGCTCCTGCTTAAACGGAATGCAGCGGGAGGTTGCTGCCGTAGCTTCTTTAATCTTATCCTCACACTCCTGGCATCCGCACCACATAGCCTTTACAAAGCCCGGCTTTTCATTGATGGTCTGTACAAACTCATCAAAATCGGTTGCCACATAGGTATGAGCATCCCGGTGAGCTCTTGCTCTCTCCAGCATATCATGCTGAATGGTATCCAACAGCTCGCCCACCTTCTCAGCCAGCTCATCCAGGGAAACGGTAAGCTTCTCATGAGTATCGCGGCGAACCAGAACAGCCACATTATTTTCAATATCTCTCGGTCCAATCTCCACACGAACCGGAATTCCGCGCATCTCAGACTCAGAGAACTTCCAGCCCGGGCTCTTATCAGAATCATCTACCTTTACACGGAAGCCGGAAAGAACGTCGCGAAGCTCGAAGGCCTTATCCAGAACGCCTTCCTTCTGCTGCTGAACCGGAACGATCATAACCTGAACCGGTGCAATTCTCGGCGGCAGAACAAGACCGTTATTATCGCCGTGTACCATGATCAGGGCGCCGATCATACGGGTAGTCATACCCCAGGAAGTCTGGTGTACATACTGCAGGGTATTGTCCTTTGCCGCATACTGAATGCCGAATGCCTTTGCAAAGCCGTCGCCGAAGTTATGGCTGGTGCCGGACTGCAGAGCTTTTCCGTCATGCATCAGAGACTCAATCGTGTAGGTTGCCTCTGCGCCTGCAAATTTCTCCTTGTCTGTCTTCTGACCCTTGATTACCGGAATAGCCAGAACCTCCTCGCAGAAATCTGCATAGAGATTCAGCATCTGAATGGTACGCTCCTCTGCTTCCTCAGCAGTTGCATGAGCAGTGTGACCCTCCTGCCATAAAAATTCTCTGGAACGCAGGAAGGGACGGGTTGTCTTCTCCCAGCGGACAACAGAACACCACTGGTTATAAACCTTCGGCAGATCCCGGTAAGAATGAATATCCTTTGCATAAAAATCACAGAACAGAGTTTCAGAGGTCGGACGTACACACATACGCTCCTGCAGCTGATCCAGTCCGCCATGTGTTACCCAGGCTACCTCCGGAGCAAAGCCTTCTACATGATCTTTTTCCTTCTGAAGCAGGCTTTCCGGAATAAACAGAGGCATATATACGTTCTGCACTCCAGTCTCCTTAAAGCGGCGATCCAGTTCCTTCTGAATATTTTCCCAGATTGCATAGCCTGCCGGCTTAATTACCATACAGCCCTTTACACTTGCATAGTCACACAGCTCTGCTTTCTTCACCACATCGGTATACCACTGGGCGAAATCTACGTCCATGGATGTGATGGCTTCTACCAGTTTCTTTTCCTTTGCCATAATTTCCTCCTAAATAAAATATAAAAGAAGTTCGCGAGCTTTTCCGCCTGCGGCGGGTCGATTCTGCGACAAAATCCTCTCCGCCGCATGGCGATCCTCGCGGAGCGTTTTTATTTCATAGGAAATTACGTCCTATGAAATAAAAAATCATCCGATCCTCTGCCGCCCGTTCAGACGACAAGGGACCGAATGATCAGATATATTCGGCGGTACCACCCTGCTTAGTATTCCGAAATCCCGGAAAAGCCGGCTTCGGATACTCTCTCTTTTTCCATTAACGCCGGAATCCGCGCCGCAGTTCACTGCGGAACTCCAGGGCCGGTTCAGCTTCCAGTGACACAAGAGCCTTCCACCCTGCGGCTCTCTCTCTGAATGTGTATGCAGGCCTACTAATCCCCTTCACAGTCGATTCTCTTTCCTTTGTATGGGCAGTCACTCTGCCCGTGTATGCTTGATTCTACGTCATTTTTAAACGCTTGTCAAGCAGATCTCTTCCTATTTCCGGCTTTCTTCATAGCACTTGCGCACAGCCTGAGCCAGCTGATCTGCGCAGGAGGTATCACGGAAACCACAGGTATTTCCTTTTAAATATCCTTCAATCTGTTCTACCGTCATTCCATCAACCAGCTTGCTGACAGCCTTCAGGTTTCCGTTGCAGCCTCCGGTAAAGACCACATTTTTTACTACATCTCCATCTAAATCAAAAGCAATCCTGCTGGAGCAGACATTGCGGGTTCTCACTTCGTATCTCATAATTTTATCTCCTCTGTATCCTTAGTCATTGTCCGGCAGCAGCTTGATGCGGACCATAATATTTTTCACCACTGCCCCTTCCGGCAGATCCATATCCTCTACATGCGTCTGTCCCGGAAAATCGCCGCCATCCTCCAGCTCTACCAGAAGCCAGTTGTAAGCTGCGTCTCTCGCATCTTCAATCGCATCCTCCAGATCCGGTCCGTCTGCCTCACAGCACTCCAAATCCGGAAATACCGCATGATATCCTTTTCCATCCTTGTGGGGTGTAAACACCGCCGGGTAAGTAAATGTCATTTTCTATTTCCTCCTGTTCTATCGGATTCTATCTGATTTTCAGTATTGTTCCGCTTCCTGCAGTTTTTCTGTGTTTTCTCCGTCCCTCATTATACGACAAATTTCCTCATCTGTAAACGTCCCCAAAACTATGCTATAATAAAAAGAACAAACTACCAAACAAGAAAAGGAGTGTGAATTTCTCATGAACCTTTTGGCTGATCTGTTTTTTACATTTGCAAACATCGGTCTGTTTACCTTTGGCGGCGGATATGCCATGCTTTCCATGATTGAACACCACTGTGTAGAACAGAAACAATGGATCACCCATGATGAAATGATGAATATTACCGTCATTGCAGAGTCCACCCCCGGCCCCATTGCCATTAACTGCGCCACCTTTACCGGATACCGGCAGGCCGGCTTTTTCGGCGCTCTTGCCGCTACCCTGGGCATTGTTTTTCCATCCTTTGCCGTAATTTATGTCATCTCCCGGTTTCTGGATCACTTTCTGGAGATCACCCTTATTGCCCATGCTTTTCAGGGCATTAAAATCGGTGCAGGACTTTTGATTCTCGACGCAGCTGTTGTTATGATTCAAAAAATGCCCAAAAAGCTGCTTCCCCGAATCATCATGATCTTCTCAGCGGCAGCTATGCTGATGATTTCTGCTTTTTCCTGGAATTTTTCCTCCATCAGCCTGATGCTGACCGCGGCAGCCGTCAGTCTTTGTATCTTTCTGCTGAAGGAAATGTCCCAAAAGAAAGGTGGTGCTTCCTCTTGATTTACTGGAGTTTATTTTTAGGATTTCTGCAGATCGGATGTTTTTCCTTCGGCGGCGCCTACGGCGCCATTCCCCTGATCCGTGACCTGGTATTATCCCGGGGATGGCTCGAGGAAGATGCTCTGGCCTACATGATTGCAGTCAGTGAGAGCACGCCAGGTCCCATTATGGTCAATCTGGCCACCTATATCGGAAGCAGTCAGGCTGGCTTTTCCGGTGCTGTCATTGCCACCCTGGCAGTTGTGCTTCCTTCCTTTTTGATTATTCTGCTGATCACTGCCGTTTTAAAAACAGCTCTGAAAAACAAATACCTTCAGGCTGTTCTCCAGGGCCTTAAACCATGCGTTATCGGCATCGTTCTGGCTGCCGGAATCCAGATGACAGCCCGCTGCTGCATCAGACTAGAAGAGGTTCCCCACAGAGCCATTTTCCTTCGCCCGGATGGCATTTTCATTGCTGTCCTTTTGTGGACCGCCATGCTTCTCAGCAAAAAATTGCGGAAAAAAAAGCTGTCCCCTACTCTGCTGATTCTGCTTTCTGCCCTGGCAGGAATCGCAGTCTGCCGCTGACTGAATATTGCCTAATAAAATAAGAAAGAAGGTTTCCCTATGATACAGGATATTGCGCCTCACCATTTTGACAACGCCTACCGGCCTGCGCCCCCGTCTCCCGACAGCTTCGCACTCTGTTTTCAGGAACGAAAGTCCCTGCTGCTTCGCAGGGAGGACGGCTCCTTTGATTTCCCACGTTTTCGGGATCTGGAAAAAGGAAACGAAGATATTTACCAGAACAGCATCTATCTCTTCGCTGTTGACGGGCAGCCCTTTTATCTGCTCCAGAATCTCAGCATTCCGGCTCCCTCCGGCTTCTCCCTGGAAAATATCCAGTTTTTCCGCAGCGCCTCTCCCCGCCACCTGGCTTTTGCCGGAATTACAGGGTATCAGCTCTCTCAGTGGTATGAAAGCCGCCGCTGGTGCGGCCGGTGCGGTTCTCCTCTCCAGCATGATGAGAAAGAGCGGATGATGCGCTGTCCCAGATGCGGACAAATGGAATACCCGAAAATCTGCCCTGCCGTCATCATCGCCGTAACAGACAGAAACCGCCTGCTGCTGTCCAAATACGCAGGGCGCACCTATAAGCGGTACGCGCTCCTGGCCGGATTTACAGAAATCGGAGAAACTCTGGAAGAAACTGTAAAACGTGAGGTTATGGAAGAAGTTGGATTAAAGGTCACCAACATCCGCTATTACAAAAGTCAGCCCTGGTCCTTTTCTGACACTCTGCTGGCAGGATTCTTCTGTGATCTGGAGGAGCCGGGGCAGATTCGTCTGGATGAAAACGAACTTGCTCTGGCCGAATGGTTCGAGCGGGAGGACATTCCCTTAGAAGATGACGAACACGCCAGCCTGACTCACGAAATGATCCGGTATTTCCACGATCAGGAATCCCGGTAGACCGCTTCTGTCAGATCTTCAATCAAAAGCAGCCCCAGAGGTCCCAGAAAAAATCCGGCAATTCCAAACAGCTCAAGCCCCACATACATGGCCATAAGATTTTCCAGGGGAGACAGGCCCACCTGGCTCCCCATCATTCTGGCCTCCAGAATCTCCCTTAGAAAATAGCAGACTCCATACAGAACCAGAAGCGCCAGACCGCCCTTCCAGTTCCCCATGAAAAAATCTGCCGCAGCCCAGGGAATCAGCACTGTCCCTGTGCCAAGAACAGGAAGCGCATCCAGAAGACCGATTCCCGTTCCCAAGAGAAAATAATAGGGATTTTTCATAATCCATAAACCGGCCGTACACACAGAGGACGTCAGCACCAGTATCACCCCCTGGGTTTTCAGCCACGCGCTGACTGTCATGGACAGCCTTCCTGCAATCATTTCATATTCTTCGCAAAACACAGATTTCTTCATTCTGGCCTTCCACACATCCATTTCCTGCAGGCAAAGCCCTGTCGATACCAGAAGCAAAAGGACAAACACACTGCACCCCATTCCCAGCTTTAACAGCACAAGAGAATTGCTCATCAGATAGGGAACTGCCCCGTCCGTTGCTGCTGACAGCAGCCCTTTCAGCATTTTTCTCATGAGAAAAACAAGAACATTGCTTTTCAGACACAGCATTTCTTCCATATTGTGGCATACTGCCGTCAGCCATACGTCCAGCTTTTCTATCCATTCCGGAACTGCAGACAGCAGCATAGCCGCCTCCCTGCACAGCTTCTGTCCTCCGCTGCAGACAGCAAATCCCAAAACAGCCAGCAGAACCGCCAGTTCCAGAACCCCTGCCGCTCCCAGAGGAATCCTGTATTCCCTTCCACGGAAGCGAATACAGAACCGTTTCTGCAGCCACTGGGCGGACGGCCTCAGCGCCGCTGCAATTCCCCAGGACAGCAAAAAGGGAATCACAAGAGGCAGCAGGAAGCGAAAGCTTCCATAGACTGCTCCTGTCATTCCCATAATTATGAAAATTTTCTTCAGTTTCTTATTCGGCTTACCCATGGACTCACCTGTTTCTGATTTGTACTTCCTTTGTACTAATCCTAGTATAGCCCAATTCTTTGATTTTATAAGCCGCTTAGGAACTTTTTATAATTCCATTTATAACTATTCAGGACGGCGAGAGATCTGGCAGAAAAAATCGTGTCAAGCTTGCTTGTAAGCGGATTTTCATGCCAGATCTCATATCGGAGGAATCTCCGATGCTTCTTGTTCGGCTTTGCCGGACAAGAAGATGCCGTCCTGAACAGTTACTTCCATTTTTTGACTATAACACCAATTTTGCACCGATCTATCCACGCCTGTTTTTCAAACACTGCCATTGTCTTAACTTTGGTCTCATTCCTTTTCCAAAAGCTCTGGTGGAAAAAGTATGTCTGAGAACGTTAAAAAGGCATATATGTCATACATTGTAAACGGTGTACATTCATGTTATAATAAGGCTGTCGCTTATGAGGTTTTAAACTGCCAACCAGGTGACATAATGGAATATATATCAGATCAACCACAATCCCAGGAAGGAGCGTGTTCCTATGCCATTCCCCAAACCCCAACACTATACAATTAACGATATCTACAATCTGCCAGAAGGACACCGGGCAGAATTGATCAATGGGCAGATCTATGACATGGCACCACCAAGCACTGCGCACCAGAGAATTCTTTCATTCCTTCATCTGGAGATTGGCAGCTACATCCGAGAACATAATGGCCCATGTGAAGTAATTCCAGCACCATTCGCAGTATTTCTTGAAAATGAAAATAATTCTACTGACTATCTGGAACCAGATATCAGCGTTATCTGTGACCCTGACAAGATTGATGATAAGGGTTGCCACGGTTCACCGGATTGGATCATCGAAATTGTGTCCCCAAGCAGTAAGCGCATGGATTATTACACGAAATTAACACTATACAGAGCCAATGGCGTCCGTGAGTACTGGATCGTTGACCCATTAAGAAAAACCATCGTAGTCTATGACACCGAAAACGACGATGGTCCGATTCTTCATTCACTTACCGATACCATCAAAACAAAGATTTATGATGATCTGGAGATTGATTTTTCCAAACTGCATATCTGATTCATGGCAGCAGAATCGCCTGGTTCTGTTGCTTTTCTATATCTGGTCAAACCACAGATTTTCTCAAATTTTTTGTTTATTATACAAAATATAACTAATTTTTTTCTACAAAAAAGATTGAAAAAGTGTATTCGTTTCCATACACCTTTTCAAGCTCTGACTATCTATTTTTTTCCTGCCTCTATTATCCCATCATCAAATATCCAAAGTATGCGGCGTAACACACCAGCATGATAATTCCATGACTTCTTACCAGCTTTTTCTTTCCTGCCACACAGACAAGAAGCAGCACACCTGCGCCAATGGCAACTGCCGTATCAATCACAAAATTCGGCGCAAACTCAACCGGAAGAATCAAAGCTGCCGTTCCCACAACAAAGAGAATATTGAAAATATTGCTTCCTACGATATTTCCGATTGCAATATCTGCCTTTCCCTTGATTGCTGCAGAAACAGAGGTAAACAGCTCCGGAAGAGAAGTTCCAAGAGCCACAATCGTCAGGCCGATAAAACGCTCGCTTAAGCCTGCTGCCTTTGCAATGGCTGTTGCTGCATCTACAGTCACATCACTTCCCAGAACAATCAGCACCAGTCCCACAATCGACAGAAGCACCAGCTTCCAGAAGGGCTTCGACTCCTCTGTTTCAACAACCTCCTGTTTATCCCGCATTGCCATTACAAAAAGATAACCCAGGTACATTAAAAACAGAACCCAAAGAATCACGCCTTCCATAAAGCTTACCTGGTTTCCCGTATAACCCAGAGCCAGAAGCACTGCTGTTATAAACAGCATCCAGGGAATCTCATAGCGGATAGTGGACTTTGCCACAGCCACAGAAACAATCGCAGAAGTAATTCCAAGAATAATCAAAATATTTAAAATATTACTTCCCACAATGTTTCCGATTGTAATCTCTGCGCTGCCCTTCAGGGCTGCAGTAATACTGACTGCCGCCTCCGGCGCGCTGGTTCCCATTGCCACAATCGTCAGACCAATCACCAGCTGAGGTACGCCAAGCTTATCTGCGATACCGGAAGAACCGTCTACAAACCAGTCGGCGCCTTTTACCAGCATAAAAAATCCCAGTGCAAGCAGCAATAATTGAATTACCATTTCCATATCATTTCCTCCTCGTTTTCCATCGAATTATCTGGTTTCTGCGACAGAGTTCTCTTTCTCCTCAAGGCGTTCCTCGCGGAGCGTTTTTTTATTTCGTAGAAATGAAAAAGAAGCTCGCTCGCGGGCTTCTCCGCCTGCGGCGGGTCGCTTCTGCGACAAAATTCTCTACCGCCGCATGGCGTTCCTCGCGGAGCGTTTTTTTATTTCGTAGAAATAAAAAAAGCGAGTCCTCTGCCGGAATCAAACTGGCAGCACTGCTGTGCAGTGCCCCGCGTTTTCTTCCAACAAAAGTCTCGCTGCTTCGTTACGAACCGGAGCTTCCCTTCAATTCTCAGGATAACTCGTACTGACGGCTTCGCAAACACCTGAAATCAGGTGCCAACTACTCCCTTTTCTATGTCTAACACTATACCAGAATTTTCTTCTTCTGGCTACACCCGTCTCTGCTTTTTAACGCTTTCTTAACGTATCATTACAGACCTTCCACCTCAACCAGATTGGTGTGCTGCGGGTTGCCCTTTGCATACGGTGTCGGATGCAGAGAAGTCAGCACATTGATGGAGCCGCCCAGATCCGTTCCCGTTTCATCAGGACGATACCAGGCCCCCTGAGACAGGGCTGTAACTCCCGGCATAATCCGATCTGTAATTTTCACAGGAATCCGGATCTGTCCCCGGTCATTTCTCACCAGAACCATCTGACCGTCCTTCAGTCCCCGTACCGCAGCATCCTCTGCATGCATCCAGAGCTGCTGGGGATCCAGACGGTGCATGGCTCTGTTATTGTCATGAATACTGTGACAGCGGCGTTTTGTATGCCATCCAATCAGCTGAAGAGGATATTTTTCCTTCAGAGGATCCGAAGGTCCCTCCGGCGGCTCCACATACCGGGGAATTGCCGGAACAAACTCCCTGTATCTGGTTTCATAAATCTTTCTGGAGAAAATCTCAATCTTTCCGCTCTCCGTCGGAAAAGGATAATGCTCCGGATCCTGCCGTTCTTTTTCAAAGGCAATCACAGGCTCTGTTTTTTTGTAGCGGTAAATGCCATCCCTCTTCAGGATTTCAAACTCCGGAAGCTCTGTCTCCTTTTCCCTCAGCCGGTTATAGCAGTATTCCAGCCACTGCCCGGCTGTCCGCCCCTGAGTAAACTCCTCCCAGAGCCCCAGCCGCTTTGCCACCTCAGAGAGCCATTCATACTCCTCTTTTCCCTCATACAGCGGTTCTATGACCTTATTATTAAAGCCGACAAAATTCCCCGTCTGCCACGGCATAGTAATGTTTTCACATTCAAACATGGAAACTCCCGGAAGGAGTATATCTGCAAATTTTGCGCTGGCAGTCATGAACAAATCACTGCAGACAATAAACTCACACTTACTGGTATCCTTTAAAATCGCTGCTGTTCTGTTAATATCACTGTGCTGGTTAATCAGCGTATTTCCGGCCAGGTTCAGAATCATTTTAATATCGCTGGAAAGATGTATCTCTTCCGGTTCGGCTTCTCTCCGGAAAGTCTTCTCCCCGTCAAACTCCATACCCGGTTCTCTTCCTGCCCCGTTTCCACAAAAAACACCGTCCAGCCCGTTCATCTCATGTCCCCGCTCAACTGCCTCTGTCCACAGAAATACAGGAATTTTCATGGGATAAGGATTTTCCGGCATGGGAAATACCGGATCCGCATGGCGGGTACAGTCTGCCACTCCGCTGGCCCAGCCGCCGCTGATTCCTACGTTTCCTGTCATACAGGCCAGAAGAATCGCTCCCCGGGCGCTCTGCTCTCCGCAGGCATGACGCTGGGCTCCATACCCCTGTATCAGCGCCCCCGGCCTTGCCGTGGCATACCGGACTGCCAGACTGCGGATAGTTTCAGCCGGAACCCCGGTGATTTTCTCAGCCCATTTTGGCGTTTTTTCAACTCCGTCCTTCTCCCCTGTCAGCCAGGATAAATAACACTCTGACGGATCCACGCCATCCGGCATATGTTCTTTATCAAAACCCAGACAGCATCGATCCAGAAACTCCTGATCCTGAAGTCCTTCCTTCACAATCACATAGGCCATAGCGTCCATCAATGCGCTGTCTGTGGCAGGACGAAGCGGAATCCACTCTGCATCCAGCTGCAGCACAGTATCATTTTTCCGTGGATCAATAACAACAATCGGAATCCCCTTTTCCTTTGCCTTCTTTAAATAAAACATGGAATCGCTGTCAAATTTCGTTTCCGCAGGATTATGTCCCCAGAGAAGAATCAAATTGGAGTTCAGCCAGTCCTCTCTGCTGTTTCCAGTTTCACAGGTACCATACATCAGCGGCGTTGCCTGACGGATACAGGCTGTACTGTAAGAATTGTAATAATCCAGAAATCCGCCGTCCAGGCTTAACAGACGTTTCGCCAGCTGATTTCCCCGGAACAGAGCGCTCACTCCTGTCGCATAATTAACATATCTGGAACCGGGGCCGTAGGTATCGCGGATACGAATCCATTCTCCGGCAATCGTATCAATTGCCTCCTGCCAGGAAATCCGTTCAAACCTTCCTTCTCCCCGTTTGCCAGTCCGCTTCATGGGATACTTCAGCCGATCCTCGCCTAAAAATGTTTTATGATAGTTCATTCCCCTGACACAGGCCGTCATGGGAAATTCACAGCCGGCGGCTTCCGCCTCTTCCAGATTTTCCGTTGTCAGCCGCTTAATTTGTCCGTCCTCCACATGGGCATGAATCAGACAGCGTCCTCCGCAGTTATTGCGTCCCGTTGTGTGAATAATCATTCTGCCTTTCCTTTCTTTTCTCCCAGCTCCTCTTCCTTCATCTTCAGAAACTCAGGAAAACAGGAAAATATCTCATGCTCCGGCAAATGGGAAAAGGTCATGGTCTTTCCTGTTTCCGGATGGGTAAACGTCAGCTTCCAGGCAGCCAAGGCAATCTGCTTCCTGCCCATCCGCCCGCTGTTTGTCTGTTCTCCGGCCGCCGGGCCGCTGCCCCGCTCTGTGCAGGCCATTTTTTGATTCATGTCCGCTGCCAAATCCGTTTCTCCAGACTGCGGATGATAGCGGTTATCTCCCCATAAAGGCAAACCATGTCCGGCCATCTGCACCCGAATCTGATGATGACGGCCTGTAAGCAGCTGAATTTCCGCCAATGTCAGAGTTCCATAGGGATCAATCTCCCTTGTTTCCACTGCCCGGAAGATTAATTCCGCAGGTTTTCCACCTTTTATCCCCTTATCCACAATTTTTGACGTGTTGGATTTTTCATCTTTCAACAAATAATCCACATATTTATCCACATTATCCACAGGTTTTCCACAGACCACTGTAAGATATTTTTTTGACATTTTCCCGGAAGCAACCTGTGCACTTAACGCAGCTGCGGCCTTTTTCGTCTTGGCATAAACCATAACTCCGCTCACAGGCTTATCCAATCTGTGGATAACTCCCACATAAGGTTCGCCTGATTTTGGGGAAAACTTGTGTATATGACGCCGGATCTCGCTTACCATATCCGCACCAAATCCACGACTGGACTGAGATTCCAGCCCAACCGGCTTCCAAACCACAATCAAATCCTTATCTTCATATAATACTTTCAGCATAGTATTTTCCTTTCCATTCGCGGCGGCATCCTTTGCAATAAATTTTTTCTTCGGACTTGCATTTTTCTCCCGCAAGGTGTATAGTATATAAAATGATATAACATAGTTTTCAAAACTACATATAATAGTATTGATTATAATATAAAAGGAGTGATTTCTATGACACTGAAAATCAAAGATCCGGGAAGCGCCCTGACTCATTTTATTGCCATGATTCTGGCTCTGGGGGCATCATCCCCCCTGATTATCAAGGCAGCCCGGACTCCCGGATATACCCATGTGCTCCCGCTGGCTATTTTTATTACCAGCATGATCCTGCTGTATGCAGCCAGCACCATTTATCATACTCTGGACATTTCACCAAAGGTAAACCAGATTCTCAGAAAGGTTGACCACATGATGATTTTCATTCTGATTGCCGGAACCTATACCCCTGTGTGCGTCCTCGTTCTGGGTGACAAAACCGGCTGGTCCCTTCTGGCTCTCGTATGGGGAATCGCCATTGCAGGCATGATCATCAATGCCCTCTGGATCACCTGCCCTAAATGGGTTTCTTCCCTTATCTATATTGCCATGGGATGGGTTTGTGTTCTGGCCTTTGGAAAAATCACTGCCGCGCTTCCCAAAAGCGCCTTTATCTGGCTTCTGACCGGGGGTATCATCTACACTGCAGGAGGGATTATTTACGCCCTGAAGCTGCCGATTTTTAATGCCAGATTCAAATATTTCGGCTCCCATGAAATTTTTCATCTTTTCGTCATGGGAGGCAGCCTCTGTCATTATATTATGATGTACGCCTTTGTCGCCTGACCGCCTTCTCGCCCCGGCAGTTCTTCTCAGAAAGACTGCCGGGATTCTATCAGTTTCAGCTTCTCTGCCCTGCTCAGCTGCTTCACCGCCCATTCCCTCTGCATGGCCTGCTGCTTTGTATCAAAAACCTCCCAGTAAACCAGAGCTACCGGACGGCGGCTTTTTGTATATTTCGCTCCTTTTCCCGCATTGTGGGCCTCCACTCGCGCTTCCAGATGATTCGTCCATCCACAGTAAAGACTCCCGTCCGCGCAGCGAAGCAAATACATATAATTCTTTTCTTCCTGATTCTCACTAACCATCTTCCTGATTTCCATTCTCCTGTCAAGTTCTCTTTCCGCCTTAGCTGCAGCTCATTCCTGTCCCTTCACCCCTCCTAAAACCGGAAATAAATAAAGGGATTGTAGCCGCTGGCCATCATCTCACAGACGGAAAGGAAAAATAAAACAGCCAAGGCCCCGTCAGCCAAAACCCCCAGCCCCTTCTTCTCCATTTTTTCACGCAGCGCTCCGAAAAAGGGCGTACAGAACAAAAGAGAAATCACAAACTGCAGAATAAATTTCTTTCCGGTAACCAGCTCTGCCAGTTCCCGATCCAGACTTCCCATCAGACAGCCGGAAAACATATCACGCAGATACCACAGTGCCTTTTCCATCGTATCCGCCCGGAAAAACACCCAGCCGATTTCCACAGTCAGCAGCGTATAGATATGGCGGAATATCGAAGGAATCCGTTCCAGAACCTTTCTCAGCCACAGCTTTTCCAGAATCAGGAAAAAGGCAAAATAAAGTCCCCAGAAGAGAAAATTCCAGCTTGCCCCATGCCAGATGCCCGTCAGAGCAAATACAATCAGAAAATTCCGGCAGTTTTTCGCCAGACTGCACCGGCTTCCTCCCAAAGGAATATACACATAATCACGAAACCATGTTGAAAGAGAAATATGCCATCTCCGCCAGAATTCACTGATGCTTTCAGAAAGATACGGATGATTGAAATTCTCCAGGAAACGAAAGCCGAAAATCCTTCCCAGACCAATCGCCATATCAGAATACGCCCAGAAATCCAGATAAATCTGAAGTCCGTAGCAGATAATGCCAATCCATCCATAGATCATTCCCATTCCCGGCTTCAGTCCGAAAGCCAGATCTGCCGCTTTTCCTACTGCATTAGCCAGCAGGATTTTTTTCACAAAGCCTGCCATAAACCGGAAGGTTCCCTCATAAACATCCTCTGCCCTTACCTGTCTGCTGCCGATTTCCCTTGCCACATCAATATAGCGGACAATCGGACCTGCAATCAGCTGGGGAAAGAGCATAATATACAGAGCCAAATCCAGGATATTCCTCTGCACCTCCACCTTATCCTGATAAACATCAATCAGGTATGACATAATCTGAAAGGTAAAGAAAGAAATTCCAATAGGAAGAACAATATTAGGGACCGGAGACTCCACGGTTCTTCCAAGGAGAGTACCGGCCAGCCATGCTGCCGTATCCCCCAAAAGATTCAGATACTTAAATACAATCAGAACTCCCAGGTTCCAGCCAATCCCCAGCCAGAATATCATCCGGCGTCTGACACTGGCTTTTTTCCTGTCATCTGCTTCTCTTTCCTTCTCCATCAAAAGGCCTGCTCCCCAGTTTACCACAACAGAAACTGCCAGAAGACCCAGATAATTCAGCCCGCCGTACCCGTAAAAACACACAGAGCAAAACAAAAGCACTGCATTTTTCACCCGGATGCTGCGTGTCAGAGATGCAGCCCCGTAAAGCGCCAGGGTACAGGGCAGAAACATAAATAAAAATACCGGTGATGAAAATACCATGTTATTTCCCTACTCTTCCCGTAAAATTTCCGGATGCTCCAGAACATAGTCAATAAAACCAAAGCTCATATCAGAAACTGCCGTTTCATTCACCTCCAGCACTACCAGATCAATATCCCGCAGATATTCTCTCATATCCGCCTCCTCATAGCTGGAAAATTCCTTCACCTGTCCGAATTCTTCTGTAAAAATCTGCCGGTTCTCCATCGAAACATTTTTTCCGAAATAATGATTCTGAATCAGACAGGAAAGGCTCTGTCCCATGAAGCTTCCTCCCCTGCACAGAAAACCGGGCGCGTCTGTCTCCTCATCAGTAATCTCAATCACCGGTTCATAATACTGATCATACGGCTTCCCAATCGTATTGAACACCTCAAAGGAATCTGCATCCGGATATACCGGATTTTCGCAGGGAACAGCTGTAATGGTCATTTCCGGAAGATTATAACCGCTTTCCTCCTCCAGAAACTCCCCGAAAGCCGCCCCTGTCATATTGCCCACATATACAGACCAGTGAAGTCCTGTCCGGTAGAACAGAGGAACCCGGCTGTCAAATTCTGACTTATGCTCATCCAGATACCGGATACTGTCAAAATACCGGATTCCGCTTCCAGACAGCGCCTCCGTCAAAAGCTCATAATTTCCTTCCTTTCTCGGCGGCGCCATCGCCTTGTCCACCCAGGGAAGCTGATCCTCCGTATAGCGAATCTTACAGGGTGTAATAAACACATACATCTGCTTTCCTGCATCCTCCAGAAGAACCTGGAGACGCTCCAGCTTCTCCACCAGCTCATTTGCCCCTTCCCTTGAAACAGGCGCAAAATACTGCAGATAATAGCTGACATTTTCCCAGCTGAAAAGATTCTTATCCCTGCTCATGCTGTAATTAATGTTTGATACCGTATCCAGCAAAGAAAAAGTAATCTCATTGCGAAGCCGGACCATAAAAGGCTTTCCCGGCAGATGCTGCTGCACATAAGCCTCAAATTCCGTCTGTGCCTGACCGTCCAGCAGCTTCTGAGCTGTAATTTCCGGAAAACCGGTCTGATTTTCCACTCCGCTGAACCGGAATTTGTCATCTGTTCCTTTTAAAATCAACGGAGACAGCATCACAGCTGCTGCGGCTGCCGGAAGCAAAAATAATCGAATTGATTTCACGTTCTTTTCTTCTTTCTTCAAAAATAAACCGGCGAAGACTGAGCCTCCGCCTGCCAGGACCGCACCATGCGGCAAAACTCTTCCAATACGAAATAATCCTACCACACCATCAAAAAAAAGAAAAGAGCAATCCGCTCAGCATCTATGTAGCAGCGCCGTGTCTGCGCACGATCACCTGCGCTGCTCAGGCATTGCCTGAATCTATAGAAAGCATCAGCTGAATGCGGATTGCCATACTGTATCATATGATTATTTTCCCCGGTGGTTCCTGTTTCGGGCAGTCAAATGACGAAACTTCTTTCCCCCTTCTCCGTCTCTTCTACCGGACGATCTCCTTCACCAGAATCAGGCTGTCTCCCGGATGAAGCTCCTCTGAGGTCAGTCCGTTGGTTTCCATTATATGATTTGCTGTTGTGCGAAACCTCTTTGCAATATCCCACAGACTGTCCTTTTCCTGCACCACATACCCGACAATGCCCGGCGCCTCCTTTAATCTCCTTCTGTCAAGAGGTGCTGTCTGTGCCTGAAGAATTACCGGCTGGCATACCGGCTGCAGAACCAGCAGTTCCAGCAAAAGAACCGCCTTAATTTCCACTGTATCTCCTCCGGCCATCACAGCCGTCAGCTGCTCCACTCCCTGCTCCAGATACCAGACACTGTCCTTTGTAATTCCCGGAGCCTCTGCATCATAATGAAACGGCAGAAGCTCTGTTACAGACTGAACAGGACAGCTGTCATCATCTGTAAGATACAAAAGCTTCACCTCCAGAACTCCGTCCAGGGAGAGCATATCCTCCCCGGCTTCCGCCTGATCCAGCTTCACCAGACCGCTGCTGTGGCAGATCTGCAGCACCCGCTGCTCTCCCGGCAGCTGTATCTTCTCCGATATTTTGCATTTTCCTGCATTCCGGGTTAAAATCTGATCAAAACAGGCCTCCCCTGTTTCCACTGTCAGTTCCCGGTTTACCCCATACATATCACTGAGAATTTCCAGCGGCTTCTCCTCATACAGGCGGATATCCAGCTCGATCACCGCATCCAGATCCAGCTCCCTCATTTCGCCGTCATAATCCGGTTTTTCCTCCATGCTTTTATGAATCAGGCGCAAATCAATAGCCGGAATCATTTCCTCAACCGCTCCCGCCATCTCCACCTCGCCGGAAAAAGGAATACTCTCCTCCAGCCACTGAACCGTCTCGCTTTCTCCCTCTCCCTCATAAATCAAAAAGACCAGCAGTGTTCCTTCCAGCCGTATTTTTCCGTCCAGGGGTCGGGCCAGCGCGCCGCTGAGCCGCATTTCCATCCATAAAATCCGCCCAATGGCAGGCTTACTTCCAGAAAGAGTCATCTCCTCCTTCACCCGGTAGGTATCCTTTCTCCGAAGGGCAATCGCCGCTGCATTCACAGCCCTTGTCTTCGTTTCAATCTGCGGAACCGTCAGTTCGCCGGAACCGTCATCCTCCTTTGGCAGAGTTCCAAGCTCTACCGCTGCCTCTGTATCAAACAGCGCCTCCACCCGTACCTCCAGCGTCACTACAGCCTGAATACTCAGCTTTCTGGAATTGATAATTCCTGCGTTTAAATCCTCCATTTTCCAGGAAACACTCACATAATCCCGTTCCTCCAGCCCCGGCACATTCACCGTTTCCTCAAAAGGAATCAGACCGCCAAGAGTCTGAAGGCCCCCCTCTTCCTTCCGGTACAGCACATGAAAATCCAGTTTTCCCCGAACCGTTACCTTCTCGCTCTGAACTCTGGCCGGTTCCAGCTGCACCTCGCCCGAGTCCAGAATCACCTGAACAATGTCGCTCATAGTATCAGGCACAATAAAATCATCATCAAGAGTTACCTGGGTATCCACCTGGGTTTTCCACCGATTCATATGTATGTTTTTTTTCACCAGCTCCAGCATAAAAAAAGCACCCACCTTACCTTCCGGATTTGACCCTGCGGCAATCCGCCGCCGGAATCATCTTCTACAGAAAGTTTATGTGAATGCTTTTCAAATTATGAACTACCGGTCATACTCTTCCAGAAAGTGATGCCGTTTTCCATCTTTTACATAACCAATGCAGGCATCCAGATTCACATTCTCCACGCTCTTGAAAATATTCGTTTCAATGTGAGGATTAACCTGCCGGAAATGCCGGATCAGCTCCTTCATCTCCTGCCGCTTGGAAGAATGAACCTCCTCCTCCAGAGCCCTCTCCCGGGCAATCCGCTCTGTAAACCGGCAGGCGCACTGGAGAAAACGCAGATGGTTATACTCTTTCCAGGCCAGAATATCCTGCTCCTTCACCAGATACAGAGGGCGGATCAGCTCCATTCCTTCAAAATTCGTGCTGTGAAGCTTCGGCATCATCGTATTCACCTGCGCTCCGTACAGCATACTCATAAGTATCGTTTCAATTACATCGTCAAAATGATGGCCCAGAGCAATTTTATTGCAGCCCAGCTCCCTGGCATTGGCATAAAGATTGCCCCTGCGCATCCGCGCGCACAGATAACAGGGAGAACCGCCTGCATCTACTACTGTCTCAAAAATATCCGATTCAAAAATCGTAACCGGAATTCCCAGAAGCTTTGCATTCTCCTCAATCAGCTGGCGGTTTGCCGGGTGGTATCCCGGATCCATCACAAGAAACTTCAGTCCGAATTCCATTTTCCCGTGGCGGAGAATCTCCTGCATACACTTTGCCAGAAGCATCGAATCCTTTCCGCCGGAAATGCAGACTGCAATATTGTCCCCTTCCTGAATCATATCATATTCATTAAGCGCTTTTACAAAGGGACGCCAGATTTCCTTACGGAAACGTTTAATAATGCTGCGCTCAATTTCCACTGTACGGGGATCAGACACCTTTCTTTTCCTCCAGTTCCGCAGTCAGTCTTCTGACCTCATTCTCCAGTTCCTTCACCCGCTCCTCCATTTTGCAGAAATGCTCCAGAGTCATGGGCTTCTCCTTATGAGCCACCGGAACACCGGCTACCTTTACCGGACGGGCCGGGACTCCCACAGCCGTGGTATCATTTTCCAGAGGCTTTAAAAGCACCGCATTTGCCGCAATGGTGCAGTTATCGCCCACCTCAAATGCGCCCAGAATCTTAGCGCCGGATCCAACCGTTACATTCTTTCCCAGAGTAGGATGGCGCTTGCCTTTGTTCAAACCTACGCCACCCAGGGTCACTCCCTGATAAATCGTACAGTTATCACCTACCACTGTCGTTTCTCCAATCACCACTCCGCAGCCGTGGTCAATCAGAATTCCATGTCCCATCTCCGCACCCGGATGAATCTCAATCAGCGTAAAAAAACGGGCAATCTGAGAAATCAGACGAGCTATAAAAAACATCCGGTGCTTATAAAACCAGTGAGCAAACCGATGCCAGATCAAAGCATGAACTCCCTGGTACAGCAAAAGAACCTCCAGGGCACTGCGGGCGGCCGGGTCCCGCTCCTGGACAGCCTTAACATCCAGCCAGATATCCTTCAAAATCATAGTTAACACCTTATCCTTCTTTTCAGGCAGACCCAGCCGGCTTCCTTCCTCGCCCCACCAGAGAAACCCTTTGCAGAAATTCTCTGTCTGAATGGGAAGCGCTGAAAAAAGCCGGCTTTCCGGTCACATCATCATTATTTATGAACAGTTCTAATTTACCATATGTCCGCAGATCTGCCAAGTGAAATTTATTTCAGGAATCTACAGATATCTTCTGAAAACACAGATTCCCTCAACCGGTCAAAAAGAAGGCGCTTCGCCATGATTTACTGAAAAATCACCGGATTCTCCAGGTATTCTGTTTGAATTACCAGAAACGGATAGGATTTTTCTGCGCCAACCTCTTCTCCCTTCTGAGGTCCCAGCAATTCCGTATCCACCACAATTGAATTTTCCGTCAGGTACAGTTCCCGTACAGCAATGCTGTACCCTCCTGTAGCCTGTTCTCCATATCCTACCGCTATGTAAAGCCCCTGATCATTGCTGTAGGTCAGTTTAAACGGCGCTGCCTTCTTCTCTGCAACCAGCTTTGCAAGCTCTTCCGGAAGTTCCGCCTCGCTTACCACAGTAAATTCCAGATCCCTTACCTTATCCTGATCCGCTTTTTCCACACTGCAGCCCGTCAGAAACCTTGCCATAAATGCCCACAGAAACAAAGCTGCAGTCAGAAAAACCTTTCCCTTCCGCCTTTTGTCCATAAATCAGCCTCCCTATTGCTATGATTACTTATAATCTATTCACAGGTCAAACGGGTTTATGCATTTTTTTACAAAATCCAATGGCGGAAGGATTCTTTTAATTCATCGGATCCTCCTCCCGGCTGCAGATGGCCAGCCGGTGCTGATATTTTTCCTTTGTGGCCATACCGCCGCGAATATGGCGTTCCGACTTGTTAATATTTAAAATCACCCTTGCTCTGGCGGCCAGAGCCGGATTGATGTGTTCCAGGCGTTCGGTTACGTCTTTATGTTTAGCAGTTACTATTTAGAACTATTTTATTTTCACATTCGCCTGCCACTAAAATGCTTTCATTTAATCCCAAATCACCTAATAGTCGAAGGTAAATATCCACATTTCCATCTTTGTCTACTTCGATTTTCTTAATCAGTCTCTTTAACTGTACATTGGTCATCTCATGAACATCTGTAATATCCTCAATCTGCTTAAAGGTATCATTTAAGATTTTTTCCATCTGATCTCCTTTTGTCAAATTACTGGATACCATTTTCAATTCATTTTCCAGACGATCCAGTTCTTGGCGAGTACCCCCTAACTTATCATTCAATTCTTCTCTGGAAATCAAATCATCGGTATACATATCCATATATTTCTGTCGCACTCTCTGTAATCTAGCAATCTGCAAATTCAATTCCTTCTCGTACTCTGCATTTTCATCTTTTGCTTTGTACACTCTCTGGAATTCTTTCACAACATAGTCAATCACTTTATTTTTTTGTTGAAGAACCCGATTAAAATATTCCTGTAAAACCTGAATTAATTCTTCTTCATCTACAGCGGTTTTATTTGAACAGCTATCTGTTCCTTTTCCATTTCTTCCGGAACAAACCCAACGCACATACGTATTTTTGTAAGTACGAACTGTTCTTCGGAATGACCAGCCACATTCTTTACATTTAATCAATGTAGAAAACAGATACTTGTTACTTTGCCTCTCATGATTCAGATTGAATGCATCGTTCCTTCCACGAAGAATTTCCTGTGCTTTTTCAAACACCTCATCTTCAATAATACGAAGTTCCGGACGTTTCACAACAAGCCATTCCGTTTCATCCTTCTCTCTTCTCTGACCAGTCAGAAAATCA